>Ga0114974_10003195_pt1 | contig 12466 bp, 12 predicted proteins | sample S_130206_EF_Meta_FD_87318 | JGI IMG/M metagenome (GOLD analysis project Ga0114974, IMG submission 87318) | Freshwater microbial communities from Lake Simoncouche, Canada to study carbon cycling - S_130206_EF_MetaG | ecosystem: Environmental > Aquatic > Freshwater > Lake | place: Lake...
GACCTCAAGGTTGCGATGAGCGAAGGCGGCGTGGGTTGGGTTTCATTCCTACTCGATCGCATCGAGCGTCACTTAGAGAATCAGACGTGGACTGGCCTTGACTGCTTGCCAGCGGGCAAGACTGCAACTGAGGTGTGGAAGAGCAACTTCTTGGCTTGTTACATCACCGAACCGAGTGCCTTGGATTCACGTAACCGTATCGGTGTTGAGACCATTGCTTGGGAATGCGATTACCCACATTCCGATTCAACTTGGCCGACTTCACCAGAGCGTTTCCACAAAGAAATAACGGCTGCTGGCTGCACCGATGCCGAGATCAACATGATCAGCCACGAAAACACTATCCGTTTCTTTGGCTGGGATCCGTTCAAGAGCATTGATAAAAAGGATGCCACTGTTGGTGCCCTTCGCAAGCTTGCGGTGAATCACGACACAACACCGAAGCCAAAGGCTGAGTACCAGCGGATCTTCCGTGCAAAGGAAGCTGCAAACGCATAACTGAATTGTTTGAGTCTCGACCGCAGTCTCAGCGCCCCTCAGAGTGCTGAGACTGCGGTCGTTTCCATTCTGGACGACTTCACAACACGACCTTAGTTACACATATATCTGTTCAGAAGGTACTGAGAATTGTTTGCGTTGAATCTCCTGAAAGACGTGACAGGCAGGCGCTTTCATATCACGTTAACCCCTGTCACACTGTGTTCCACAGCCCAAGCGAACATCGCTTGGGTATCTTTACGAAAGGGCGCTACATGTTTAATGACAACGGTCACTTCTTACTTGGCCTACTTGAGTTCTTCCTGTTCTTTGCTTGGATCATGTGCCTGTTCTGGGTGCTCAGCGATGTATTTCGCAGCAAGGACATCGGCGGCGCTGCCAAGACGATTTGGGTGCTCTTTGTGATTGTGATTCCATGGCTTGGCGTTCTTGTGTATGTCATCATTCGCGGCAATGGCATGCAGGCACGTGCAATCGAACAGCAGAAAGAAGTCCATGCAGCTCAGGCGGCCTATCTCAAGTCGATGACTGGCAACTCAACCGACGAAATTAGTTCAGCTAAAACCCTGCTCGACAATGGTGCAATCACCCAGGCGGAATTCGAGCAAATCAAGTCGAAGGCTCTCGCTTCTTAAGTTACCTCAGTTATGGGCCCACACATTCATTGTGTGGGCCCATAACTTTTAGATATCTAGTACTTTAGAAATCGCGAAGCCGAGGAACAACCTGCGACGCAAACCGCTCAACCCAAATGGCAGGGTCAGGGCCTGGCGGTGAAACCCACACTTCATCAACACCCATCGCTGAAAAAACTTCCATCTGACGAAGGAACAGCTCCACGCCCGTCGCACCTTCTGGTGCCCCACTGGTCATCGTTATATGGACTGTTGACGGATCACGTCCAAGATCTTCGCAGTGCTGATGCAACACATTGATCTTGTGCTGAATTTGAGCTGGCTCATTGGCAAATAAGTTACAGGCATCCGCATACTGCGCAACGAGCCGCAAGGTCTTCTTCTCTCCTCCGCCACCAATCAAGATTGGCGGACGAGGTTGCTGAATTGGACGGGGAACACAGATTGTTTCAGCTAATTGATAATGCTTACCTTTATACGGGCCTTCGTCGTCACTCCACATTTGTAAGCAAATCTGAAGGGCTTCTTCTAACCGCTCAAAGCGTTCTGACACAGGCGGAAAATCCACACCAAGCCCAAGATGCTCGCGCTCATACCAAGCAGCGCCTATTCCTAGTTGTGCACGGCCTTGGGACAGAACATCAAGAGTGGTAACTATTTTCGCCAACAAACCCGGATGCCTATACGTGACTCCCGTGACGAGTAGCCCCAACGTAATGCGGCTCGTATGCGCAGCTAAGAAACCTAATGTGGTGTAACCCTCGAGCATCGGATCGTGCGCAGTTGCGAGTTGTTCCATCTGAAACCAGTGGTCCATGACAGTGAAAACTGAACATCCACCCTCATCCGCAGCACGAGCGGTGGCCGCGATCATTGGTGCCATCGCTTCAGGCCCGCCTGGCAAAGTGAAGTTTGGGTAATGGATAGCAAGTTTCATAATTCAAGGCTAGCTGCCTGATGCATTACATCGCTAGGTAATCCCGCAAAATAACCTAACTAGCGCTTGAGGTTTGCGCCTTTTGCCTTAGCCGAAGTATTCAGCTCACTTTGGAACTTCACCATTGATTCGCGTAGGTCAGCATCTGCGATACCGAGCATTCGCACTGCCAATAAACCTGCGTTACGTGCGTTACCAATCGCAACGGTGGCGACAGGAACTCCTGCGGGCATCTGCACGATCGACAATAAAGAATCCATGCCATCCAACGTTCCCACAGCTACGGGAACCCCGATGATTGGAATTGGCGAGAGCGAAGCGAGCATCCCAGGAAGGTGCGCGGCGCCACCCGCACCAGCGATGACGACCTTGAGTCCACGGCCCGCAGCCGCGGTGCCGTACTCGACCATTTCCAATGGCATGCGATGTGCTGACAGCACGCTCACTTCGTAAGAAACGTTGAATTCATCAAGCGCATCTGCGGCGGCTTTCATTGTTGGCCAGTCTGAGTCGCTACCCATGCAAATACCTACGAGTGGCTGCGCAGCCATGGTGTCTCCTTTAATCATCGATCGTTCCAGAAAAATAGTCTGCCGCATGGCGACTGCGAGCAAGTAGCGCATCCGGGTTTGAGCCAAGCAACGTCACATGGCCAACCTTGCGACCTGGTTTTACTTCCTTGCCGTAAAGATGCACCTTAAGTTCTGAGTCTCGCGCGAATACATGTCGATATGCGGAATACAGATCACCCACGGTGCCGCCCAGAATGTTCACCATCACCACATTTTCCGCGCGTGCTGATGGATCACCCAAAGGTAGATCAAGCACTGCTCTCAAATGATTTTCAAACTGGCTTGTGACGGCACCTTCAATTGACCAATGCCCGGAGTTATGTGGACGCATGGCAAGTTCATTCACCAATATCCCTGATCCCGTATCAAACATCTCAACTGCGAGCATGCCAACGACATCAAGCTCGCGCGCGATCCGCAATGCAAGCTCCTGGGCTTCAAGTGCTCGTTCTTCACTCAGATTCGGCGCTGGCACGACGACCTCAGCGCAGATTCCGTCGCTTTGTTTGGTCTGGACGACTGGATAAGCAACTGCCTGACCATGCGGAGATCGTGCGACTTGGGCCGAAAGTTCTCTGGTGAATGGCACGAATTGCTCAGCCAACCAGAATGAATTTTCTCCTAGCGGCGTGTGTAGAACTTCGCTGGCTTGGTTTGCATCAGCAACGACCCAGACGCCTTTGCCGTCATAGCCACCACGGGAGGTTTTAAGAACAACCGGCCAACCGTTCGCTGACGCAAATTCGGTCACGTCCTGCACCGAAATTACTTGCGCCCAAGCAGGGCAAGGTGCGCCAATACGTGTGAGTGCTGCGCGCATATGAAGTTTGTCCTGCGCATGACTCAGCGCGTGAGCGCTTGGGCGTACCGCTATGCCTTGGGCCGTCAGCGCATCCAAGATAACCGTTGGCACATGTTCGTGATCGAAAGTTATGACATCACAACCCTGCGCAAACGCAAGGACTGCTTCTACATCGTCGTGAGAACCAACATGCACATCTCGAACAACCTGGGCTGCAGGATCATGCTCAGAGGATGCGAGTACCCGAAAGCCGATACCTAAGGCAGTGGCGGCCTCAGCGGTCATTCGGGCAAGTTGCCCGCCGCCGATCATCCCCACGATTGGGGCGCCATCTCGTTGAGTCACTGGCTAAACCTAGCCCCTCACGAAACAGCAGCGCTCTGCCCTGCAATGAGCAACTATGCTCTGTGAGTGCCAAAGACCTCCTCGACGAATGCAACCATTCGCCTCGTCCAGGGATTTCGAGACCAATTTGCCGCCCTTTTTCATGAGGTAGCGAAATTCGGTGTCGTTGGCCTTGGCGCCCTCGTGGTCGATATTGGCCTGTTCAACCTTCTTCGGTTTTCAGGTGGCCAGGGGCCAATGTTTGACCGACCAATTAGCGCAAAAATTGTGAGCGTCGCAGTCGCCACTGTGGTGGCTTATTTTGGCAATCGCTACTGGACTTTTCGAGCTCGCGGGCGCACCCGGATGAGCCGCGAGCTGGCCATGTTCTTTTTACTCAATGGTGTTGGCATGTTGATCGCTATTAGCTGTCTGTATGTCAGCCATTACGTTTTGGGGCTTACCAGCGCACTGGCCGACAACCTCAGTGCGAATGTCATCGGGTTAGGCCTTGGAACTCTGTTTCGTTTTTGGAGTTACCGCAAGTGGGTCTTTCCGGAACTAGCCGACAATGCCGCAGACCGTGCACTTGCTGAGCGCGACGCTTCTACTTTGATCTAGACGCATCTACCTGGAGTGAGCAAGGTCCTGTTGAGATCTTGATGTGCTTATGCGCCACCAGTACGTCGGCGTGCTTCGTCTTCTTCGATAAGTCGGTACACATCTCGTTGAATCTCTTCGATATTTGGCACATCGTTAATAATGAGGCTGCCATCGACGTTACCGGAATCAATATCGAGGTTTCCGAAATTCAGGATGCGGCCTATGACTCCTTGACTAAAGGAGATGTTGTTGGTCTTAGATAAGGGCATGTCTCGCCCCTTCTTAGTGACCAGTCCGTGGCGCGTAATGATTCTGCGATCAGTAAATACATATTGAGTAGTGAGCCACCGCAGAAATGGAATTAACGACCACCAGAAAACAACAACGACAAATACTGCAGTGATGCCCCAGCGAATGACGCTGTTGTCTGAAAATGTATTAAACAACCAGGTGAACAAAAAGATCTCAAGCAAGAAAAGGATAAACGGAACCAAGAGTGCCCGCCAATGCGGTTTGAGTTCGTACACAATTGATTCACCGGGGGCAAGGAGTTTCGCTGGGTAGGCCATGCTCAAATGGTGGCATGAATGACGTCGCCAGCGGTGATGATTCGCGTGTCGCCGCCATGATTGACCACAAGGTGGCCTTGGTCATCAACATCGATGACTGTTCCTACTAGCACTGCCTGATCTGGCAAGGTCACCTCAACCTTGCGTCCAATGGTCACACAGGCTGCGCGGTAGTCCTGCACGAAAGAGTGATCACCAGTTCGCCACTGGTTCAATCGAAGAGCAAGGCGCACGAGCACCGAAGCAAGCAGTTCCTCCCGATTCACCGACCCACCCTCTAAAAGCAAAGAGGTTGCTGTGGGGATTGGCAGTTCATCCCTGGTCAGTGAAACGTTGATGCCAATGCCCAGCACCACAGTGTCGTCATCGATTGCTTCACTCAAAATCCCGGCCAACTTTCGTGGAGCCCCTGACCCTTCAACGACAACGAGATCATTTGGCCATTTGACGCTGGCCTTGACCCCTGCGGTTTCTCGCACCGCATCACAGGCACTAAGCCCGGCAATGAGGGGCAGCCACGTCCAAGTTTCCCGGGGCATGTCCACGGGGCGCACCAGCACTGACATCCAAAGTCCAGCACTCGGTGGACTCACCCAGGACCTGGCTTGGCGACCCCGCCCAGCAGACTGATGTTCAGCCACGATGCAGGAGCCTTCAACCGCCCCGGCAGCTGCTAATCGAGCCACATCGCTGTTGGTGGACTCGGTGGTTTCCAAGATTATGGGCACAGGTCCATGCCAGCCGGCGGCCACCAAAGAGGACTCAAGAGTTGTGAGGTTCAGGGCTAGGCGCACATGGGGATCACTCACGCCACTAAAGTATCGCGCAAGGAGGGCAAATGAGCGCCGCAGCGAAAGATACGTCCACACCTGACCGCAACACCACCGCAGGTCGAGGTGCAGTTCTGGCCGGCTATGAGGCTGAGTCCACGAGCCGTCAGCAGGAGGCCATCACTAAGCAACACGCCCGCGGGAAGCTCTCTGCCATGGAGCGCATCGAGATGCTCCTAGACGAACACTCCTTCCAGCAAGTTGACGCTTTGACACGCCATCAGTCCACAGACTTTGGCCAAGAAAAGAGCCGCCCGCTTGGTGATGCTGTCATCACTGGCTACGGAACAGTCGATGGTCGCCCAGTTTGCGTTTTCGCCCAAGACTTCAGCACTTTCGGTGGCTCACTTGGTGCGCTCGTTGGTGAAAAAATTGTCAAGGTCATGGATCTTGCACTGAAAACCGGTTGCCCAGTTATCGGTATGAACGACTCTGGCGGCGCGCGTATTCAAGAAGGTGTCGCATCCCTTGCTCTATACGGTGAGATCTTTAAGCGCAACGTCGCCGCATCAGGAGTCATTCCGCAGATCTCCATGATCATGGGACCAAGCGCTGGTGGCGCCGTCTATTCGCCGGCCATCACTGACTTCACGATCATGGTTGAAAAGACTTCGTACATGTTCATCACCGGACCAGACGTGATCAAGACTGTCACCGGCGAAGACGTTGCGATGGAAGCACTTGGTGGTGCACAGACTCACAACACTAAATCAGGTGTGGCCCATCACATGGCACCTAATGAAGAAGAAGCGATTGACTACCTACGCTCGTTGCTCAGTTATCTTCCAAGTAACAACTTGGAAGATGCGCCGATCTTTGACACTGAAGTTAGCCTTGAACTCAATGAAGATGACTACGAGCTCGATGCGCTGATTCCCGATTCACCAAACCAGCCCTATGACATGCAACGAGTGATTAGCCACATCCTTGATGATGGCGAATTCCTTGAGATTCATGCCCTTTTTGCACCAAACATTGTTGTTGGCTTTGGTCGAGTCGAAGGCCACAGTGTTGGCATTGTTGCCAATCAGCCAATGCAATTCGCCGGAACCTTGGATATTGCGGCTTCTGAAAAGGCCGCTCGATTCATTCGCACCTGCGATGCCTTCAACATTCCCATCATCAGCCTCACCGACACCCCAGGTTTCTTGCCTGGCACTGACCAAGAATGGGAAGGCATCATTCGCCGAGGCGCGAAGTTGATTTATGCCTACGCAGAAGCAACCGTTCCGATGATCAATGTGATCACTCGCAAGGCCTACGGCGGTGCTTACATCGTAATGTCGAGCAAGCATCTTGGCTCAGATCTCAACCTTGCTTGGCCGACGGCAGAGATCGCAGTGATGGGCGCCGAAGGTGCCGCCAACATCTTGTACCGCAAGGAACTAGCCGACGCAGCCGATCCAGTGTCAAAGCGTGCTGAACTCATCGAGGAATACAAGGAAACCCTTGCGAATCCTTACCGAGCGGCAGAACGCGGATACGTTGATCGAGTTATTCAGCCACATGACACTCGTGTCGTGATCATTCGGGCTCTTCGTAACTTGCGAAATAAGCGCGTTACCCGAATCGCGCGTAAGCACGGAAATATCCCGTTGTAATGACAGAACCAACGCAGGACAAACGCCCAGTGCTGCGAGTCATCACCGGGAACCCCAGTGATGAGGAACTCGCAGTTATTCTGGCGATCGTTGCAAATGTGGCTCCTGAACCTGAAGAAGCAAAGGGCCTTCAAGCCTGGAGCGACCGGAGCCGCGACTTGCTCCACTCCCCTCGACCAAGCGCCACGGCTTGGCGTGCTTCTGTGCTTCCTTAAGTAACGAGTACCGATGACTTCCCTGGTTCTTGCTTCAGCTTCCCCTGCCCGGCAAATGCTGCTTACCAACGCCGGAGTCATTGCCCAGATTGTTGTCAGCCACGTTGATGAGGACGCACTCACGGCATCACTGGCTCCAATCGCGCCAATTGCCTTGTGCCTAGAACTGGCCAAAGCAAAAGCTCGCGAGGTCGCTCAACATTTCACCGCGGCGAACGATGTGATCATCCTTGGCTGCGACTCAATCCTTGATGTTGACGGCGTTGCCCACGGAAAACCAGGGACCGCACAGGCTGCCAAAGCCCGGTGGCAGCAAATGTCGGGACGAAGCGCTTTTCTACGCACTGGCCACTGGCTCATTGCCCCAGGTTCTGGACTTGAACTTGGTGAGGTTGCTAGCAGCGAGGTCTTCCATGCCAGCCCGAGCGAACAGGAAATCGATGCCTATATCGCCACCGGTGAGCCCCTGCAGGTAGCTGGGGGCTTCACCTTGGATTCGCTCGGTGGCCCGTTCATCGAGCGAATCATTGGAGATCCGTCCAATGTGGTTGGACTTTCACTCCCCCTACTACGCCTCCTACTTATCCGCTTTGGAGTGACCTGGACTGACCTATGGGTCCAGCCACCCCAAGACAGCTCGTCCGTGATCTAGTCCACCCTTAACCGGTGAGCGGGCAGCCCTTGCGAATCGGTAGAGTTTGCCCTGAATACGAGCGTAAGGAAGAGGCCAACGAAGTGCGCAAAGTCCTGATAGCCAACCGCGGTGAAATTGCTGTCCGCGTCATTCGCGCTTGCCGCGACGCTGGATACCAGTCTGTGGCGGTCTACGCCGAGCCTGATCGCGATGCTATGCACGTGCGTTTGGCCGATGAGGCCTACAACCTAGGCGGCCAAACAGCGGCTGAGTCCTACCTCGTCTTCGACAAGATTCTTCACGCGGCTGCAGAGTCCGGCGCCGATGCCATTCACCCTGGCTATGGCTTCTTGTCAGAAAATGCAGACTTCGCCCATGCCGTCATCGATGCCGGCTTGACCTGGATCGGTCCGCCCCCTGACGCAATCCGCAAACTCGGCGACAAAGTTTCGGCCCGCCATATCGCCCAAAAAGCAGGCGCGCCACAGGTTCCTGGTACAGCTGACCCGGTCAAGAACGCCAACGAGATTGTCGCCTTTGCTAAAGAATTCGGACTCCCTGTTGCTATCAAGGCAGCCTTTGGCGGTGGTGGTCGCGGACTGAAGGTCGCGTACAAACTCAATGAAATTCCTGAACTTTTTGAATCAGCTGTTCGTGAAGCAACTGCAGCCTTTGGTCGCGGTGAGTGTTTCGTAGAACGCTACTTAGATAAGCCTCGTCACGTTGAGACCCAATGCCTTGCCGATCAACATGGCAACGTCGTGGTCATCTCTACTCGAGATTGTTCACTTCAGCGTCGCCACCAAAAGCTTGTTGAAGAAGCTCCCGCGCCTTTCCTCACCGAGGCGCAGGTTGACCGCATTTATTCGGCATCCAAGGCGATTCTTAAAGAGGCTGGCTACGTTAACGCTGGCACCTGCGAATTCCTCATCGGCCAAGACGGCACTATTTCCTTCCTTGAGGTCAACACCCGCCTTCAGGTGGAACACCCCGTTTCTGAAGAAGTTTCCGGGATCGACCTTGTGCTTGAGCAGTTCCGCATTGCTGACGGCGGCATCATCGATTATCCAGACCCAGAACTGCGCGGCCACTCAATCGAGTTCCGTATCAACGGTGAAGACCCAGGTCGAGGGTTCTTGCCCGGCCCTGGCGAGCTCATCGTGTGGCGTCCGCCATCAGGCCCAGGCGTCCGCTTAGACACTGGAGCTCTCCTAGGTGACGTTATCGGTGGCAACTTCGATTCACTCATCGGAAAGCTCATCATCACCGGCAAAGACCGCACTCAGGCTCTGGCCCGTGCACGTCGCGCTCTTGATGAGTTTCAAATCGAAGGCATTGCAACCGCGTTGACCTTCCACAAAGCAGTGGTTCACGACACTCACTTCGCGCCCACTGATCCGGCAGCGCCGTTTACTGTGCACACCCGTTGGATCGATGAAGACTTTGACAACAAGATCCCACCGTATTCAGGTGTCAGTGGCGGCATGGCTGTAGATGATGCCCGACAGCGCCTCGTCGTTGAAGTCAACGGCAAGCGCCTCGAAGTGTCACTTCCTGGCGAAGGCTTTGGATCAGGTAGCCGCAAGTCAGGCGCCGGACCGCGCAAACTCAGCAAGAACAAGGCCAAGGCTGTGGCCGATGGCGATGCACTTGTTGCACCAATGCAGGGCACCATTGTGAAGGTCGAAGTCACTGAAGGCCAAGAGGTCAAGATCGGCGATCTTCTCGTAGTTCTTGAAGCAATGAAGATGGAACAGCCACTCAATGCCCACAAGGCCGGCTTCATTCGTAACGTCACCGCAGAGACTGGCGCGACCGTTCCCAATGGCACAGTGTTGCTAGAAATTAAGTCTGAATAGCCCCATCAGTGAAGGGGTCGAGTTGTGCACGAGCCATGCCGTCTCAATGAGCCCAACTTAGTGATGAGCCTCTTCTTTTTCTGACTCATCAAGCTTGCCAAAGATTGCCAACGACACAAGAGCCCATCCGATCGCAAAGGGCGCCACGAAAGCGGTAGGGCTAGAGCTCTTCGTGAAAGGTCTCGAGCAGACTCTCTGCAGCAACGGCTGCCGGGAGTTCCCCGTTCTTTACCGCAGCACTCACTGCTTGCAACCGAGCTTGGACCGCCGGTGAGTCTTTAAATTGATCGAGCAAGCGATCAGAAATCATCGACCACATCCATCGAATCTGCTGCTGTTGGCGCCGTTCTTCGCGCTCGCCACTGACCATCTTGATCTCTCGATGCCGACGAATTTCAGCCAAGATCTCATCGAGCCCCGTGTTGAGCACTGCTGAACACGTCAGCACAGGTGGCGTCCAATTCTTGGATTCAGGGGTCATGAGCCGAATTGCTCTTCGGTAGTCTGACGCCGCCAGATTCGCTTTCTTGATGTTGTCACCATCTGCTTTATTCACTGCGATCAGATCTGCGAGTTCAAGGACACCCTTTTTTATGCCCTGTAACTCATCGCCAGCACCTGCCAACATCAAGACCACAAAGATATCAACCATCTCATGCACAGCCGTTTCGCTTTGTCCCACGCCAACGGTCTCCACGATGATCATGTCGTAACCTGCTGCTTCACACAGCAACATGGTTTCTCGGGTGCTTCGCGTGACACCGCCAAGGGATCCACCCGCAGGCGACGGCCTAATGAATGCCAACTCATCTACCGCGAGGCGCTGCATTCGCGTTTTATCACCCAAGATTGCGCCACCCGTGCGCGAAGAACTTGGATCAATTGCTAACACTGAAACACGATGACCATCAGCTGTCAGATTTGATCCAAACTGATCTATGAAAGTCGACTTACCAACGCCTGGCACGCCAGTAAGCCCGATTCGATCAGCATTTCCGGTAAACGGCATGAGGGCCGTCAATAAGTCAGCAGCCAATGCGCGGTGTTCGCGTTTACTGCTTTCAATAAGCGTGATCGCTCGAGCCAGCCACATCCGATCCCCACTGCGAACAAGCTCAGCTAGTTCAGCAGTCGGAGGCAGGGTTTGTTTCATGCACGCATATCCAGCAGAGTTTTCAACAACTTCTCAGCAGCCGTAGAAATAACTGTTCCGGGAGGGAAAATAGCCGCAGCGCCAGCAGCAAAGAGCTCATCAAAATCCTGTGGCGGAATGACGCCGCCAACAACAACCATGATGTCTGGGCGACCAAGTTCAGTAAGAGCAGATTTCAGCTGTGGCACCAAGGTGAGGTGGCCGGCAGCAAGTGAGGAAGCGCCAACAATGTCAACGTCTGCTTCAACTGCTTGTCGGGCAACTTCTTCTGGAGTCTGGAACATCGGGCCAATGTCTACAACGAACCCAAGGTCAGCAAAACTCGAGGCAATGACTTTTTGCCCGCGATCGTGTCCGTCTTGACCCATCTTGGCCACGAGCAAACGTGGACGCCGGCCTTCAGCTGTTTCAAACTTGTCGACCAGCGAGCGCACCCGCTGCACGGTCTCATCGCTTTCGCCCATTTCCTGACGGTACACCCCAGAGATCGTTCTGATCTCAGCCTTATGTCGTCCCCACACATTTTCCATCGCCTGGCTAATCTCGCCAACGGTAGCCCGCACGCGAGCCGCGTTAACAGCGAGTTCGAGCAGGTTGCCAGATCCCGTGCGTGCTGAATCTTCAATAGCCTGCAAGGCCAAATCAACGTCGCTCTGAGTGCGCTCAGCTCGCAATGTTGCCAATTTAGCTAGCTGATCTTCACGCACTGCCTTGTTATCAATCTTGAGTACATCAATTTCTTCAAGATGCTCTGGTTGGAATAAATTCACGCCAATAACTGCTTGACGCCCGGTGTCGATGCGAGCCTGGGTGCGCGCTGCAGCTTCTTCGATGCGCAACTTAGGAATACCAGCCTCGATCGCCTTGGTCATGCCACCAAGCTCTTCAATTTCTTGAATATGAGCCCACGCTTTTTCTGCGAGTTCACGGGTAAGTTTTTCAACGTAGTAACTACCGCCCCATGGATCAACCACACGAGTGGTTGCTGATTCCTGCTGCAGGAACAACTGTGTGTTGCGAGCGATACGTGCAGAGAAATCGGTAGGAAGCGCCAAAGCCTCATCGAGCGCATTTGTATGCAACGACTGCGTGTGTCCTTGCGTTGATGCCATTGCTTCAACACAAGTGCGCATGACGTTGTTGTAGACGTCTTGAGCTGTCAATGACCAACCCGAGGTTTGTGAATGAGTGCGCAATGCAAGTGCCTTGGGGTTTTGAGCGTCAAAGCTCTTTA
>Ga0114974_10003197_pt1 | contig 12464 bp, 8 predicted proteins | sample S_130206_EF_Meta_FD_87318 | JGI IMG/M metagenome (GOLD analysis project Ga0114974, IMG submission 87318) | Freshwater microbial communities from Lake Simoncouche, Canada to study carbon cycling - S_130206_EF_MetaG | ecosystem: Environmental > Aquatic > Freshwater > Lake | place: Lake...
CCCCTTCAAGATCGAGCGGCCGTTCCTCAGCTTTCTGATCGGCGGCGGCAACAACCGCGAGAAGCTCACCCTCGAGTTGCTCATCGACGGCAAGCCGGTCCGCAGCGCCACCGGCGGCAACGACCGGCCGGGGGGGAGCGAGACGCTCGTCCGCGAGTCGTGGGATGTGGCGGACCTGGCCGGAAGAACCGCCACGCTGCGAGTGATCGATGCCGCGAAGGGAGGCTGGGGGCACGTCAATGTCGACCAGATCGTCCAGACCGACACGAAGCCGAAGGGGATGCTTCAAGATCCCCGCCGCGAACTCGTCGCCGAGACTCGCTTCCTCCAGATCCCTATCAAGAACGGCGCGGCGAAGCGGGTCGTGACGCTCCTCGTCGATGGCGAGGTCGTGGTCAGGAACGACATCGAGCTGGCAGACGGCGCGGCCGACTGGTGGGCCCCGATGGAGATCTCGGCCTGGAAGGGGAAAAGCCTCGCCCTCGTCGTCGACAAGCTCCCCGAGGACTCTGCCGCGCTTGCCGCCATCCAGGCGACCGACACGTTTCTCGGGCCCGGCTCGCCCGATCCCCTCTACGCCGAGCCGCTCCGCGGGCAATTCCACTTCTCTCCCCGCCGCGGCTGGAACAACGATCCCAACGGCCTCGTGTTCTTTGAAGGGGAATACCACCTCTTCTTCCAGCACAATCCCTATGGATGGGGCTGGGGCAACATGCACTGGGGGCATGCGGTAAGCCCCGATCTCGTCCACTGGGAAGAGCTCGGCGAGACCCTCGCGCCCGACGCGACAGGGCCGATGTTCAGCGGCAGCGCCGTCGTCGACTGGAAGCACACGAGCGGCTTCGGCAAGGAGGGAAAGCCAGCGCTTGTCCTCCTCTACACCGCCGCCGGCAATCCGGCCGTGCAGTCCCTCGCCCACAGCACCGACGGCCGCACGTTTACGAAATACGAAGGCAACCCGGTCGTCGGGCAATTCACCCCCGGCAACCGCGACCCGAAGGTTTTTTGGCACGAGCCGACGCAGCAGTGGGTGATGACGCTCTACGTGGAAGAGAAGGCACCGAGCGGACAGGTGGTCCACACGATCCGCTTCCTCACTTCCCCCGATCTCAAGACCTGGGCGAGCCAGAGCACGACCGAGGGATTTTTCGAATGCCCCGACTTCTTCGAGCTTGCCGTCGACGGCGATGCCGCGAACAAGAAATGGGTGCTCATGGGGGCAAGCAGCGAATACCAGGTGGGGAGTTTTGACGGGAAGGCATTCACGCCCGAGTCGCCCAAGCTGCCGGGGCACCGCGGCCGGGGCTTCTATGCGGCGCAGTCGTTCAGCGACATCCCGGCAAGCGACGGCCGGCGGATTCTCGTCGGCTGGTTTCAGACCGAGACCCGCGGCATGCCGTTCAACCAGTCGATGACTGTTCCGCTCGAACTCGGGCTCGCCTCGACCGCTGCCGGCCCGCGGCTGACGTTCACGCCGGCGAGGGAATTAGCCTCGCTTCGCACCGAAGCGCAGCGGATCCCCCTCGACGTGCTCGAGCCTGCCGACCCCAATCCCCTCGCCAACGTGGCCGCCGAGCTTGTCGAGATCCGGGCCGATTTCGAGCCCGGCGGTGCCGATGTGGCGTTCACCGTCCGCGGTGTCGAGATCGGGTGGGAATCGAAGACGGAGGAGATCGTCGTCAACGGTCAACGTGCCCCGGCACCTCTTCGCGACGGCCGGCAACAGCTCATCATCCTCGCCGACCGCACGGGGCTGGAAGTGTTTGCAAGCGGAGGCCTGACCTACGTCCCGATGCCGGTGATTCTCCGCGCTGACGACCTCGCTTCCGGCGTGAGGGCGATCGGTGGCCCGGTCCGTTTTCACTCCCTCGAGATCCATGAACTGGAGTCGGCATGGAACTCCGGCACCGAAAGCACTTCACCGTAGGCCGACATGTTCTCCCACCTTCAGGAGAGGAATCGCACGATGCGTCACGCCACTGGCAGAGCGTTGGTCCGCACCCTCGGGTGCCTAGCGCTCGGCCTTCTGTTGGCCGCCCCGCACACACCGGCCCAGGACCGCGGGCCGGAGCAGCGAATCGAGCCTGCGCCCAGCGCCGAGGGGGAGCGCAGCACGGCGGTCGACGATCCTTTTCCAAGGACCTATGCCGATCCCGCCGTGCCCCTCCTCCAACTGCCGACGCAATTTCGATCCCGGCGCACGACCGCCAACATCGCCTCTGGCGTCGACGACGCCATCGTCATTCTCGATGTCGCCGGCCCGGGATGCCTGCGGAAGTTGTGGTTCGTGTTCGCCGAGAAGGATCTCGACGACCTCGAGATCGAGATCACCGTCGACGGTGCAGAGGCGGCCCAGGTGCGGATGCCGTTGCAGTCATTCTTCGGCACGCTCCTCGGCTTCGAGGATTACCACATCGCCAGTGCCGGCATTGTCACCTTTCCCAACTTCACGGTGACCAACGACCCGTTGATCCCCCCAAAGGCATCGCCAGGGTGGAATTGCTACCTCCCGATTCCCTTCTCTACCAGGTGCATCATCCGGCTGCACGGCAAGTCACCCAAGCATGGCGCGGCCATGATCGATTGGCAGCAGTACTCCGCAGACGTCGAGCTGACTCCGCTGCGGTTTCACGCCCAGCGGCACCACGCCGAGCCGGCGTCGCCGGCGAAGCCATTCCCGATCCTCGAGACGGACGGAGTCGGATTTCTGGCTGGCTATGTGATGGGGTATCGCCAGAAGGATCATGGCGACATGGTGTTCCACAACAGCGGCACGCGGATGCTGATCGATGGCGAGACCGACCCGCACGTGATCTGCGGAGCCAACGTCGAGGACGACTTCGGCTTTTCCTGGGGATTCAACCAGTATCAGACGCCGTGGGCGGGATGCCCCTACCGCGACAACCGGGGCCGGAACGATCAGGACGGCGTCTTCTACCGCTTCTTCGGGCCAGATCCGGTCCTCTTTCGATCGTCGTTGCTCTTCACCTCGAATGCCCGGGCTGACGACTACGAAGCGGTGTCGTATTACTACAAAGTCCCGCAGTCGAAAGCTCCGCGCGTCGATTCGCCCACCGACTGGGTGGCCGTGGGGCTGATCCCGGACGGCGCCGATTTCGATGACTTCCGCCAGCCGGCCGACGACCTGATCCGGCAGCTCTCCCAACCGGCCCTCCCCGCAACCGTCAAGATCGGTGCCGCCGACTTTCCCCTTCACGCACTCAAAAGCGACCATGGCTGGCTGCGGCTGGAACATGTCAGCCAGCATCGCCCGGCCTATCCACCGACAGACCACTCGATCTACGCAAGGACGACTCTCTCGAGCGATGTCCAACGCCTGGCCATGCTTCGGCTAGCCTTCGACGACTGGGCCACCGTCTGGCTCAACGGCACGCGGCTGGCCACCCTCGATCATTCGGCTGGTTTCGAGACGGCGAGGCTCCCCATCTTGCTGAAAAAGGGGGAGAATCAGCTCGTGATCAAGACGAACAATCGACAGAACTCCGACCGGCTGATCTGGGTCATCCACACTGCGATCGAGCCGGAGCGATGAAACACCGCCCGATGGCGAAACACATCTTCATGATCACCGTCCACAATCTCGCATCAGCCTAGCCAAAGGGAGCGAAAAGGCCCGATCGATGACCACACCGCCGCTGCTCTCGATGGAGGGAATCGCCAAGAGCTATCCCGGCGTGCAGGCGCTTGCCGGCGTGAATCTGGCGCTTGCGCGTGGCGAGGTCCTCGCCCTCCTCGGTGAGAACGGCGCCGGGAAGAGCACGCTCATGAAGATCCTCGGCGGGGCCGTTCGCCCCGACGCCGGTCGGATCGTCATCGAGGGCGTTGAGCGGCTGATCCGCTCTCCCCTCGACGCCCTCGGCGCGGGCGTGGCCGTGATCCACCAGGAGTTCAACCTCGTTCCCGCCCTCGGCGCCGCCGACAACATCTTCCTCGGCCAGGAGGTCGCGCGCGGCCCGTCTGGGCTGGCCTTGATCGACCGCAATACCCAAAGCCGCCGCGCCCAGGCCCTCCTCGCCCGGCTCGGGGCCGACTTCGACGCCGATGCCCCCTGTCGCTCCCTTTCGGTGGCAAGGCAGCAGCTTGTCGAGATCGCCAAGGCGCTCGCGGCCGGCGCTCGGATCCTCGTCATGGACGAGCCGAGCGCGGCGCTGACGACGCCGGAGGTCGCCGCCCTCCATGACGTCATCCGCGAGCTGAAGCGCGACGGGACCGGGATCGTCTACGTCAGCCATCGCCTCGAGGAGATCGCCGCGGTCTGCGACCGGGTGGAGGTGCTCCGCGACGGCCGCAACGTCGGCGGCGCCCCCGTCGCCGCGGTCAACCGCGGCGACCTCATCCGGATGATGGTCGGCCGGGAGCTGATCGAGGAGGTTCCCAGGCGCACAAGTACGCCCGGCGACGTCCGCCTCGTCGTCGAGGGGCTCGCCCGCGGCACGGCCGTTCGCGGCGTGTCGTTTGAGGCCCGTGCCGGCGAGATCCTCGCGCTCACGGGGCTTGTCGGCTCGGGCCGCACCGAGGTCCTCCGGCTCCTGTTCGGGGCCGACAGGCGCGATTCCGGCACGATCCGCCTCGACGGCAGGCCGGTCGAGCCGCGTTCCCCACGCGCGGCGATCGCGGCCGGCATCGGGCTCCTTCCAGAAGACCGCAAGCTCCAGGGGCTCGTCCTCGGGCTGTCGGTGCGGGAGAACTTCTCCCTGCCGAATCTGGCCCGGTTTTCCCGGGCCGGGATCGTGCGTCAAAGCGAGGAGCAAAAGGCATGTGCGGGCTCGATCGCGGCGCTTCGCATCAAGACGCCGCGGCAGGAGACGGCCGTCCGCGGGCTCTCCGGCGGCAACCAGCAAAAGGTGGTGCTCGCCAAGTGGCTCCAGCGCCATTGCGAGGTCCTCCTCTTCGACGAGCCGACGCGCGGCGTCGACGTTGGGGCGAAGGTGGAGATCTACCAGCTCATGAATGACCTCGCCGCCGCCGGAAAAGTCGTGGTGATGGTCAGCTCCGATCTCCCGGAGGTGCTGGGGATGGCCGACCGGATTCTCGTCATGCACGATGGGCGGATCACCGGACGGATCGACGACGCCTCCACAGCCACACAGGAATCGATCATGGAACTGGCCGTCACATGACGCACGACGCTTCCTCGACCGTTCGAGCGCGCCCTGCCGGAAACTTCCTCCGCGGCGCCCTCTCCAATCTCGGCATGACGTGGGTGCTTCTCGCCCTCTGCGTTCTCTTCAGTGCGCTCACCTGGAGCGAGCAGCAGCCGGGGGGAGCAGCAGCGGCTCGGGGCGTCGCCGACGATATTCTCGCCGCCCATGGGTCCCCGACGCGCGTCCTCGTGGCAGTGCGCGGGCAGCCGGACGACGTCGCCTATGCCGACACCCTCGCAGAGATCCTCCAGAAAAGCGGCGCGACGGTCGTCGCCGTCGTGAAGGGGGAGCCGAAGGAGGCCCGCGCGGCGCTCGCTGCCGCGAATGCCGCGGCCCAGCCGCTCGACGTCATCGCCGGGAGTGCGGCCAGCGCCGCCTGGGCACTGTTTGCCGATCTGCCGACCGATTTTCCGGCGCTCGGAAATCCCTCCATCATCCAGCCGCGTCCTTATGCCTGGCCAAACTTCCTCAAACTCGAAAACCTCCTCAACATCGCCAACCAGATCGCCGTGATCGCGATCCTCGCGGTGGGGATGACGCTCGTGATCATCACCGGCGGGATCGATCTCTCCGTCGGCAGCCTGATCGCGCTTGCCTCAGTGGTGACGGCGGTCCTCGTGCGGGATTGCGCCAACGGCGTCGAGGCGGGCACGCTTGGCATGGTGCTTGCCGGCCTCGGCGGCGTGGCGGTCGGGGCCTTGGCCGGGGCGCTCTCGGGGGGCGTGATCGTAGCCTTCGGGATTCCACCCTTCATCGCCACGCTCGCGATGATGCTCGTAGCGGGGGGCGGGGCCTCGATGCTCGCCAAGGGGCAGAGTGTCTACCAGGTGCCCGATGCCTTCATGTGGCTCGGCCGCGGAGCCGATCTCGGCCTTCCCAACGCCGTCGTCCTCGTCCTCCTTCTTTACGGAATCGCCCACTTCGTGATGACGCGGATGACCTTTGGCCGCTGGCTGCTTGCCGTGGGCGGCAACCGGGAGGCGGCACGGCTTTCGGGGGTGCCGGTGGCGGGAACGCTCCTCACCGCCTACGTCCTCTCCGGGGCCCTGGCGGGCCTCGGGGGGGTGGTGATGGCCTCCCAGCTCAAGAGCGGCTCGCCGAACTTCGGGCAGATGTACGAGCTGTACGTCATCGCCGCGGTGGTCGTCGGTGGAACAAGCCTCGCCGGCGGCGAGGGGAGCATGATCGGGACGCTCGTCGGGGCGCTGATCATCGCCGTGATCCAAAACGGCATGAATCTCGTCGGCATCGAAAGCTACACGCAGCGCGTCGTCCTCGGTGGCGTGATCCTCGCCGCGGTGCTCCTCGACCGGCTCCGGCGGCGGTGAGTACACTTTCTCCATGCTCAGCCAGGAAACCCTTGACGCCTACCGCCGCATGACCCCCGGGGAGCGGCTGGCGATCGCGCTGGAAATGACGCAGTCCAACCTCCCTGCGCTTCTCGAAGGGACTCCCTCGGTTGTCGCGCGTCGTTTCGAATTGCTCCGCCGGGAAAACGACCTCCGCAATGAGGCGATCCGGAGGGCCATCTCCCGCACGCGGAGACGCCCGTGAGCGATCTCGTGGACACCATCGGCGAGTTTGCCGATCTGTTTGAGCAGTTCGGAATCCCCTACTGCATCATGGGGGGATGGGCAGTCCGACTCTACGGACTCCCGCGCCCCACTTACGACATCGATTTCACGATCGCGATCGACCGGAACCGACTGCCTCAACTCTACGACGAGGCCGAAGAACGCGGATTCACAGTCCCCGAGCCTTTCCGTGGCGGATGGGTCGATTCTGTCGCCGACATGCCGCTGGTGAAGTTCCGCCTGCTCGTTGAAGGCCATGGCATCGACATCGACATCTTCTTGGCCGAGTCGGAGTACCAGGAGGAAGTCATCCGTCGTCGACGGATCCACGATTTCCGCGGCCGGCCGATCGCCTTCGTGAGCCCGGAAGATCTCGTGCTCCTCAAGCTGATCGCCGGTCGCACCCGCGATCTCGCCGACATCGAGGATGTCATGCTCGCGCAACCGGCACTCGACGAAGGCTATATGCGCCACTGGGCCGGCCCCCTTGGCGTCGCCGAGAAGCTCGAAGCGGCCCTCCTCGATCGCCCCTGAACACCGATCACGATCCATCTCCATGCGTTGATTGGAGGGAAACCATGTCGACGCGTCTGGTGGTGCGCAGGATCGTTGTGGCCGTGAGCCTTGTGGGGGGGATTTTCATGGCGGTGGAGAATCTCTGGGCTCTCCGCCCAGCTCCCCAGCTCGAACTCTCTCCCTCGACCACGTGGATCACCGAACCGCTCGCCGCCGACGGCCTCCCCGATTATTTCCGAGCGGTCATGGATCTGGGGCCGCGCGGCATCCCGCCAGAGAAGAACGCCGCCGCCGCCGTCTGGGAGGTGATCCCGAGCGAGACATCCTCCGAAAACGCCATCGACTACTCGGAGGCCCACCTCTCGGCCGCCGACCAGTGGCCCGAGTCGGACCGGCTCGTCATGCCGCCACCTCCGCCGGAAGGGATGGATGCCGCCGAAGCCGGTCGGATTCTCGAGGAATGCTCGCGCACGCCGTGGCGCGCCGCCGATCAGCCCTGGCTGGCCCGTTGGCTCGATGACAACTCCGCAGCCCTCGACAGGCTGGCGGCCGGCGCCCGCCGCGAGGGATGGTGCCCACCGCGTTGCCTCCCCGCCGACCGACCTCCGACGGACAGGTTCGGACCGACACCCCCGCTGCTGATGTCACTCACGCTCCCCGTGGAAGGGACTCTCCGTTCGGTTTCCAATGTCGTGCTTGCCCGATCGATGCTCCGCCTCGGGGAGGGCGATATCCCCGGGGCCTGGCACAACATCGACACGCTCCTTCGATACGGTGACAAGATCGCCGACACGCCAGGTCCGCTCATCTGCCGAATGGTGGCAATGGCTATGTTCTCCCGCGCCGCCCACGCCACCCGGATCGTCGTTCTCGATGGCCACCCTGACGACACGCTGCTCGCGGAGATGCAGCGATCGCTCCATTCAGCGATCGATTGGGCACCTTTGCCCGAGAGCGTCGACACGTTCGAAAGGCTGTCTTTTCTCGACACGATCACCGCCATGTTCGCCGACCCGACCAAGCCGGTGTCGTGGTTTTCCTTGGGCCCGCTCCGTATCCTCGCGGTCGACCCCAACGTGCCGCTGACCGACTCCAATCGGTACCTCGCCGCCATGGTCGACGCGGCCCACCAGCCGACCCGGGACGCACGTCGGCGGGCGTCGCAAGTGATCGAGGACGAACTCAAGGCCCGCAGGAACGCGCCGCGGGGCCGCCGGCAATGGTTTCAGCCCTGGCATGAGGTCGTTTCGGAGGGAGTGAGCAGGAAAACGTTGGGCTTGCTGCTCCCAGGCCTCAAATACTCACTGGAAGACGCCGACCGCGCCGGTGCGGCGCTCGTCCTCGTCGACTGCGCCGCGGCCCTCGAGCGGTATCGCCTGGCGACGGGCCAGGCGCCAGCGAGCCTCGCCGACCTCGTCCCGGCGTTTCTCCCCGCGGTCCCCGTCGATCCGCTCACCGATGCGCCACTTGGCTACCGAATCGAGAACGGCCGCTGGACACTCTGGAGCGGCACAGACCCGGCGGACGACGACGTCGATGAGCTCGTCATCCGCGATCGCTCGTAAACCGGATCACGATCCAACTGTCTACGGTGGCTGGAGATTCACCATGCTGAAGGCTCGGCTGATCCGCTGGATCAAATGGCCCTTGATCGTGTCGGCGGTCGGATTCGTCGTCGGGGAGAAGCTGTGGGCCTTTTTCTCGCCGTCGCCTGCGCTGGTGATCTCCGAAGAGACCACGAGGATCACCGAACCGCTCGCCGCCGACGGAATCCCCGACTACTTTCAGGCGCTGCTCGCGCTCGAGCCACGCGGAATCCCGGCGGAGAACAATGCCGCCGCCGCCGTCTGGGCGCTGATTCCCAGCAACAAATCCTCCGACAACGTCATCGACCACTCGCTGGCTCACCTCTCAGCCGCCGACCGGCTTCCGGCCTCCGAACGGCTCGTGATGCCCCCGCCCCCGCCGGATGGAATGGAGCCCGAGGAAGCAGGGAGCAGCTTCGAGGCGTGCACGCGTGCGCCCTGGCACGCCGCCGATCAGCCGTGGCTTGCCCATTGGCTCGATGACAACGCCGCAGCCCTCGACCGGCTGGCCGCCGGTGCCCGCCGCGAAGGCTGGTGCCCGCCGCGCTGCCTCCCCGCCGATCAGTCGCTGACGGTGCGGTTTGGCAAGCAGCCGATCATGCTCCCCCTCACGCTCCCCGTCGAAGATGCCCTGCTTTCGATGTCCGGCGCCCTCCTGGCGCGCTCGATGCTGCGCCTCGGAGAGGGCGATGCCGGCGGTGCCTGGAGCGACCTCGATGCGCTCCTCCGCTATGGCGACAAGATCTCCGACGCGCCGGGCACGCTCATCGGCCGAGCGGTGGCGATGAGACTGTTCTCGCGTGCCTCGCGCGCCGTCGGGCGATTGATCCTCGACGGGCACCCCGACGACATGCTCCTGACCGAAATGCAGCGTTCGCTGCGCTCGTCGCTCGACTTCCCGTCCTTGGCCGAAGCCCTCGACGGGCACGAACGGCTCTACGCCCTCGACGCGATCACCTTCCGATTCGCCAACCCGTCTCGCCCGCTGCCGATGAGTCCTTTCGGCCGATTCCCCTACCGGATCTTCGCCGCCGATCCCAACGTGCCGCTCCGCGAGGCCAACAAGCTCCTGGACAGCATGGTTTATGCCGTGGGCCTGCCGACTCGGGACCTGCGTCAGGGGGTGTGGCAGGTCATCCACGACCATCTCGACAGCCGCGGGAACGCCGAATTGCGGCCCCGGCAGTGGTTCGAGGCCTGGCGGGAGGTCTATTCGGAGAGGTTGAGCGGACGGACGATGAAGTCATTCCTCCCCGAAGTAAAAACGCTGCTCGAAGACACCGACCGCACCCGTGCGGCGCTCGTTCTCGCCGACTGCGCCGCGGCCCTCGAGCGGCATCGCCTCGCGACGGGCCAGCCGCCAGCGAGCCTCGCCGACCTCGTCCCCACGTTCCTCCCCGCGATCCCCATCGATCCGCTCACCGACGCGCCACTTGGCTACCGAATCGAGAACGGCCGTTGGACGCTGTGGAGCGGAACAGACCCGGCGGATGACGACGTCGATGAGCTCGTCATCCGCGGGCCAGCAGCCGACTCGCCAGAGGTGCCGTCTGTCCCCTGACAAGGGCGCCTCCCCCTCACGGCCCGGACTGGAAAAGGAACTCGTGCCGCACCGGCACGGTCACCCGCTCTCCCCCTTCAGCGACGAAGGTCACGCTGCCGGGGGCATATTCGGCGGCCACCACCTTGCCAAAGCCTTGGGGCACGCGCGTCACCCCCTGGATGTAGCGGATCTCCGTCGGCTTGTCGGCCGTAAACTCGATCGCCGTCGGCACACCGCGGCGGGTGAGAAGGTTCTGGCCTGCCGAGGCGGCCAGGCCATCGGCAAAGAAGCTCGTCACATCCTCGAGGCCGAGGCAGTTGTTACGGCCGTTCCACGGGCTGCCGTGCCGGCCCCGGTTCTCGATCCACAACAGCGTCGACCGCAGCACCTTCGGATCCTTGAGGGCATACCACAGCCAGCCCTCGTCAGTGCGCGTGGCGCAGGTCCAAGCGGTCGCCTCCTGCGTGCCGACCATCTGCAGATCCTGCTTGTTGACGACCTGAACGAGATCGGCATAGCCCTGTCGCGCAGGCAGGCGCGTGAGATCGGCGTCGCCCGTCCCCTTCTCGAGGAGCGGCACATGGGCGAGATCGGAGAAGGGAGCCGCGATCGCAAGCGCTTGGTATTCCCGCTTCGCCGGATCGCTGAAGCGGGAGGGATTGGTCATGCCAAACTCGATCGGGCTCGTCGACACCCGAAACACCCCCGGCTCATCGGGCATGGCGAGCGTGGCATGGTGACCACAGGGGGCGGGGCCTGAAAAGCCGGTGACGATGTGCCGCGAATAGACGGCGTTGTGGCCGTCGACGAGCGTGAGTTCCTTGACGATCTTCCCCTTGCGGGCCTGTGGCTCGAAGGCGAGGACGAGCGTGTGCCGGCCGCCGTCGTGCTTGGTGTTGACGTAGCTCCATTCCGCCCCCGCCACCTCGCCATGCGGCGGATGCTTTTCATGGCGGAACTCATCCGCGTTGCCGCCGAAGGGGAGGCAGAACCAATCGCCGCGCAGCGCCGTGAGGACCGGCGCCGGCAGATCCTTCAGGCCCTCGTTTTGCCACGGGCTGACGTGATACGGCTGGACCGGCTTGCCGGAGTCGCGGAGGAAGGTCACCGGGGCCATCTGCCCGCCGACCTTCGTCACCGCCAGGCGCACCTGCGGGCTCTCGAGAATCCACGACGGCTGCGCGTCGATCGTTTCCATCTTCGCAGGCTCCGCCGCCGCGGCGATCGAGATCAGGCTGGAGAGGAAGAGCCAAGCGAATGGGCGGAGCGACATCGGGGGAGACTCCTCAGGAAAACGGAAGGAAACTCTTTCTTAGGCGATCGACACGCCGAGCGCTTCGGCGAGGGCCTGTCGCATCGCCGGCACATCGGGGTCGACGCCGGTCCAATGGCGAACGCCGATCACCCCCTGATTCACGAGCATGCCGAGGCCGTCGATGCAGGTGCAGCCGCGGGCCTTCGCTTCTCGGAGGAACGCCGTGTCGGGGGGGCTGAAGACGACGTCGGCAGCGACAAGCCCTGGGCGGAGCGAGTCGAGCGCCACCGGCACCCGCGCCTCGCCGTCGTAGAGCCCGATCGACGTGCCGTTGATGACGACGTCGGCCGTCGCTGGGACAACGTAGTCGCCCGTCCACTCGACAAACTCCGCGGCGGCAGAGGTCTGCCCGCGGAGGATGCCGACAAGCTCTTCGCCGCGGCCGCGGGAGCGGTTGACGATTTCGATTTTCTTGGCGCCTGCCAGGGCGAGTTCCACGGCCACAGCGCGGGCCGCGCCGCCGGCCCCGAAGAGCACGATCTCCTTGCCGGCTGGCGGCAGGACTTCGGTCAGGCTCTCCAAAAAGCCCTTGCCGTCGGTGTTTTCGCCGATGAGCCGGTCTCCCCGGCGAACGACGCAATTCACGGCGCCAATCACCCGGGCAGATTCCCCGAGCCCGTCGAGGAGCGGGATCACCGTCACCTTGTGGGGCATCGAGAGGTTGAAGCCCTGAAATCCCATCGCCTTGGCGCCGGCGACGGCGGTAGCGAGATCCTCAGGCGCGACCTCCATGTTGACGTAGCGCCAGGGGAGGCCATGGTGGCG
>Ga0114974_10003199_pt1 | contig 12462 bp, 16 predicted proteins | sample S_130206_EF_Meta_FD_87318 | JGI IMG/M metagenome (GOLD analysis project Ga0114974, IMG submission 87318) | Freshwater microbial communities from Lake Simoncouche, Canada to study carbon cycling - S_130206_EF_MetaG | ecosystem: Environmental > Aquatic > Freshwater > Lake | place: Lake...
AGCCGACTCCATTTGTTCAGTGATGAGCCAGAGAAGTGTGCGCACTATCTGAACGAATACGCTTCGGCGAATCGCCTGGAATTCACCACGGCTCTCGTGCGGAGTGATGTCGAGGCCCTGTATGAGATGTCTCTGTGTCTAGGGGGCAATATAACCGGCAACTCGACCTTTAGTTGGTGGGCGGCGTGGTATGCGCATCAGGCGGGATCACCGTGGGCGACCTATCCTTCTTCGTTTGGCAAGGGCATGCCGCATCCACAGGACCTCTTTCCAGAGTGGGGGACGGTGATTCCTATCCAATAAAAATCTCCGCAGTAACCACCCGGATTCAGTTCCAAATAAGGACCTCCTTCGTGCGGCTTTCTGGCTTCTTGGAGTTAATGGCGCGGCGGGCCACCACCACTTTTTTCTGGTAGCCTGCGAAGGCCTCTGTCACGAGCGGAACATCGGCATTGCTCAAGAGAAACTTGGTCAAAGTGAGACTCTTGATGCGCGCAAAGAGGATGCGATGGTCTTCCAGCGTGAAGCCATTGGAGGTATACCCTACAAAGGATGTCGCAGTCTCGGGCGCGTAGGGCGGGTCAAGATAGATGAAATCATCTCTCCCGACGCCGAGTAAGGAGTGTTGAATATCTTGGCATGCGAACTCGACGCCTTGGATGAGGTCAGATACTGCTGTAAGTTCGGCCTCATCGAACACGGAAGGCGCAGGATAATGTCCGAAGGGCACATTGAAGCCGTTGGGGCCTTCCCGATAGAGTCCGCGGAAGCAGGTCTTATTGAGAAAGAGAAACATGGCTGCGGCACTTGCGGTATATCTATCGTCATTCTGGAGTGCGGTGAAGCGTGCGCGTATAAGGTAATAGAAGGTTTCTTTATTGATACACTGGTTATAGCCGCTACTAAGTTCCTTCAGGGCTGGGACAAGTTCGCTCATGTTCGACTGTACATGTTGATAGAGATTAATCAGGCCGCTATTAGCATCGCTCGCAAAGACGCCTCCTGTGAGCTCAATCTCCCCTGCGCGCACCTTTGAAAGAAGGGCAAGAAGAACACTCCCGCCTCCGAGAAAGGGCTCATGGTAGTTGGCCATGGTCTTAGGAAAGTGGCTGAACACCTCCCCGAGAATCTGCGTCTTGCCTCCAACCCACTTGAGAAAGGGTTTGGTTGTCATTTGTAGTATTCTACAGTATCATACATAATATATAATTTTACCCGGTTCGTAGTAGGAATGGAGGGCATAAAGAAAGAAGTTGAAGAGCTCAGGGCGGCCGCAAAAGCGGCGAGGGCTCTTGCTGCGGAAAAGGATGCGGCTGCGGATGCGATTATCTCAAAAATAGCCGAAGAGGATAACGAGGTCACGAAGAAGCTGCTTAGGACGATTGAGCATCCGCTCATATGCCCCTTTTGCGGGGTAACCTTAACGAATCCTCCCTCGTTTACCTTTAATCACGAAGGGTGTTATAATACGGGTTGTTGGGTGCGGGGCTTCAAGAACTATAATGATTGGATACGAGCTTGTGTGGCGAATGGGGCGGACATTCAGGAGTTTTATAATCGCGCCAAACAGGAAAGATTCTAGGCCCTTTATAGGATAATGGCGAAACGCCATAGGGGGCGAACGAACACAAGAAGGGCCACACGGCGTAGAAAACATCGGGGCGGCAGTGTAGCTCCGACGGGGAATAAGTATATCTTTTATCACGTCTACTGCAATAAATATACGATGCCGATTCTGAAGGACCAGGTTACAAAGATAATCTTCAGCGGCCTTTACCAGAATGTGGATTCCATAAAGTGTTTCTTGGCGGGTGAGCCTGAGCACATTGATTCGGTAGATAACTTTCTGAAGGAGTCAGGCGACAAGTTTAAGATAGAGGAAAAGGGTCCGAATGATAGCAGCTTTGAGCGTTTCACATTGAGTAAGATTCCAAAGTATATTACGGATGGGGACAAGTTTCTCTATCTTCATACAAAGGGTGTGAGTGAGAAGCACGCGGACAATGAGAATGTCTATTGGTGGAGAACATGGATGGAGTACAATCTGATTCATCGTTACGACCATTGTCTGAAGATGCTAGATGAGTACGATATTGTTGGAGTGGGCTTCACGAGGAAGATCATAGGGCCGCACTTCAGTGGCAACTTCTGGTGGTCAAAGGCCTCTTATTACAAGACCCTGCCTACGAACTCGGATGGGAGTTTGGAGATTGGGAATGGATATCTAGACCCCGAGAACTTTATCTTCAAGGGCAAGGACCCGAAACACATTGATGTTGATGAAGGTCGCTCGGACAATCCCGATGTCGACTATTATTCTTTCAAGCCAGGTGTGCGTGCAGCAAATCGCTCGTACAAGGGTGGAAGGAGAAAGACCCGCTAGCGTCATAAAACCAAACATCTATATAGATGGGCCGCAGCAAGCGCGGACAGTATCTTATCTATATAGCTGTCTTTATAGTCTTCTTTTTGATATATCTACAGTTTCAGGCAGAGGAAGGTTTTGAGAACAAGAAGGGACCGCCAAAGGGCATTATTGTAGAACTTATTGGGGGCCTGGGCAATCAACTCTATATTTATTCGGCAGCCAAGATGATTGAGCGCGCAGTGAATGTCCCGATTTATCTGAAGCTGGCGGATGAGCCTATAAACTCTACCTTCAATCATGCTGAGACTGATTATCGCCCTATCTTCTTTAGTGAATTCAAGGCGGTGAGTGGTGCGGATCCCATGTTTGGTGATAAGATAGATGTGCGTCTTGAGAACAAATTCTGGGACCCTTGGACACCTGGGACCATACCTCTTAACACGGAAAAATACATCTATATTCCGAATCAATGGTACCAGCATCTGCCTTCTATCACGCCAGTCCTTCCTGCCGTGCGAGATAAGGTGCTGACAGTCCTGCGTGATATGTATACGGGGACGGAAGTGGAGCCTGATGCGGCCTTTATTCATGTACGGCGAGGCGACTATCTGGATGAGATTAATGCGGCCTATGTTCTTCAGAATAACTACTATTTAGCGGCCCTAAAGCATTTGAAGGACCCTTCTATAAAGGCCCTATGTGTCTTTTCAGATGATATGGCATGGTGTAAGCAGCAGGGATGGATCACCCCACAGCGTATAGTGTATGTCGATGAGCCCGATGAGATGAAGGCCCTGTATATGATGTCTCAATGTAAGAAGGGCGCCATCATTTCGAACTCGACATTTAGTACATGGGGAGCCCTTCTGGGCGCATCAGAAGCGGGGGGTCAGGTCATATATCCATCCAAATGGCTGTACGGGGCTGAGACGGCATTTCCTTCGAGTTGGCTACGAATCTAGAGATAGAGTAGATGGCGTTCAGTAAAGCTACAAAATCATTGATTTACACAGTGTGTAGATCAATGATTATAGTTATTATATGTCTCTTTATAGGAGTTTACCTTCTGCGCGCAATAGGCTATAGGGGTCCTATATGTGACAGATATGGTAACTGTATTGAAGGATTTCAAGCAAGCCAATGGCCAGGTCCGCCTTTTCTGAGCGGCGGGGCCTTCAAGGCTCTCTGCGACTATAATATTGACGACCGGTACGAGCTGGCCCCCTACGATTATACGATAGAAGAAGGTGCACGGGTCTTTATGAAGGTGAGTGACATTCCGAGTTTTTTGGAGAATCCGCCGCTGGTGAAAGTTACAGTGGTCATTTCGAACTCGGACGAGGAATTCACCGATGGTCTTTATAAGCGGATAGAGCCGTATGTGACCCAAGTGTATGCGATTAACTCTTCTGCAAAAGGTGCCATACAGATTCCTATAGGGTTTCGAGACGATGCCTATACGCCGCACAAGGACCTTCTGGATATCTTAAATGACTCGAAAAAGTCTGGAGAGAAAACGACGCTGTGCCTGGTGAACTTTCTGGTTGAGACAAATGGGGGCGAGCGACAGCGAGCCCTAGCTAGATTCGCCGACCAATCTTGGGCGACGGTAGATAAAAGTTATCTGAACTACGGGCTTCAGAAGGCCACCGTTTTTACGATTCCCGAGACGATTCAGAAGCGCCTTGATTACTATACAGCGCTAAAACGGACAAAGTTTGTAGTATGCCCTCCCGGGCGAGGTGCTGATACACACCGAGTCTATGAGACTCTTTTCTTTGGGGGCATTCCGATTATCAAGACATCTTACCTAGATCCGATGTATGAGAAACTGGGCGGCTGTTGGATAGTGAAAGATTGGAGTGATGTTACAGAGGCCTCCTGTGCGCAGCGCTGGGAATCCAGGGTGGAACCAACCTTGGCCGTGGATCCCTCGCTATGGTTGAATCTTGCGTAACAGTAGGATGAGGCGTGTATACGTTCTCGCAGCGATAGTGGTTCTATTACTCTTATATGTACAGCGCCAGGATGGATTTCAGGATCCGGAGCCGAATCCCTATTATACGGTTGTCCCTCCCACCTATGACGGTTTTGGCGCGCAGTATCATGCGCTTATGTCGGGTATTGCTTATGCGGAATCCAAGGGTCTGATCTATGTTCACAGTCCTCTCACAAAGGTCGCGCATGGAGGCAGTACTCCACAGCTCAATGATTTTATTGGAATTCATACCTCCCCTATGGCGGCCGATGTGGACAATGTGACAGTTGAACCTTTTTCAGATGAAGTTCATTTTTGTGAGCGACCCAGCGAGTATTATACGCCAGAAGTGATTAAGCGCATTCGGGACTTTTATTTCAGTAGTTGGAAGCCAACGATTGAGGGCAATGATATTGCGGTTCATGTGCGGCGCGGAGATGTGCCTTCTGCTGATGCTCAGCGTTATACGACGAACGAGGAATACAAGGTAATCCTCGCTATGTTGCGCAAAGAGTATCCCACGCAGAAGATTACTCTTCATTCGGAGGGGAATCTTGCTGATTTTTCGGATTTGTTGGGTGAGAATATTAGCTGTAAGTTGAATGAGGATATCCGCCAGACTTTTCATAGTTTTGTTACGGCCAAAGTATTTGTGATGGCCAAGAGTTCTCTATCATACTCTGCGGCGCTTTTGAACCAAGGCACTATCTATTATCAGTCACACTGGCACAAGCCGCTGGATGGGTGGAAACTCCTGAATCCTATATAGATGAAGTATTCAACACTTCCTTTATATAGTATATTAGGCCTATGTGGCATAGCCTCTTTCTACATGTTATACAAGACCTATCAGCAGGTTGAGCCATATGAAGGGGGAGAAGCATATAGTATAGTTCTTGTAGAGCCGAGGGCATCGATGCAGAAGGCTCTTGAATTTGTTGCGCAGAATAGTTTAGACAACCTACCGAGTAACTGGAGTCTCTACATTTTCCCAGGTCAAGAAAACATCTTTGCAGTACAGAATTTTGTTAGTTCTCTTCCTCCAGAAAAACAGTCCCGAGTGGAAGTGAAAGACATCGGATTAACATCTATGACTATGCGGCAATACAATGAGCTGATGATGAGTACACGCCTATTAGATATGATTCCGACGGAGGTATTTTTAGTGATACAGACGGATAGTATGATATGTAGCCCAGGTAAAGATCTTATCAATAAGTTTATCAAATACGATTATGTGGGGGCTCCTTGGCCAGATAATGGGGTGGGGAATGGCGGTTTTTCGCTAAGGCGAAAGTCAAAGATGATTGAGATTTTGAACAACTGTTCAAAGTATTATGTGGGAGATATGCTTCATAATGAAGATGGATATTTCAGTGGCGCATGTAATGATATTGAGATGAACAAGCCTTCAGCAGAAGATGCGCAAGAGTTTTCGGTAGAAACAGTATATACTGGGAAACAAATGTTTGCGCTTCACAAAGCCTGGGCGTATATATCGACAGATTTAGAGGGAGTGTGCCCTGGATATACTACCCTTCGTAGTTTCAACTAGAGAATATATTCTGTTTAGAAGATAGTATGCGGAATATATCGCATTATATCGCCGTAGGTGTAGTGATTATAGTATATATCTTGTTTACACGCTCAGAGTACCGAGAACCCTTTCAAGGAGGGGGTAATGTCTATATCTTTTACCACGTCTATTGTAATGACAAGACTCTACCTATTGTAAAGGAGCAGTTGGATAGGATTCTTTATAGCGGCCTGTATGACACCGCCGCGGCCGTATACTGTTTTCTGGTCGGTGAAGAACCCTTTATCGGCCCAGTCAAAGAGTATATAGAAGCACTTCCGGATAAGATTACTGTGAAAGATGTGGGGGTTAATGATAAAAGCTATGAGCGTTTTACTCTTACGAAGATTGCGGGTCTTGTGGGCGAGAATGACAAGTTCTTATACATTCATACCAAGGGGGTAAGTCAGTCGGACCCAGCCAAGGTAGAAAACATTCAGCTGTGGAGGAACTATATGGAGTATGAACTGATTAAGCGTCACCGTGAGTGTATAGAGAAGCTAGATACAAATGATTTAGTGGGTGTGGCGTATATGGATATGTGGATTGGCCCTCATTTCAGTGGAAACTTTTGGTGGTCGACGGGCGCATATTATAAGAGACTAGTGGGATCCCACCAAATTGGTCCAGACTACTATGATGTAGAAAAGTACATCTTTGCGGCCAACCCCACTCATTTTGTGATGGATAATGCTGTGTCTGGAAATACGGATTTATATACGACAAAGGTGCTTCCAAAGCAATACATTCGTTGAGCAGAAAGTCCATTCTTAAATAACTGTATTAAGTAGGATGGGGAAGAAACCCCTGTGGGGTATAGTAGGATTACTAGGATTACTAGTAGTTATTTCTATAGTATGTGCTTATACGGGTTATTTGCAGAATGTTGATGGATTTCAAACTCAGCAAGAAGATATTGGATTTATTGTGACGCGCTGCGTAAGGAAGGCTGCGCAGAATACTCTATACAAGGAGTGCTATGAAGCCATTCGTCGATTTCACCCTGACCTGAAGATTATCTTTATTGATGACAACTCGAACAAGGAGGTTCTCGAGGAGTATCCTATGGAGAATGTGGAGATTATACAGAGTGAATATCCGGCGGCTGGCGAGTATTTGCCTTACTGGTATTTACTACAGCAAAAGATCTTTAAAAAAGCTATCTTCCTTCAGGATTCTATGATACTAAACGCGCGAATCCCGTACGAGCAGGTAGAAGACTATAAGTTTATCTATGAATTTCCTGGGGACAGGGAAGAGTTTAATGAAGTGAACGTCCTTATAAATTCTTGTTCAAAGCCGAATGAGTTGCGTGATTTATATAATAGTTATTCATGGGCTGGATGTTGGGGGAGTACTATGGTGATAACTTCAGAGTTTCTTCAGAGGGTTGAAGACACGCTCCAAATCAGTCAGTGGAGTCAAGTAATAAATACTCGGAATATGCGAATGGGATTGGAGCGTGGTATTGCGTTAGCCTGTATTTATACGAAAGGGAACAACGAAGGATTTAGTCTTTACGGGAGTATCTATACTATGCAGACAATCCAAGACGAAGAACTGAGGAGTAAGCATACTTTAGAGATGTATCTGGCTGATAGGACGCGCATAAAGGATAAGATTATCAAGATCTGGAATGGGAGATAGTATTTCACGGCATACAGTAGAATGGGAGGAGGTTTATTTGGCACGCCCCTATATCTAAACATGAAATGTTTAGTTATTTCGGCGGTAGTTTTGTGCGTCTATTGGTTGCCGCACCCAAAGAGTCTTGCGCACCGGTTTGTCGCGGCCTTTTTGCTGGCAACGGCGACCTATATTTCTCTCGCATGGTATGATGTCTTATATGAGTGTAATGACCATTTGAAGCCCACGCTATTAGGGTGGCTCTCTGCGCCTTTCAAGCCTCCCGAATACAAGAAGCAGTATGACGAGCTTCCGATAAAGTATAAGAAGATTGTTCGGTGGTTTGATATTGCCGTATTGAGTATAGTTGCGGTCGCCTTCATCTATCCATTTTTACAGAAGTAAGAAACGGCCCTCTTAGTAGGATGGTTTCTAAGAGACGTAATACGCGCTATAAAAGGCGTAAAACGAAGGCAAAAAGTCGGAGAAAACAGCATGCGGGTAGTAGGGATAAGCAGGACGATGTAGGATTTATTGTCATGCGATGTGTGCGTGAGCCGAAGCATAATAAAATGTTTCGAGAGTGCTATCAAGCTATACGGAAGTTTCATCCTGACCTGAAGATTATTTTTATAGATGATAACTCGGATAAGGCGGTTTTAGAAGAGGATACTGAGATGCAGAATATTGAAGTTATACAAAGCGAGTATCCGGCAGCGGGCGAGTATTTGCCTTATTGGTATATGTTACAGCGAAAGCTTTATAAGAAGGCCATTTTTCTCCAAGATTCAATGATATTAAATGGGCCAATAGCGTACCAGGATGTGAACGACTATATGTTTTTATACGAGTTTCCAGCAGTACAAGGACATTTAGAAGGGGAGCAGGGTAAATGGATACCAACTCTATTGGAAACTACAAAGGAGCGAGAAAAACTACTCGATATCTATAGAAAAAAGGAGTGGCGAGGCTGTTGGGGGAGTATGATGGTGATTACAAGTGATTTTCTTAACAACATGGAAGAAAAGCTTGGGATAAGTAAATGGAATACCATAATAAATAGCAGGATTCATAGGATTTCCTTGGAGTCTGCAATAGGAGTCTGTTGTATGTTTATGAAGCCAGATAAGGAGAAGGTGAGCCTGTTTGGGAGTGCTATGGATATGCTTGTGATGAAAGACCCTGGTAATGAAAAATATACATTTGATATGTATATGGCAGATAAGGGAGTAGATAAGGCAAGAAACAGCATCATCAAAGTTTGGAGTGGAAGATAATATTTTTCCTTGTATAGATGATGGAAGTGTTCAAAGCTGAGTTTGAGGTCAAGGCTGCAACACCTTCCGATATTTTTGAACACCTTCCTACACTGAAGCAATATGCTTCCGAGTGCGAAAGTGTCTTGGAGCTGGGCGTCCGCAGATGTGTATCGAGTTGGGCGCTGGGTCTAGGCCTTCTGGAGAATGGTCTACCTACAAAGCGAATGGTGATGAATGATATTAGTAACTGTAATACGGCAAAGATAGAATCAGCGGCCGCCCAGACTTCTCTGAGCATCACGACCATTTGGAAGAACAATCTGGAGCTTGAGCTCTCCGATGATGTGGATCTCACCTTTATAGATACCTGGCATGTGTATGGGCAGCTGAAGCGTGAACTTGCGCGCTTTGCTCCGAGAACCAAGAAGTATATTATCATGCATGATACAACCGTTGACGAGTGGAATGGTGAGACAAAGAGAAATATTCACAGATATGATGTTGAGCAGCAGAGCAGGGAGTCAGGGTTTCCTGTCGACGAGATTCTAAATGGATTATGGCCGGCGATTGAGGAGTTCTTGGCAGCAAACAAGGAATGGGTGCTTCATGCGCGCTGGACAAACAATAATGGGCTGACAATTCTAAAACGCATATAAATGCGTATAATATCATCTATCTAAATAGATGGCCTACAAGGCCTTGAAAACCCGGCGCAAACGAAGGGCAAAAGCTAGCAGAAAAATCCGACAGAGAGGAGGTAAAACAAGTTCGATACCTATTATCGTTATTTGTTGGAACAACCTTACATTTATAAAGGGATTTGTAAATCAGATTAAAAAATACAATAACCCTATCATATTATTGGATAATAACAGTCAATATCAGCCACTATTAAAATACTACATAGAAATAAAAGAAGAGTTGAAAGATAAGATAACAATACGGCTGTTAGATAAAAACTACGGCCATGAAGTGTATATTAAACTGAAACATACCCTGCCTGATGTGTACATACTCAGTGATCCAGATTTAGAACTTAATGCGAATATGCCTCATAACTTTGTCGAGATTTTTCTTGAACTATCGCATATACACAAAGCAAATAAGGTGGGTTCCGCCATAAAGATTGAAGATAATCATGCCTTTGTAAAATCTGATAAATATTTTAACGGAAAATCGATACGAGAATGGGAATCGCAGTTTTGGAAGAATAAAATAGATGATAGCAAATACGAGTTATATCGTGCGCAGATAGATACAACATTCTGCTTAGTAAATAATGCATACGGTAATAATAACATACGAGTAGCGGGCGACTTTACCGTTAAACACCTGCCTTGGTATAAAGATTACATTAAAAGTAACATACCCCGAGAAGAGCTCAAGTTCTGGAAACAGAACAATGCATCTTCTACAATACTAAGGTCTCTTAATGTATAAACAACTATTTACAATCTTTTCTTTCTGGCACCGGATTGAGTCCCAGATAGTATCCTAACATTGTGTTCACGCCGAACGCGTAGTGGGTGGCCACGCCAAACGCAATCCAGGCCATCAGAAACCAGAGCCACTGGATTCCTCCGAGCCCGAACCACCATCCGACGAGTCCACCGGCAAGAAGAGAAGTAACCCAATCAAAGATAGACATATTGAGTATCTTTGGTTTGCGCAGGGCTTGAAGGGGTGTACAGGCCTCCATATAGTGAGAGAAGAGTTTATTCTTTAAGGTATCAAATAATGTGATGTACAAGCAGGATGGTGTATAAGATACCGAATACGCGGCGTAAACGCCGCGCAAAACGCCGCACAAAAATCAGGCGGAGAGGGGGAGGTTCGGGTCCGACAGTTAGTTTTATAAGCTATGGCAATGAAAACTTCAAGGCGGCAAGGGAGCGTATAAAGAAGGAGGCAGAGCAGATGGGAATCTTCAATGGAAATATACGCGTATATTCTCCTGAAGATTTGAGTCCGGAATTTAAGGCTACAGTTGGCCCGACCTTGAACGAAGCTCGCGGTGGTGGATATTGGCTATGGAAGCCGTATATAATCAATGATATGTTGAGTAAGTTGAAAGAGGATGACATACTCTTGTTTGTGGATGCGGGCTGTATATTACAGCCGGCGGGTCTTCCGCGAATGAAAGAGTATGTAGATATGATTTCAAAGGATTCTGGGAAATGTATGCTTGTCATGAGCCTAGAGATAGAATTTCCAGAGAATAACTGGACATCTTCTGCAATATTTGAGCACTTTGGCGTGCCGTCAGAAAATGCTCGAGCCACATCCGCACAGGTAATAACGGGTATGAGCATGTATCGTAAATGTAAGGAGTCTATGGCGCTTGTAGCTGCTTGGTTGAAGACGGCCATGGAGCACCCGGAGCTTTTTACAGATAAGTTTAATGAAGAATCTAAAGTGAAGCGTCCAGCATTTACTGAGAATCGCCACGATCAGAGTGTCTTTAGTATACTGGTAAAGTCTCCCCCGCATAATGACCATGTGCTTATAATACATGAAGAGATAGAGGGACGGAATAAAAACTTATCAAAGCGTCCTATAATTGCGGCAAGAAAGAAAGAATAGCTAGGGCGCATAATATAATGGGACTCCTATCTAGGAATGGTAAGGCGTCGTTCACGGAGAAGAAATAAGAGAAAAGCCGCACGGCGTAGTCGTAAGCACCGTGGAGGCTCCAACGACACGTGCATGTTTGTATCTTTTCCGCCAAAGAGCGGCCTTGGAAATCTGATGTTTGTCTATGCTGCTGCGGTGGTTGTGAAAGAGAAGCTGGGCACGCCTATCTGTCTGCTTCCTTATACGAATGAGCACTCCACGACAGACTACAGAGATATCTTGTTCAAGCAAGGCAAGGCGGTAGAGAGAGAGCCGATGAAGTCCCAGGTTGATGGCGCAAAACGCCTGTTGGCCGAGATGACACTGGAGAGTACGGAGAGCCACAAGGATTGGGACTATACTCCGTCGGGTGAGAACAGCCGGCGCAATACGATTATGGGTGATTCTTACTTCCAGAACTATCCTGCCATAAAGTCTGCGATTCCGATTATCCGCGCCGACTGTTCACAGGTTTTTGGCGAACGCTATCCCGGATTCAAGGATACAGTGCCTTCGACTTCTGCCTTTATGCATATCCGCAAGGGTGACTACAAGGATTTACTGAGCCTGAACAATGATTATTACACGCGGGGCCTGGCTATGCTCGATGGTGTAGAGGATATTACCGCAATCTATTTGCTTTCAGATGATATCCCATGGTGTAAGGAGCAGACATGGTCATCCGCTAAGATTCGTTGGTTCGACAATCCAGATGATATGAAGGATGAGTTGAAAGCCATGTATTTGATGTCGCTGTGTCTGGGGGGCGCCTGTATTTCTGCTTCAACCTTTAGTACATGGGGTGCGATTCTGGGCGCCGATCAGAATCAAGACTCCATGATTGTCTACCCATCATCTTGGATAACAGGGCGCGAGAGTAGTGAGTTCAAGTTTCCTGAGCGATGGAAGCGTATTGAGGGTATTCAGAATGTCTTTACGAAATAGTACATACGGCATTAGACATTGTAGATAAATCTACAATATTGAAAACTTGTTTTTCAATGTCATTTCTACTGAGGTTTGCCATAAATAAATTTATTAG
>Ga0114974_10003200_pt1 | contig 12459 bp, 16 predicted proteins | sample S_130206_EF_Meta_FD_87318 | JGI IMG/M metagenome (GOLD analysis project Ga0114974, IMG submission 87318) | Freshwater microbial communities from Lake Simoncouche, Canada to study carbon cycling - S_130206_EF_MetaG | ecosystem: Environmental > Aquatic > Freshwater > Lake | place: Lake...
ACAAAGCAACACAAACGAGTATGGTAGCCAACCCAGCCATCCAAACGTTAATAACATAACTTACTAACCAAAAATTTATTTTAACCAAAGGCAGAAAATCTCTGCCTTTTCCTTTGACAAGCTAAATACTATTGTTATATACTAGCAGGGTGCTAGAATATATCTAGGCATGCAGTAACTAAGACCATCTTATAAAGGAAAAACTATCATGGCAACAACATTAGCAGAAATTCGTGCAAAACTACAAGCAACAGAAAACCGCGGCAGCGGCAATTCACAATCGGGTGGCGACAACGCTATCTATCCACACTGGAACATTGCAGAAGGTTCCACAGCAAGATTAAGATTTTTACCAGACGGCAATACTAAGAACAGCTTCTTTTGGGCTGAACGTGCAATGATCCGTTTACCATTTGCTGGCGTTAAAGGCCAAGCAGATTCTAAGCCAATTGTGGTTCAAGTTCCATGTATGGAAATGTATGGTGAGGCTTGCCCAGTATTGGCGGAAGTTCGTCCTTGGTTTAAAGATCCTAGCCTAGAGGAAATGGGTCGTAAGTATTGGAAGAAGAAGTCTTATGTGTTCCAGGGCTTTGTACGTGAGAACGCACTTGGCGATGACAAGACGCCCGAGAATCCAATTCGTCGATTCACTATTAGTCCACAGATTTTTAACATCATCAAAGCGGCTTTAATGGATCCAGAAATGGAAGAATTGCCAACTGACTATCAGCGTGGCTTGGATTTCCAAATTGTTAAAACTTCAAAAGGCGGATATGCTGACTACTCAACAAGCAAGTGGTCACGTAAAGAATCTGCACTGACAGCAGAAGAGCAAGCGGCAATTGATGCACATGGTTTGTTTAACTTGTCAGACTTCTTACCTAAGAAGCCAACAGAAGCAGACTTGAAAGTAATCAAAGAGATGTTTGAAGCATCAGTTGATGGTCAACCATACGATCCAGATCGTTGGGCGGCTTACTACAAGCCATATGGTTTGAACGTACCAGAAGGAGCGGCCAAGCCTGCTCCAGCGGCATTAGATGACGCAGATGAAGATACACCAGTACCAGTAGCAACAGCTCCTGTGGCAGAGGAACCAAATACGGCTCCAACAGCTCCGGTAGCAGAAGCTAAACCTGCAAACATGAGAGCTGAAGATATTTTAGCTCAAATCCGCAGTCGTCAGAAGCAATAATCTTTCCTGATTAGGGTGTGGGAGCCAAGGCTCCCACTCTTTCTATGCTATCTTACTTAGATCCGATACTCTTTCCAGATGAGTGCGAGGTACTTGAAGTATCTCACAATCGGTACGTCTATCCCATATTCAAAAATGGGTCAAGCAGTTTGTTAAACAGTAACTTTAGAAGTTTGAGCTTGAGCGAAATAGAACAGTTAGAAACAATTGAAGTGTTTATACGTGATCCTCTTGATCGTTATGTCAGCGGAGTACAAACTTTCCTGCGATTTAATCCCGAGTATGCACGTGAAGCAACACTTAAACTAATACACGAGTACTTGTTTTTAAACAGGCACTTTACTTTACAATTCCATTGGCTAGTTAACTTGGCTAGATACACCACCGCTAGCATTACTATAAGACCAATAGAGGAATTAAGCACAGCAACAGATTTAACTTGGCACCAACTGTCAAGAGATCAACGTCTAATCAATGAGTTTAGTGCCAACGTAAAACTACACTACTACCTACAATTAGATAAAGTATTACGACACGATCTACTCGGTAAGACTGTTACCTTTAAAGAAATACTAGCTCACATACAGACATTTTATCCTGACTTATACAATGATATTATTCAACGAAGTAAAAACTTATGCGCTGTCCTAGGCTAGACCACTTTGTGCGTTTTAATCCCAACGGTACTGTTAGCCGTTGTGGCCATATGGTTAATGCACCACAATTTGATACACTAGATCAAATGGATTCAAGTAAATGGTTACGTACAGTTCGAGATCAACTTAATCAAAACCAATGGCCAACCGAATGTGGTCGTTGTGAACAAACAGAAAACATCAGCGGCTCAAGTATCAGAACAAACTCAATTGAGTTTGAAAAGACTCAACTATTAGATGACTACCTTGTGGTAGGCGGAGTACTGGATAACATTTGTAATAGTGCTTGCCAATTTTGCAATGAAGATTTAAGTACTAAAATTGGCAGTTTAAAATCCAAGACCTATCCTATTGTGGACAATACCAATCGCTTTTGGGAATTGCCTGTTGACCGTGTTACACATTTAGATTTAAATGGCGGCGAACCAGCACACAGTAAGAACTATAAAAACATCTTGGCCAACTTACCCAATAGCGTACAAAGTATCAGACTTAATACCAATGGTAGCACAGTATTAACTGAATTAGAAGATCTAGTAGCACGTGGTATTGATGTTACTGTAACAGTTAGCTTTGATGGTGCAGGACCGGTACACGACTATGTACGTTGGCCCATCAAATGGGAAAAAGTTATATATAACATAAGTGTTTATCGGGACATGGATGTCAATTTAAATCTGTGGACCACAGTTAATGCGCTTAATGTGGCTCAACTTCCATACTTGGTACAGTTAGCTGATCGTTATGACATTGATCATAGTTGGGCATTACTAGACAGTCCGGATCCATTGAACATAAAGTACAAGAATCGTTTTACCTTGGCGGCCAAAGAAAGTGTAGAACACCTGGTTGATTATATTGCTGTAGATAGAGATAACACAGCAGAACTTGATCAGTTTATTCAAGCCCAGGATCAATTGCGAGGCATAAGTATTCAGGACTACATTCAATGAAGATAGCAATCACAGGACACACAGCCGGTATTGGGCAAGCACTAGCTCAAGCATACCAAGAGGAAGGACACACTATTGTGGGTCTAAGTCGTGGTAATGGTTTTAACATTCGTAGTACTCCTAAGGTAGCAGATGTCATTGAAGTATGTGACATGTTTATTAACAATGCTCAAGTAGGCTACGCACAAACAGAATTACTATTAGAAGTACACAAGCGTTGGATATCAACACCTAAACGTATTGTGGTTATCAGCACAATGCTCGCACAGTTTCCTGCTACAGTAGTACCAGGATTGGAAGAATATCATTTACAAAAACGTGCATTAGAAGATGCAGTAGCACAGTTACGTTATAAAATGTCTGGTCCGCAGATTACTTTAGTGCGCCCCGGCATGGTAGCCACACATCCAGAATTACAAGAAGGCGCAGATCCAGCACTATGGGCACGAGTACTAGTTTCTATTCTACGCATGGCAGACGCCAACAATTTAGACATTCCAGACATTAGTCTAGGACAGAAATTATGACGCCAAAAGAAATGTTAACCAACAAGGCCTTTTGTCCTATTCCCTGGACAGGGTTTTATGTTGACACTTCTGGCGCAGTAAAGAATTGCATTTGTAGTTACGAAACAATAGGTAATTTAAAAGATGATTCGATCCAAAACATTCTCCATGGTGAACAGAATACAGCAACAAAGACGCAGATACTTGCAAAACAGGAACCGGCCACTTGTGGATACTGCTATAGTTTGGAAAAAGATAAACGGTCATTTGATATTGTCAGCAGTAGAGTATACTACCTTAAAGAACTCAAAAAAGTAGATTCAGAGTTATATAAAAAGGCAGACACATTTGACCTGCATCAAGTTGATGTGCGTTGGTCAAATACTTGTAACCATGCCTGTGTTTATTGCGACCATATATTAAGTAGCAAATGGGCCAGCGAACTCAACTTACATGTAGAGCAACCTAGCGAACAACGTAAGCAAGAACTCAAAGATTATATATTCAGCAATGCCCATCAACTTAAAAATGTTTATATGGCCGGAGGCGAACCTTTGTTGATGCGTGAGAATGAAGAGTTCCTGCAATTACTATTAGAAAAAAATCCTGATGTAATGATCAGAGTAAATACCAATCTAAGCAAAACAGAAACACGAATACTAGATTTACTTTGCCAGTTTAAAAATATACATTGGACTGTTAGCGCAGAAAGTATGAGTGAAGAATTTGAATATATGCGTTACGGCGGTGTATGGTCCAATTTTTTAAACAACTTAGAAAAGATTCGAACTCTACCGCACAAGATTACATTTAATATGGTTTGGACTATACTAAATGCTCGAAGCATATTTACTACAATTGATTATTTTCGAGATCAAGGCTTTGGTCCAAACGCATTTATATTAACAGCAGTAAAATGGCCTGGACACTTTGATACTAGACATTTACCAGAAAGCCAGTTACAATCTATAAAGCAAATACTAGAGTCTAGGATTAAAGAACGTCCTGGATTTTTGTTAGAAGATGGATATCGTAATTTGTTAGCACATTGCGATCAACCGTTTGAGAAAGATTTAAATAGTACAATCAAAGAACTAAAAATTCTAGATACAAGAAGAAAGTTAGACAGTAGTAAAATTTTTAAAGACCTATATTCAATTATATAAAAGGAAATAAAATGTCACAACATGAACAGCTAGTAGCCGCATTTGAAACATACCTTGCAGAAAATGAAAAATTTACAGGTAAGGGTGTTAAGGCAAGCGCGGCCCGTGCTCGTAAAGCATTGCAAGAAATGAGTAAAGCAGTTAAAGAACGTCGTAAAGAAATCACAGCAGAAAAAGAAGCACTAGCCGCAAAATAAAACTATTAAGGGACCTTATCATGGCAATTAACAAACCATTTGACGTATCAAAATTTCGTAAAAGCATTACCAAGAGTATTGATGGCATTAGTGTAGGATTTACTGATCCAACCGACTGGATCAGTACAAACAACTACGCACTTAATTATCTTATTAGCGGAGACTTCCACAAAGGTGTTCCGTTAGGTAAAGTTACTGTGTTTGCTGGAGAGTCTGGCGCAGGCAAAAGTTTTATTTGCTCGGGCAATTTAGTTAAGAATGCACAGGAACAAGGAATTTACGTTATTCTTATTGATACAGAAAACGCACTTGATGAGGCCTGGCTTAAAGCATTAGACGTAGACACTAGCGAAGATAAATTGCTTAAACTTAATCTTGCTATGATTGATGATGTTGCTAAACTTATTAGCGATTTTGTTAAGAATTACAGAGAAATTCCAGAAACAGATCGTCCTAAGGTCATGTTTGTCATAGACTCGTTGGGAATGTTACTTACTCCAACTGACGTTAATCAATTTGACGCAGGTGACTTGAAAGGTGACATGGGTCGTAAGCCCAAAGCACTAGCAGCCTTGGTACGTAATTGCGTAAACATGTTTGGTAATTTAAATCTAGGCTTGGTATGTACAGCACACACATACGCAAGTCAGGACATGTTTGATCCAGACGACAAGATCTCCGGCGGACAAGGCTTTATCTATGCTAGCTCTATTGTTGTTGCTATGCGTAAATTGAAACTTAAAGAAGATGAAGATGGCAACAAGGTAAGCGAAGTCAATGGTATTCGTGCGGCATGTAAGATTATGAAAACACGATACGCTAAGCCGTTTGAATCTGTGCAAGTTAAAATTCCTTATGAAACAGGCATGAACCCGTACTCGGGCTTAGTAGACATGTTTGAAGGCAAAGACTTGCTTAAGAAGGAAGGTAATAGTTTAGTTTATACACTAATAGATGGCACTATTATCAAGAAGTTTCGAAAAGCATGGGAACGAAATGAAGACAAATGTCTTGACCGAACCATGGCAGACTATGTAGCCAATCCACATCAAAAACTAGTTGTAGTAGCCGATGAGGAAATTAGTGAAATTACAGCAGAGGAAACAGTAGAATGAGTATTGAAGTTGAAGTGTTAAGCGAACTGTATATTATTATGAAACAGTACGTTCCCAGCAAAGATCGCCAGGAATGCGCTGACAACTTAATGAGTGTTATGGTTGACATGCTGGGCGACAAAGAACTTAAAGAATTTGGTTCCACTGACCCAACTCTAAAACGTGCTCTTAGAGAATATGTCGAAGAGGATGAAGACGAACTCGAAGATGATGACGGCGACTGGTAAAGTCTTCCCAATCAAAAACGATGCCGCTTGTGTATTTAAATGGTCCTGGAACACGTTCCGTTTGTACACAGGCGAAAGTTCTAGTTGTCATAGAGTTAAACCCGTTTATGTCAGCATAGACCAGTTCGACACATTTAATAATACCCCAGAAGTGCAAGACGATCGTGCTCGCATGTTGGCAGGCGAATGGCCCAAGGCAGGACGTGGCTGTGAGTACTGTAAAGATATGGAACAGGCAGGGGGTGTGAGCGACCGCACATTTCATAATGCCATACCTGGATTAACTCCTGTAGATTTTAATGCATCAACAATAGCAACTCCTCGCATTGCTGAATTGTATCTTAATAATACTTGCGATTTGGCTTGTGTATATTGCTTGCCCATATACAGCAGTAGAATTAACGAAGAACTAAAAAAATACGGTCCATATCCTGTAGGATTGCCGCCAATTATTCCGGTTAGTAATCAAGAACAGTATCTTGAACGCTACTTGGATTGGCTAGATAAGAACTATACAGGTATTTTACGACTACATATATTGGGTGGCGAACCCTTACTACAAAAAGAGTTTTGGAATGTCCTGGACTTCATGAGTAAGCGTAAACACACAGAGTTAGAGTTTCATATCAACACTAATCTAAATGCCAATCCTGCAACAGTTACTAAATTTGTTGACATAGCCAAACAGCTGATATCAGAAAAGCGTATACGTAGAGTAGACATCAGCTGTAGCCTGGACTGCTGGGGACCACAGGCAGAGTTTATACGCAATGGATTGAGTTTAACAAGGTGGCAAGAAAATTTTGAATATTTAATCAGTCACAAGTGGTTGTATATTAATGTGCATCAAGTAGTATCCAATTTAAGCATTGGCACTACCTTGGAGTTTCAGCGTAAGATTGGCGAATGGAAACAGACTAACCCAAACATTACACAAGCATATCACGCAGTGGATGGACCAAACGAGTTAATGTACCGGCCTGAGATATTTGGCCCAGAATTCTTTCAAGCACAGTTAACTGAACTACTGGCCAATTACCCAATCACTCAAGACTGGGACAATACTGCTAGACAACGATTGGAAAGTATAGTAAAATTAGTAGGATCAAGTAAACAAGACTTGGGTCGGTTAGGCAAGTTAAAGCAAACTCTAGATCAATTTGATCTAAGACGGCACACTAATTGGCGAGAGTTATTTCCTGATATTAATCGGTACTTTACAGAGAATGGAATCGAATAATGTGGTATAATAAAGTAGTTGCAAATCTAGGAGAAATTCCCGACTTCATAGACTACTATGAACGGGAACTTGCGGCGGCCAAAGGCCATATTAAAATTCATGGCAAAGTTGAAAAAGAACTGAGTAATTTGCCCGGTGAAACAGAACACAGATTTAACCAACTACAAGAAATTGAAGCGGTACTAGAACATCTTAACATACAGTTGCGTAGGATTAGACAAAAACACTACAAAAAATATTTAGAAGCATACGCTAGAGCACTCACAAGTCGAGATGCTGAAAAGTATGCAGAAGCAGAAGATGAAGTTATTGATATGGAAACTATCATTAACGAAGTAGCCTTGTTACGTAACAAATGGCTAGGTGTTATGAAAGGCATTGAGTCAAAGAACTTTATGCTAGGACATGTGGTTAGATTACGTACAGCCGGAATGGAAGATATTGTTGTATGACCTTAAAAATTTTACTTACCAGGCACGAAACCTTCGCCAACGAATACTTGTCAGATGCTGTATTTGATGGGTTATGTGAATTGGGCGATATTGAAGTAACCGATGAACCACGTTTGTGGTACATGTACAAAGATGGCAGTCCGGGTACAGGTAAGTTTAAATCTCATACTGAGCTACATGGCCGCGGATTTACCATGTACAGATTAATCGGCGATGATAGCCATATTGATCGCACAGATATAGAAGGCAAGATCAAAGGTCATTACTTTGATTTATGTATTCTAGCACGTAGCGACTTTGGCAGTCCTTACGAAGACCTAATATTAGAACACTACCCTGCAGATAAAATTATTATCATTTGTGGCAAAGACCAAGATGAATTTACGCATTATAGAGATACTCGTCATTTAATTGGGCGGGGCACTTACTTTAAACGTGAACTAACATTCTTTGATCCTAGATTACAGCCTATTCCTTATGCTTTCCCGAGACAAAAGGTAATCAGCCGCCCTGATGTGCAAAAAGATAAAATTATTGCAGGTGCTGTGCCCATTGAAGGCGGCCAAAATAATCAGAAATACACTTTTACAGTTGAGCGCGAGTATTATGATGATTATGCTAATAGCTTCTTTGGACCAACTTGGAAAAAAGGTGGATGGGATTGTTTACGCCATTACGAAATTATAGCCAATAAGTGTTTGCCGTGGTTTACAGATATACATCAATGTCCGGTGTTAACTTGCCCAACATTGCCTAAGAAAGAATTGCAAACTATTACAGAGATAATTGGACGTAGAGGATACGAATGGTTTACACATGGTGTTGGACTTGATTATTATCGAGATATGTTAAATAAAGTATTCGAGCATTTTATTAACAATAACCTCACGGTACATTTAGCCAAGTACGTACTAGACACACATAAACGAATCCACAATGGCACTCTTTAAAAATTCGCATGACAGTCACCAACACAGTTTAGAAGTATTAACCAAGTTGGTTGAGTATGATAGTTTTCTAGACAGTTTAACAGTTGTTGCTGACATGGGTTGTGGTGCCGGCCTAGATTCTAAATGGTGGGCAGAGTTAACCACTAGAGATGAGCCACCAGAGCCGCGTAACTATATTGTGTATGCAGTGGATCAAAATACAGATCAAATTGAATCTGATGTTCTTAAAGCTAAAAACGTTATCCCTATACAAGGTAACTTTGAAAATCGTATAATCCCCAGACAAGTTGATTTAATGTGGGCACATGATGTTTTTCAATACAGTCGAAATCCGTACAAATGTTTAGCCACATGGAAACAGACCCTAAATCTAAATGGAATGTTGGTACTGAGTATTCCGCAAACTACATACTGGGATAAGCAATACGGTAAACTTGTGGTAAGTCAGCACAACCATCAATACTACAGTTACAATTTACTAAACTTAATCTATATGTTGGCTGTCTCGGGGTTTGACTGTAGAGATGCTTACTTTTATCGAGATCCCAATAGTCCTTGGTTGTATGCGGCTGTGTATGCCACGGTAAATGATCCGATGGGTGATAGGGAAGTAACTTGGCACGAATTGGCCGAAAAACGACTGATAAACGACAGTTTACTTAACAGTATCAACAAGTACGGATACGTTAGATTAGATGATGTAGTAGTTATGTGGTTAGACAAGAATTTCTATCAAATAACCAATTAATACAACTACGATAAATACTTAACTATGCGAAACTTACTTAACATATTTGAAGATCCACAATTAAAGAAAGAAATTATCGGGGTAGTTAAAGCCACTGATGATTTAACTACTTTGCAACGAGTACTTAATGTACTTAAAGCAGGCGATATCGACGACCGTATCAAACGTGTTGTTGGACAGGATGCTGACGCACAAAGATTTATCAAAAAAATTGTAACTACAATTTTAGCTATAGAAGCGCCTATTGAAGAAAAGAATCTGTTCTTAGACAAATACGCCAAAGGTAAAGTAATTAATACTTCGGCACTACTTGATGGTAAATTACACTCATTTGAAGAACTTGTTGGTCCGGGATTTACCCAAGAGTTGTTTAAGCGTCTTAGTATTGACCTGGTAAGTCAGGGTGTTGGCCCAGGCGAAGTTGCCCTTGCAGTATTAAGTCCAGAAATTGAATGGTCCGGACGCAGTCAAGGTGGCGGAGACATTCTAGTCAAAACAAAACCAATTGAAGTTAAAACTCGAGCAAGTAAAGGCGGACGTTGGATTAATGCTCGTAAAGCTAAATTAGATCTAGGTGCTATTGTTACTGCAATTTCTAAAGCAATTCCCAAAGCTAGTGCAGTAACTATTCCGGATCGTATTAATACCAAATATTGGACAGATACTATTCGTCCGGCAATTGACCCAACAATGTTAAAAGAAGTTGCTGAAAAAATTGCCAACGCTACATTTAAGTTTACAAATAATAAGGCATATCAAAAAGCATTAATCAACGGCGATGCAGATATGATCGTTAATACATATCTTGAAACTGGGTATAATAATTACAAAAAATATTCAGGATTCGTTGGTATGTTGCTAATGGATATACCTACAGAGCAAGCGCAGTACTTTGTGGAGTATGCAGACATGCAAGGTAGCATCGGTGTTGCAACCACGTACATTTATGCTCCTGAAAGCGAAATGATGCCACAGGTAACCTTGTCACCCGGCGCAGGAGATTTACGTGCAGGACGCTTTGTTCCTGATACAGCTAGTTTAACTGGGCTTAAAAACAAAAAAGACATTGAAAAGAAATCTACTGTATTTGCTAAAAAATTGGCCGCAGCCCGAGGTGTGCGCGATCCAAGTGTGATCAATAAAATGATTGAATTGACTATGCAGTATGTAATGGATAATGTGCCTGTTGATAAGATTGTTGCAAAACTAACCAAATTAATCCCAGCACTTAACCCACGTGCTAAAACACCTGCACCAGCACCGCAAGTTCAACAACCGGTTGCAGAACCAGAAATTGAAGAACCAGAAATAGCACAACAACCTAAGGCAGCTCCTAAAGCAATTCAGCCTCCTCGCCAAAGACGTTGACCTTTAAATATCAATAGTATATAATAGCATTGTTGGGCCTGTAGCTCAGTGGTAAGAGCAGAGGACTCATAATCCTTTGGTCCTTGGTTCAAATCCAAGTGGGCCCACCAAGTATAAGTATAGTATTGCCCAGGTGATGTAACTGGTAGCCATGCGAGTCTTAGAAGCTCGTGCCGTGAGGCGTGTCGGTTCGAGTCCGACCCTGGGCACCAAAATGCAGTACTCCTACCAAGTATAATGTTAACATTTGATAAACCTTTTAAATTATACCTTTTCAAAAAGCGCAAACAAGTTGAATGGTCTTTGCGGGTAAGCGAAAATTACGTACATACTTACACCTTAGCACAAGATCTTTTTGAGCGCATACTGCAAGAATACAGAAATCCAATGGGATTTAAACACCAAGTATCAATTGGTATACATTGGACAGTAGAGCATAAAACAATAGGACCTCGTCCGGAATGTACACCGGTTGACTATGTAAGAATTACCATCTACAATCAAAACATGGCGCATAATTATAGATTTGATTTAGCGGACATGTTAGAATTAGAAAGAGACTTTCAATACCAGTGTGCAAATACAACACATTGGGATTAAATAGTAATACTTGACACAAAAGATAAATAAAAGTATAATAGATAACTATAATGAACACTACATTTAATCATTCCGTATCAAAACAACAAGCCCTATTAGGCGGGATAGCCTACTGGTGTGCGTTTACAATGATTAATAGTGATCGCGAACCAGCAGGGGGTCTTAGTTAGACTATAATTTACTTTATTATATCAACTAAGGCCTCGGATTAAAACCCCGAGGTTTTTTATTTTTAAAAGGAGAGCAAGATGAAACGCCAAGACGTTACAAAAGAAAATAAATTTATGCTTTCTCCGGAGCAAAAGGTTGCTTTGTTAGAAGCAAAAGTAAAACGAGTTGAGGCTCACGTACAAGCACTAGTTGAACAAACTAAAATTCTTGACCAAGCTAGAAACCGTAATTACAAAAAGTAAGCAGTAAGTGGGATGGTAACGAGTACCTTGGTCCACTATAATAACTGAAAGGGCGGACAGTCGCATAAAAGCCAGGCGGTAACTGGTGAGTAAGACAACTGGTTGGGGTATAACCCCATCTACAGAGTGGCAACACTCTGTATAGTAAAGCACATTGATGAAACATGGGAATGCCTCCGCGACCCAGTCCCCTTGAAAAGGACCTTTTTTGTTACGCAACAAACCCAGTGTGCTTTACTATATCCTTTGGATGAACACGCCTAAGCACAGCATTGATAAAGCTGAATGCCCGAGCAACCGGAGATAAACGGAAATCTAGTAATACTAGACACTAGAGGATATTTCATAAATATTTAGAGCAGTACTTCTAAAGAAAATCCCCATGAAAATCATTGACAACTTACTCAGTCCCGAAGAGCTGACCCTCTTTAAGCAACACTGGGACGAAAACAATCAAGAAGGTTATGTAAACTGGCACAGCGAAGGGCATTTATATGCCGAACGCAGTGAGTACATTGACAAGCGTTTGCTTATACCAAAGTTTACAAATCTATGGCGTATACTTAAACGTGTGGTAGATAAAAACGTTGGCCAAGGTGAACCGTTTTGGGCCAATTACCAGCGTCAGAGTTTACCACACATGATTCATATTGATGACTACGGTAAGGGTGCT
>Ga0114974_10003202_pt1 | contig 12451 bp, 4 predicted proteins | sample S_130206_EF_Meta_FD_87318 | JGI IMG/M metagenome (GOLD analysis project Ga0114974, IMG submission 87318) | Freshwater microbial communities from Lake Simoncouche, Canada to study carbon cycling - S_130206_EF_MetaG | ecosystem: Environmental > Aquatic > Freshwater > Lake | place: Lake...
AAAAGAGCTTACAGACGATGTAAAGTCTATCGATACACTCCGTGACGGAAGTATTAATTCAGAATCAAACGACATCTTTGGTTCTATGACAGACGAGCAAATTGCTGAGTCTGCAAAGAAGGTTCAAGCAATCAGTCCAGAAAAGATTGATCAACTTGTTGACCAAGCATTCCCAGATGATGCAGAAACAGCTTCATTCCTCAAGGAAAAGCTAAAGGCTCGTCGTGAAGATCTTATTAAGCGTTTCGGTCTTGAGCCACAGGAAGAAGAAGCCTCAGAGCCAATTCAATCAGTAAGTGATTCTAACCCTGTAATACCTCTTGACCCTTCTGGTGATTTAGCTCAGCAGTTAAACGATGCTGTTGGAAAAAAAGTTTCATTCCTATATAACGGAAAAGATAGAGTTGCAACAGTTATTCCTTCCAAGGAAGGAACAGCACAGATTTGGGAAAATCCAAAGAACGGAAAAACTAATATTCGTCTTTTGGATTCAGATGGTGCTGTAAAGAATTTCACTATCTCAAGTATTGAATCAAATTCTGAAGGATTTGAAGCTCCTAAGGAAGCATCTAAGCCTTCTACAGAAGCTCCATCAGGTTGGACTAAAGAAGGTAACTACACTTGGAAGAAAGACGGCTGGGTTGTAACTGAAGATACTGAAGGAAACCTTACTGCAAGTAATCCAAAAGTTTCTGGTTTAATCTTTGGCAATTCTTGGGATGAAGTTCAAACCAAGATTGATGCAGAAGATGTAACCCCATCAATTCCTCAGGTAGCCACACCAGAAGAAATTAAAGCAATCGCTGAATCTCCAGATGGTGGAATCACTCCATCTGCTAACGACAACATCGAGCCTTTAAACCCTGTTGACACTCCTCTAACTGAGACAGAGAAGTCAACCTCTCTGCCAGAAGCAGAGAAGCAAAAGGTTCTTGATGAGGTATCAAATCTTGCTGAAAAACTATTTGGTTCTAAGGGTAAGACAAAGGACCTTCTAGAAGCACTTAAGGGACAAGAAGGCGTTGATAACGACCTTATTGACTCAATCATCAGCGACATCGATGCTCCAAAGACTGCACCTGATGCAACTCCAGAAGAAAAAATTACAAGTGACCTCACTCAATCTCTCACACCAGAAGATGGCGATGAAGATGTACCAGCTGAAGTTCTTGAATCAGTCACAACGGAAGAGCTTGCTGCAGAAGCAAAGACTCCAATGGATCCAGATCTTATCTGGAAGAAGGTACAAGAAGAATACTCAAGCACCACACTTCCAAATGGTCACATCGTTGTGTTCTCACAGACCAACGGAACAGATAAGTTTGATGTTGTTGTCAAGCGTAACTCGGATAATACATTTAGTGTTTATCACCGCATCACTGGTCCAGACGGAACAAGCAAGGTTAAAAACCTTAAGGGTCGTTGGCATTCATTTACTGCTCTTAAGAGTCGTATCGAAAGTGAAAAGTGGAAAGCAAAAGTAACACCTTCTAAGGTTAAGGCTAAGGCTAAGACAGAAACTCCTGGAAGTATTCTTCCTGCTGCAATTCCTACTCAAAAGGGTTCTTATGTTTCAGCAGATGGAGTTAGCATCGTTAAGGTTGGACAGAAAGTTAAGGATGTTAAGACTGGCAAGACTGGTGTTGTTATTTCTCTCAAAGATGAGCTAATTACAGGTAAGTCTAAGCTCAAGCCAGAAGGCTACACCTACACAGACGTTGCAAAAATTAAGTGGGATGACACTGGAAAGAAAAACTGGAAGGTATCTACATACCTTGAGATTTTAGATGGACCAAGCGGCGGTGGTAGCGGTGGAACAAAGACAAAACCAACACCAACACCAAGCTCACCTTCAACACCTTCTACACCAGAGGTTGATGCAACTCCAGCAGAAATTCCTACATACGATGCTCCATCTCTACAAGGAGCAAAAGCTCTTAAAGATGTAGAGGCACTTGCTGCAAAGAAGAATGAAAATGAGCACATGTCATACTTTGGTGCAGACAGCTATTCTGACTATAAAGAGTTCCTAAAGGGTGACTTTGTTAAAGACCCTGAATCTAAGAACCTTGTTCCAGGAATTATTGTCTCTAACGCTTCACCAAACTCTAACGATCAAGATTTAACAAGTCACGGTGTTGTCACAAAAACTAATTCAAAAACTGGTGAAATTGAAGTTACATACTTTGATGGTCCTCTTGCTGGCAAAGGTCAGACTCTTAAATCAGACAAAGTATGGAGCCGTGAGAAGTTCCTAACTGTTGAGCAGTCTAAAGAGCTAGGCATTGATGTTGACACAACTCTTCTTGAGAAGTCCCGCTCTGCTTCTAAGGCTAAAGGCGAGAAATACGCTAAAGAATTAGAAGAGAAGAAAAAGAAAGCTCAACAAGAAGCAGAAGCAAAGGCTCTTAAATCTAAGTTTGAAGTTAACGGTCCTGGTTTTGCACTTCAAACACCTAATGCACCAGCAGATTGGTCTAAATCCCCTGTAGACAATGCACCAAGCCTTGCTGAAGCATTGAAAATAGCAAAGGGTGACAATCCATTAGAAGCAGCTAAAGGAGCAACAGTTCTTGGAGACTCTGATGCAATTGAGGACCTAGAGCTTCGTGTTCAAAAAGTAACTGCAAAGGGTGGAAAAGAATCTATTAGAGTTACATTTACTCTTACCGACTGGGCAGCAAACCCACGAGTCGCTGAAATGATAGACGATGCAAGCATTGATAAGTCTTCTGGTTTAGATATTGATAAATGGGAAAAACAACCAAATGGCTCGTTAAAGTATTCTAAAAAGTGGGACAGTAGCTCTGTTGACCAAAGTGGAACTGGTGTTACTTACAGCGGAAAAGCTGGAAAAGGAACATTTAAACTTCATCGTGCAAAGAAAGGTGCAGAGAAAGCTAACTTCTTTAATCATGCAAGCAACAGTAGCAACTCTGTTGCATTCCATAATAAAGTAGAAATAATTCTCCCAGCAAACGCTACAGAAAAAGACATTGAAGATGCAATTAAGGCAATGGGTGGTGTAGATAATGTTCGTCCAGCAACTAAGGACGACATTAAAGGTCTTGTTGAAAACAAAATGATTTGGCTTTATGGACGAAGCACAGATGGAACAAAGAACTATGCTGGCGAACTTCGCGACAAGATTCTTCAACAAATCAAGGATGACTATGGCTTTACTGTAGACGATGTCGAGATTTCTGTTGATAAAGAAGGTCGTGGTCGTATTAGTTATTTAGTTCCTCAAAGTGTTGCAGACAAGATTTCCAGCGAAACAGGAATTAATTACTTCAATCATACTTGGCAGTCTTCTACTCCAAGCGGAACTGATGCTATGGCAGACTTCTTATTTGAAATATTCCAATCTGGAGGCTTGTATTCAACAACCAATCGTTGGATGGATGGAATTAATACCAATGGTATGTCCTCCAAAGCAGATGTAAAAGCCAACGGTGGAAACTATATGTTTACTCATCAATCATCCTCCCCCAATAACGGTTCAAGCTTAAGCTTCTCGTTTGATGCAAGAAAGCTTCTTCGTAGAATGGACTTCTACAAAAATGGCGGAGATAAGTATGGACAGCTCGTATCTGACGCAGAAGATGTAATCGGAAAACTCAAGAGTGGTGGTGGCGAAATTATGTGGAAGAAGAATCTCTCATGGGCTGACCTCTCAAGCGTAAGTATGTCCAGTGCTGTCCGAGCAGCTCTTGTGAAGAAACTTGTTGCTGCTGGATTACCTGAATACGCAAAGATTGTGAAAGGTTAATAATGACTCTCCAAATTGAAAAAGTCATCATAGAAGGACCAGCGGTTCTTGAAAAACTTTCTGGTGAGATGCCCTACAAGCGCCTTGTTGGAAAAGTAACTTACTTTGGGTATTCACCTGAGGAAGAAGATAATAATCTGACAATTATTGGTGCACATGTTTTTCCTGTTGACCTAGAACAGATATCTATAGACGAGGAAAAAGGTACAATTGAGTTTCCATGTTATGACGGAAATTACCTAGTTCGTCCTCTTTTAGAGGAAGACACCGAGTGGATTGGCAAAGAAAACCTTGAGGAGGCTCGAAATGGCAATTTCTAACGAAGCAACAGTTGATTTAGAACAATCTGTGGAAGCGCTTACAAACCCAGATAGCGGTGAATTAGTTGCTGTTATTTTCACTGTAAATGATTTAGGAATTTTTGCTCGTTCTAATGGTAAGTGGGTTCCAATGAACTCTGAAGAAGCAGATAAATATGATGGTTCAAACATCACTGACATTAAAGTAGATATGTGGGGAGACCTTGTAGCTAAGTTTGATGCTGGACAAAAGATGAATGAAACTGATCTTGAGGCTTATGCAGCCCTAGAAGAGACGGAGTAGAACCGTGGAATACGCAGGCAGAAACGGCAATCTAGTTCTCTTTGTTAAAGAGGGCTTTGGTGCAGTTGTTGACGAAGCAGCAAACTCTGTTGTCCAAGTTGGCAATAAAAAAGCACTTGTAGCTTCTATTGACTGGAACTCTTATGGCAAGAAGCCAAAAGACACAGCTGTAGAGCTTGCTAACGCTGCCATGACGGATTTAGATATCCGTGTCTTTGCTAGTAATGACCGTATGTACACGATTCCAGATGCTGTAATTGCCGAAGCAAAGCGTGGTCTTGAGTGGCGCAAGAAAGAGAACCGTGGTGGAACACCAGTTGGTCTCAATACTGCTCGCACACTTGCTCGTGGTGGTCAGATTGGTATTCGCAAGGTTCGTCATATTGCAAAATACTTCCCACGTCACGAAGTAGATAAAAAAGGCAAGGGATATAAGCCTGGACAAGACAATTACCCATCAAATGGGCGTATTGCATGGGCTCTTTGGGGTGGAGATGCCGCAGAACGTTGGGCATCAGCAATTGTTGACAGAGAAAACAAGAAGAAGGCAAATACTTCTATTACTGCAGGTCTTGGAATGCATGACTATGCACCAATGGACCGAGTTGATTACAACTCATTTATGCCATCAGAGATGGAACCAGAATTCTTTATTCGCATCCGTCTAGATGGTTCAGGTATTGACCGTCTCTACAAGGTAGAAGATGATGGAACATGCAAGTTCTGGGACGATGGAGCTTGGGATGATTTAGGGAACATTGAAAATGATTTCCACACATATGACAAGTCTCTTGATGACCCATATGACAAGGTGCAAAAAATTCATACACCTGTAGACCGAGAGTCTGCAATTAAAATTTCAGCAATGCTTGATAGCACTCCAATGGAATACATCAATGTTCAAAAAATTGACTTTGACGAAACAGATATGTTTGAACAAGCAATTCCAGAACTTGATTGGAAGTTTATTGACCAACTTAGCTCAGATGAAGTTGAAGAAACTGACGACTGGGATATGGATGGTCTTCTAGCTGCAGGAGAAGCACCTGCTACACCAGCAGCGTCTGGAGATGGCAACTACACACCTGAAGAGCGTTCTGAAAATGCTCAGACTCAGGTGCGAGATAAGTTAGGAAAGTTTGCTAAGAACGGCTCTACCGTTATTATTGGTGGAGATTACAAATATAAGGGTCAAATCACTGCAATGGACCCTGCAAAGCAGGAAGTAAGTGTTCTTCTTGAAGATGGCAGAACTGTCAATGTTCCTGCTAATACAACTCAAGAAATCAGTACTTTCCAGCCTGTCTCACAATCAAATTTTCCAGCAAATAACCTAGATTTCTCAGGCATTTTGGGAGAACCTCGTGTAGCAATTGATGAGCCTCTTGCTCAGTTGCCTGGTCGTCTTCCACCTCTTAGTGCTCCAGATACCAACCTTCTGGTTAGCGACTGGGGAGCTTGGGTTGCAGGTCAACGCCTCTCACCAGAATACTCTGGCGACCCAATCCCACCAATGGTTTATAAAGAAGAGCCTGATATGAACACTGTTTTAGGTGAGTACTACAAAGGCTCTTTCAATCCCGATGGAACTACTAAGCCTGGATTTAACCCTGCAACAACACCAAATGCTTATAACGAACCGCTCCTCCGTGATTGGTTAGATAAGAAATACACCAATAAAGCTGGTGATGTTGGCTACCACAATCGTGGTTGGTATGTCCCGCCTGCTAGCGATTATGTAAAATTTGATGACAAACTTGATCGTAAAAAAGTTTATACTAAAGAAAATAAAGCCGCTTGGGATAGAAGATTTGATGTGTCTAACTCAAACGAAAAAACTCTTATTGCTGCTGGAACAGAAGCAGAGATAACACCAGAAAATTCTGATGTTCCTCCAATGTTCTTAGCTATTGTTGCACCAGATGACCCTCAGGCTGTAATGGAGTTAGTCTCTGTTGTTCCTGCAAATAAGAAGAGCAACACACCAACAACATTCAAGCGCAAGCCAGGCAAATGGGAACGCGATGACCGTATTCTCAATGACCTAAACAGCCCTACACCACCCCCTGTTATCGTTTTAGATAACACTAATCTTGCTGAGGTAACAAAGCAGATTGATGGCGGAGTCGTGGTTGCCTCAGTTAGATTCTCTGCTGCTGTAGCGCTTTCTAATAACCCTTTACTTGCTTCACTTATTGCTGCTGGTGGTTTGGATAGAAACCGTGGCAACGCAGAGAAGCTTCGTCGCTACTGGACTGTCGGTAAGGGCGGTCTAAAGATTCGCTGGAACACTCCAGGAGACTGGACTCGTTGCCATAAGTACCTTGCTAAATACATGGGACCTCGCGCTAAAGGATACTGCGCTCTTCGTCATAAAGAAATGACTGGAATGTGGCCTGGAGATAAGCGAAATCCAGGTATGAAGAAAAAGAAGTCTTTAGTTTCATCTATTGAAGCAGTTAAAACTGAGGAAACTATTGTCGGAGAGTTCACTCTTCACGCTCGTGCAGAAGCTGCTCGCTCACGCATGATTGGTAGAGAAGGCGTTGTGGCTTCCGAGCATGGTTCAAAATTCATAATTCCTTTGGTTATCCCAGAGAATATGGAGTCAGGTGACGGACGTATCTTCGAGTCTGGCTCTATCAACACAAGAGATTTGCCACTGCCACTTCTATGGCAGATTAAGACAGGTCAGGGCCACGATGGTTCTGTTGTTGTCGGTCAAATTACCCACATGGAAAGAACAGACCAAGGCATTGGAAATGCTTATGGTGTATTCGACCTCGGGGAGTATGGCAAAGAAGCTGAACGCCTAGTTCGCAACGGATTTATCCGTGGAGTATCTGCTGATATGGACAAATTTGAAGCAGATGAAGAAGAGGCAAAAGAGCCTACTGGCGATGATTCCGAGGATACAAGGAAAATTGAGTCAGGTAGAATAGTTATCAAAAGTGCTCGTGTAATGGCAGTAACCATCGTGCCTAAGCCAGCATTTCAAGAGTGTTATATCCAAATCGTTGATGATGGCAACGAAATTCAGGAGGATGAAGTGTTACCAGACGGAGTATATGTCGAAGGGATGAGTCCACTAGACGCATCTGCGTTGGTCGCTTGTGGAATGGTTGCTGGAGCAATTCCAGTAGAACCTCCTTCATCATGGTTTGACAACCCAAAGCTAACTAAAGCAACCCCACTCACAGTTACAGATGAGGGTCGCGTATTCGGTCACATTGCTGCTTGGCATGTAGACCACATTGGAATGTCTTTTGGAACACGACCACCTCGTAGTCGTAGTAAATATGCTTATTTCCACACAGGAACACTTCGCACTAGCGAAGGCACAGATATGCCTGTTGGACAACTAACTTTGGCTGGCGGTCACGCTGGTCTAGAAGCTTCTGCAGAGGAAGCAGTTCGTCACTATGACGACACTGCATCAGCTTTCGCAGATGTGCACGCAGGAGAGGATGCTTACGGAATTTGGGTTTCTGGCGCTTTACGCCCAGGCACAACCCCCGAGCAAATCCGCGCTGCCCGTGCCTCAGCACCATCGGGAGACTGGCGTCCAATCAAGGGTCACCTTGAACTTGTCGCAGTATGTCAGGTAAATGTTCCAGGATTCCCGATTGCTCGTGCCCGTGTTGCATCAGGTCAGGTAATGGCTCTTGTTGCTGCTGGTGCCAATGTTTTGGCTCAGTTAAAGCACGACCCACTTGCAGAACTTAATAAGAAGATTGATGCCCTTGAAGCTAAGCAGAACCAGCCACTTGTTGCTGCTGCTGAAGAAGCAAAGGCTCGTGTAGCAAGTATTCAAATGTCAATTCTTGAAGAGAAGAAAGCAGAGCTTGCTTCCCGTGTTAAGAAGGCAAAAGATGAAGACTCTGACTACATGATTCAGATGATTGATGACAATACTCAAGAACTTGCTGTTGTCCCACGCCGTGTTCGTGAGCGTCTAGCTCGTGAAAAGAAGGCTATGCCAGATGGCTCATTTCCCATTCGAAATGTAGATGATTTAAAGAACGCAATCCATGCATATGGTCGTGCAAAGCCAGGAGCAAAGGCTGCTGTTCGTAAGCACATCATGCGTCGTGCTCGTGGTCTTGATAGCCCAGAGTTAATTCCTGATACATGGAAAGTTGCATCAGCAGAGTTCGGTATTGATGATATGGCACAAGACATGCGCGAGCGCATTGCGGAAGCAATGACAGCTGCAGGTGGATTGGACCGTAACCGGGGAAACGCTGAAAGGCTTCGTCGCTACTGGACAAGAGGTGAAGGAGCCGCAAAGATCCGCTGGGGACAACCAGGGGACTGGAAGCGTTGCGTTAAGCATTTAGCTAAATATATGGGTCCTCGTGCGAAGGGCTATTGCCAGCTTCGCCATAAGGATGCATTAGGTTTTTACACAGCAACTCATGCTAAAAAAGACCGAAAGAACCTTTCAGAGATAGAAACACTAAATCTGGAACTTTTCGGAGCACTTTTTTCAAACATTAATTCTTTTGAAACTATGGTCAATCCAGAGGATATGGCTAAGGACATCGACAGTATTTTGATGGAACAAGATGATGATTTTGATGGTAGCTGGGAACCAAAGGAAGAGATTGTTATTCTTCTTATGGAACCAGAGAATCATATGGAAGATTCAGATGAAGAAGAAACAGCTGACTTTGCTATTGATCCAGAAATCAAGGACCTCACACCAGAGGAAGTTGAGGCTCTAAAAGTAGAGCGAATGAATCGTGGGAAAGCACCAGTTGAATCGGGAAAATACACCCCTGATACTCAGCCTAGAGATGCACAAGGGAAGTTCCGTTTAGTTCTAGCCCGTCTTAAGTCTGACTTAGGCACTGCTGGTCTTTCTCGTGTAGTTGAAAAGGTTGAAGAGGCTGAAAACCTTGACAACGCTGGAGATTACAAGAAATCAGCTCAAGCAGCAGACGATTTGATGGGAATTATTGACCGATTGGACACAAAAGCATTGAATCCTGAAGCTTTAGAGAACATTAGAAGCAGTTCCGCTGAACTTGGAAAGGTCATTGCAAACCTTCCTTTTGCCTTCGGAGAGACTGCTACAAAGATTAGATTCTCAGATGTTCCACCAGCTCTTCAGAAGCTTATGGAAGATATGATTAAAAAGGTTGAAGACAAAATTGGTCAAGAAGATGCCGATATTGCAACCGAGGAACTAAAGAGCTTTATGTCTGGTGCTGATTATTACAACCAGTCAGAGATTTCTTCACAGATGGCGAAGCTTTTGAGGCTTCTCACCTAAGGGCCAGAAGTTGTCTAAAAATCGTACAATCACCTATTTAAATCCGATGTACTATTTAAATCAGGTGGAGTGCCTCCACGCGTTAAGCGTCTCGGAGTCCCTCGCCTCGACTGATCATAACTCACTAGAGCAACTTTGCTCTAACTAACTGCCCTAAGGAGGGACAGTGGACCGAATCAAAGAGATGATGGATCAGCTTGCTGAACTCGACGACAAACAAGTCGCTGAGCTACAGAAGTCGATCGTCAGCGAATTCGAAACGGTTGAGGGGGAGGACCCAACTCCACAATCAGTTGACGCGATGACGTCGCTTGCCGACATGCTTGACTCCGTTCGTACAGAACTGAAGCAACGTGAGGCCGCAGTCACAGAGCTCGCCCAGCGGGCCGCTGAAGCTGCGACCCGTGTATACGGGCAAGATGGCGAAACCAAGGAAGATGGTTCTGATTCTTCCGAATCACCAAAAGAGATGCCTGCTGAAGAAGCAAAGCCAATGCCTGAAGCCGAAGCAGCAATGCCTGCTGAGGATAAGAAGGAAGAAGCTCCTGCAGAAGAAGCAAAAGCAGCTCCAATGGAAGAGGAAATTCCAGTAGCGGATGCCCCAATGGCTGAAGCCCCAACACCTGCTGAAGAAGCTCCTAAAGTCGAAATGACTGAAGAAGAGAAAAAAGCAGAGGAAGAGAAGAAGAAGAACATGACCGAAGCGTCAACAGAGGTGGAAAAGACCGCCGAGCTCTCAACTGAAATCACAGCCGAGACAGTAACCGAGGCACCAGTTGCCGAAGTTCCAGTTACCGCATCAGCAGAAGACGAAGCAGCACCAGCTGCAGAAGCAGAAGCAGATGCACCCGCAGAAGCAGCAGAAGTAGCAGAAGATGCAGCAGAAGATTCAGCAGTAGCTGAAGACGATGCAGCAGCTGACGTTGCAGATGGTGCAGAAGCATCAATCAATGAAACACCAACAACAAGTGAGCCAATGGCTCAGGAAACAATGGAGGCACCCGTGACCGCCGCTGCAAACAGCAACGACCTCACACCAGAGGTCCCAGCGGACCGCCGTCCTGTTGCTCAGGTATCAGCCGCTCCCGTGGCAATCACGGCAGGTGCAGATATTCCTGGGTACACAGCTGGCAGCCCACTGGATGACATGAGCGCCGTAGCAGAAGCTATGGCAAAACGCATTCATACGCTTCGCCGTGTGAATGGTGGAGATGGAGAACAACACATCGTTGCATCCGTATCCACATCATTCCCAGAATCCCGCATCCTTACTCAGGACGCAGAATCAAACTGGGCAAAAGTCCAAGCCGTATCTGGCCCAGAAGCACTTGTTGCTGCTGGTGGACATCAAGCACCATTTGAAGTCAAGTACGACATCTTTGGTCTAGGAACAACAGCTCGTCCAGTTCGTGACGCGCTTCCTCGTTTCCAGGCTGATCGTGGCGGAATTCGCTTCATCACACCCCCTGTTCTTTCAGACTATGACAACGCTGTTGGCGTATGGACTGCTGCTAATGATGCAGCTACAACTCCATCACCAGCTGCTAAGGCAAGCTTGACAGTGACAGCTGCATCAGAAGTAACAGTAGCAACAGACGCTGTAACACTTCAAATGCAGTTCGGTAACCTTGCAACTCGTGCATATCCTGAATTGATCGCTCGTCACAACGAGCTTGGTCTTATTCAGCACGCACGCGAAGCAGAGCAGTACCTTCTAACGAAGATTGCAGCTGGTTCAACAGCTGTTACAACCACTTCGCTAATCGGTTTTGGACGTGACTTCCTAGTACAGGTTGGTCGCGCTTCAACTGCTTACCGTTCACGTCACCGTCTTGAGGCAGACGCTCCACTTCGCGTAATTATCCCAGCATGGGTTAAGGACGCAATGGCAGCTGACCTTGCACTTGCAATGCCTGGCGACAACATGCTTAACGCATACTCAGAAATCGACGGCTACCTAGCTGCTCGTGGAGTAGTTGTGAGTTATGCACTAGACCAGAACGTATTCGGCGCTCAGGGTGCAACAGCACTTGTTGAGTTCACCGATTCATTCACTTGGTACCTATTCGCTGAAGGAACATTCTTGTTCCTTGACGGTGGAAGCCTTGACCTTGGAATCATCCGTGATTCATCTCTAGTCGGAACTAACGACTACAAGATGTTCATTGAAACATTCGAAGGTGTTGCAAAGGTTGGTGTCGAAGGTCTTGCAATTACTTCAACCATCTCAGTGAACGGTGTAGCAGCAGCTCTCCGTGACACTACAGGTGGCGCAACAGCTGCAGCAGTCGAATACTAAGCCGACTAAACCGTAGTTAATTACTGAAGCAACGCTCAAGGTTCTAGGAAAGGAAGAGATAAGATGGCATTCAAAGGAGTTTTTCCAGCGAGTGAGCTAATCCCTGCCCCCTGTGGAATCTTGAGCGTTGCTGATGTAATGCAGCACACAGCAAGAGAGTCCGACGAGCGTTGGATTCGTAAGTTTTCAAAGGAATACGACAGCCTTCCTTCATACGTTCGTTTACTTACTGTAAACGACGAGACTGTCACAAACGGAACACTTTCCGACAAGCAATCATCAACAACTCATTTAACTTATGTCCCCTTCAATATTGAAGTTGAGGATTTTAGTTCTACTTTTGGTCTTCTAGGTGTTGACCGTATTGCAGCCGTTAAAGCTGCATTAGAAGCTGTTACAGCTAAAGCTTTAGAAAGAGAATTTTGGGAAGGCAAAGCTGCACTAGCTGAGACAGATGCCAATGGCAATATGTATCTCAGCAAAGCAAGCGCTGCAACTA
>Ga0114974_10003203_pt1 | contig 12448 bp, 13 predicted proteins | sample S_130206_EF_Meta_FD_87318 | JGI IMG/M metagenome (GOLD analysis project Ga0114974, IMG submission 87318) | Freshwater microbial communities from Lake Simoncouche, Canada to study carbon cycling - S_130206_EF_MetaG | ecosystem: Environmental > Aquatic > Freshwater > Lake | place: Lake...
CTTCTTTTACTGGAATTTTATTAAAAATCTGGGTTGGCAAGAAATCGCCTGGAGTGACATAGATTGGGTGAATGATCATGTGTTTAGTCACATGTTGGAACCAGTGAAACGACGTCACAAAGCAGTGGCCGAACGTCTAGCCATGTTTGGCTTGTGTGAACAGTATCTCAACGATGCCAATCTGCGCGAATGTCTAGAGCATGCCATGATCTTGGACCAACACAGTGAGAGTTACACCACTAGATATGGTTCTGCGTGTCGGCGCATTGATTGGATTCCCTTGCAATCTAATAACAATAACAATATTAAATTAACTGAATTGTTGCTGGCAAAAAACGGTGTCACTGATATAAACTGGGATCTAGAGTTTTCCCACACCGGGGAAGATAATAAAAAGCAGGTGGAACAGTTGTTGGCCACAACATGGAATCAAAACCTGCATCAAGGACGATTGCAGGGATGGCAACAGCACCACATGCAGGCTGATCTTGACTTGTATGATGATGTTGTAGCCAGATTCAATTTGCGCGGAGTTGACTGGAGTGCTATCTCCTGGTTACGCAATAAATAATTGCTTGTACAAGGACAAGATATGAGCTTTGATTTTGAATTTACCCAACACAAACTGGCAGAAATGGTGCCGGGAAACCCCTACATAGAGCACTGGTTTGAAGCCATTGCAGAAATACTGCCCGAGTACGAAATCAATACCAAGCCTCGAGTGGCCATGTTCATTGCACAGTGTGCACATGAAAGTGGTGGATTCCGTGCCATCAAAGAAAACCTAAACTATCGTGCGCCCAGTCTAAGAAAACTATTTCCCAAATATTTTCCTGATGATGCAACTGCCGCGCACTATGCCAGCATGAGTAACAAGCAAGAAGCCATTGCCAATAGAATCTATGCCAATCGCATGGGCAACGGTGCAGAAGAAAGTGGGGACGGTTATCGTTACTGTGGTCGTGGATTGATACAACTCACCGGTAAAAACAACTATACATTGTTTGCTGGCAGCCTGGGCATACCTGTAGAAGAGTGTGCAGAATACTTGGCCACGTTTGAAGGTGCAGTGCAAAGCGCCTGCTGGTTCTGGGAAACCAACAATCTCAACCGGTGGGCTGATGCGGGTGATGTTCTCACTGCCACCAAACGCATCAACGGTGGTACCATTGGACTTGAAGATCGTATCAAACATTACAACCATGCACTGCATGTGCTAGGAGCATAATCCGGTGTGGATACTGCATTTCTTGCCTGCGGGATTTTTAGAGTTTGTGATCAACAGCATCTTGGTTGTTGGTTTTACAAGTACAATTTTAACACTATTTGTCATTAATAGATTGCTGTTATGGTTCCCGGCCATTGCCGGTTACTATAGAATACTACAGGCAGCGTCAGTAGCAGTATTTTTACTTGGCGTTTATCTCAAAGGTGGCTACAGCACAGAAATGCAGTGGCGCGAACGTGTGGCCGAAGCCGAGGCCCGAGTCATTGAGGCTGAACAAAAAAGTAAAGAAGAAAATGTCAAGATTGTTGAAAAAGTTGTCAAGAGAATAGAAGTTGTACGCACACGTGGAGATGACATTATCAAGTATGTTGACCGTGAAGTTGTCAAGTATGATGTCAAGTTTGCTCCCGGTGGTGTTTGTGAAATTCCCCAGGAATTTATAATTGCACATAATCGTGCGGCAGAGGTACCATTAAAATGAAAGCAAATGAATTTATAAACGAATCGGGCACCTGGAGTCCTAGAGCTCAGCAAGGTGTGGCGGAAGGCTTGAACGAATCCGCTATATTCCTCAATCCCAACGCTGTAATAGTTGGACAACAGCACGGCAAACCTTTGGACCTGTCGCCCGAGACATTGAAACAGGTTCAGGCCATTGCGGCCAAGCACGGTGCCTGGTATGAAGGCAACGGTGCTGATCGAGCCTACACTCGAGGAGTGATTGACCGGTATATGGGTAGTTTTGATGATGAAGTAGCAAAAACTGCCAGCCCCGATGATCCCAAATGGATCTATGTTTTGTTTGCCAATGTGGATGCCAACAACAGAGTGCAACGAGTGGGCGTGGATCCTGAACAAACCATATTTGACAGACTCATGGCCACTGCCAAAGATAATTCGTTCCAAGGCATAGGATACACCGAAGCGGCATTGAAAAAATTCCTGTCAATGTGTAGCGAAGGCAAATACGATTTTGTTGCAATGAGTCAACAGCCGGCTACTAAACCCAATCTCACAAGATTCCTCAAGGCCGGAGAAGCCTTGATGTGGCCCAGCAACTGGGATCAATATCCCAATAAGGCAGGAAAAATAGCACGAGCCGCCACTGTGCTTGCCAGAGACCAATATTTGGCTTCGCGACGAGCCGGGGTATATGTGGTGGGTAGTGGGCACCTGAAAGCAGTTCAAGACATTTCAGGCAAGCAAGGTGTGGCGGAAGAAGGTTATGGAAATCATCCCTCACAGAGAGTGGATCCGCGGACTGGAAAGAAATATGTTCCACCAAAAAGTCCATTAGGGCAAGGTGTGGCGGAAGGCTCGGAAAAACGCTGTATGCAATGTGGCATGAAGAATTGTAAATGCCCCGGTGACTCATGCAAGTGCAAACCCATTGCAGGATGGATCCCTGGCCAGGGATTCAAGAAGGCCATGGACGAAGCTGCCAGTGCAGAGTTGGTTCAAGAGTTTGATCTAATAGAAAACATCATTGAAGGCATTGCCGCTCAGAATGGAGTAGATGCTGAAGCAGTATGGGCGGATTTGGAATCACTCACAGAAGATGAGCTGTATGCGTTTGCTGTGACTTCGCAACTCAACGAAGACTGGCAAAAAGCCAACAAGAGTGACCGAACATCGGGCATGAGTCAAAAGGCCGTGAATGCCTATCGCAGAGAGCATCCCGGTTCAAAACTACAAACCGCTGTTACAACTAAGCCCGGCAAACTAAAAAAGGGTTCCAAGGCTTCTAAGCGTCGCAAGAGTTATTGCAGTCGCAGTCGTGGACAAATGAAGATGCACAACATCAGCTGTGCCAAAACACCTGACAAAGCTATATGCAAAGCTCGACGCAGATGGAACTGCTGACATGAGAATCCCCTCGATCATAACCTTGGTTCTGTTGTTTATTGTTGCGCTAATACTCAGCGGCTGTGCCACTGCTGTGCCAGTGGCCATGAAGTTCCCTGAACCGCCAGGCAAGGCAGCAATGGCACGCTGTCCAAATCTAGAAAAGCTGCCGGACAGTGTCAAGCTCAGTGACATCAGTCATGTGATCACCATCAACTACACCACCTACTACGAATGCGCCATCAAGGCTGATGCATGGCAAGAGTGGTATCAGGTTCAAAAGAATATTTTTGAAAAAGCTGTGGAGTGATTACAGGGTCAATGGTAACCACAGCCAAATGCCCTGGCTTAATAGCACAGCACCAAATGCGCTGACTGCAATACTCCATTTAAACATCTTTGTGCTCACAGCCAGAATACTGGCACTCAACAACACAATAGCAAACTGCAGGGCCATGCCGGCAAAAGTCAGCCAGGGTGAGTGTAGTTTGGCTTCATCGCGTTCGGCCTCTAGAGATTTGGCCAGCGCCAGCAATTCACGCTTGCCTTCACCTTTAACAGGGTCGCTTTCATATCTAGCAATTTTTGCTTCTAGCTCTACTCTACGCTTGGGGTCCTTGGCATCTTCAAGTTGCCCTTCGGCAATGCTTTGTTTGATGCTTTTGGCTTGGTAGAAACTGTAGGTATCATTGGCTTTGATCAAATTGGTCATTGCTCGGCTACCAAAATCATTGCTGATATAAGTTGTGGCTGCCAGCAAACAAGCAATCACTGTGATTACCCAGCCTGCTTTGTCTTTGATCTGTGCTTCACGCTCACTGCGTGAAAGGGGTTTTTGTTCTGTTTTTTGCTCTGCCATGATGGGCTCCTTTGATTTATTTATTAACCGGGCGTTTGGGAAATAACTCAATTAAATCAGTTAGATACATAGAAATTTTCTATAAATACTCTTGGGTATTTAAATACCTATATTATGGACCAACCCAATGAAAAAACTATTTGCTACCGTATGCCTGTTATTGGCCTCTTTTGCCTATGCGCAAATGCCAACCTCAACAGTACCACTGCCCACTGATATTGCCGCAATTAAAAAAGCCAACGTGCTTGTTGTGGCAATGACCAAAAAAGATAATCCTCCCTTTTTCTCTGGAGAAGGCGATGATATTCGAGGTCTTGACGTTGAGATCGCCAGACGTATTGGCGTATTGCTCGGAGTTCCTGTACAGTTCAGACGCGATGCTGAAAGCTTCGCCGAAGTTGTAGAACAAGTTAGAGATGGCCGTGCAGACATTGCAGTTAGCAAATTGTCAGTAACTGGTCCACGTTTACAAGTTGTTAGATTCAGCGATCCTTATATTAAACTAAGACAGAGTTTGGTTATCAACCGCTTATGGCTGAGTCAAAACAGTCAAGGACGTGAAGTATATCAAGTCATACGTGACTTCAATGGCAAGATAAGTTTTATCCGTAACTCCAGTTATGATACATTTGCACGTACTAATTTCCCCAATGCTGTATTTCTTCCAGAAGATAAATGGGATGTAATCATTGATAAAGTTACACGTGGCGACATTGCTGCCGCTTATCGTGATGAATTTGAAATCAAGAAGATTGCTTTTGAAAAGCCAGATGCGGCAATTACCACTAAGTCAATTACAATCAGTGACAGCGTGGACAACATTGCTGTGGCAGTAAATCCCCGATCACTTCAACTGTTGAGCATTATTAACTACGTTATTAAAAATGAATACAACAACATTGACACTAAGAAGTTAATGGATCGTTATAAAGCAGAAAAGAAATAAGGACATATCATGACAACAGCACATTTAAAAAGTTTCCTGGTTAGTCCTTGGACTATCTTAGGATCAATTATAGTAGGTATTCTAAGCGGAGTATATGCTCCCGAATTTAGTATAGGACTTGACAGCATTGGTAGCATTTATATCAGCTTACTAAAAGTTGTAGTATTGCCATTCTTGTTGGCAACGATTCTAGTTGGTATCATTGGCTTGTTACAAAAAGAAGGTAGTCAAGCATTGATACGTAAAATCATTGTTGGTTTTGTGGGCAGTATGTTCTTGGCCGCAATCATTGGTGTAGGTACTGTGCTAGTCACAGGTACAGAAATGACTCCTGAGAAGAAAACACAACTTGGTGTACTAGTCAATAACAAAGACAGTGGCACCGATTTGAACATTACTCTTAAAGAACCAATGCCACAATCGGCACCTGTCAACGCAGGCAAGATGGCAGAGAAGTTTATTCCTGAAAACATTTTCAACACACTCAACAACGGTGAAAGTTTGAAGATTGTTATCTTCTGTTTAATCTTTGGTGTTGCACTTGGCCACTTGAAAACAGAAGGTCAGCGTATGTTGGTTGAAGTACTAAAGAGTATTCAGCAAGCCAGTATCAGTATTTTCAAGTTCCTAAACTACTTCTTACCAATTGCGTTATTGGCAATGATTTCATCACAGGTGGGCAAAGTTGGCGTAGGTATTTTTATGACCATGTTTGACTTTGTATTCCAACAAGCCGTTGGTGGATTCTTAGTTATTGCCGCAGGTACTGCTATGATTTGGTATAGATCAGGACTAAGCCTTGCTACAGTTATTAAAGAAACTAAAGAAACATTGATTGTTGCTGTTAGTTCACGTAGTAGTTTGGCTTGTATTCCATACGCACAAGAAGCATTACACAAACTACACTTTGACAAAGGCGGTGTTGAACTAACTGTTCCACTAAGTTTCACTGTGAACCGTATTGGTAGTATTGTTTACTATGCTATTGCCACAGTATTCATTGCCAACATCTATGATGCACCATTAGGCTTAACAGGACTAGCTGTAGTGTTATTTGGTAGTATCTTGGCAGGACTAGCCAGTGCAGGTACAACAGGTATCTTAACCGTTGCCACAGTGGCAGTTGTTTGTGACTTATTGAAACTGCCCAGTGAAGCTGTGTTGGTGCTGTTGATTGCAGTTGATCCATTAATGGATATGATTCGTACTGCCAGTCATGTACACGGCAATGTGGCTGTGTCCGCATTTGTGTGTGACAAAGAGGTAGCTACTGGTGGATCAGCTTAAAGCTACTTTATTAAGCCTATTGGACTGGATTGGATCCAGTCCTTTTCGCTTGTTTGCAGTTGTGCTACTTTGTATATTGGGATTTGGCGGCTGGATCGTTTACACAGAAAAAGATACTTTTTTAGCAACTTATCGGGCCCAGCAGGCCCTGCCCAAAATGAATGGTAGGTACGATGAAACCTACAAGTTCTTGTTAAAAAATACCAATGTAGAACTTGTGTCTATCATGGAGGTGAATACCTTGATAAACACAAGAAAGATTGTTTACTTGGCCACACGCAATGGTGGAAGAGATAAAACCTATGATGGTTTAGACGTTGGGCTTTTTTCTAAAAACTACGACAACAACACTGATGTTATTGCGTTAATGTCCGGGCGCATTCCGTGCGGTCCATATCTCAAACCACAGAGCCTCATTGGCTTTGCCTACAGAGAGAACGGTGTTAGCTATATGTGTAGAATTAGTGTGCCAGCAGAGCCCGGCGTGTTTATTGGTCAGATTAGTATAGGCTGGAAAGAACAGCCAGATGATGTTGAAGCCGCACAGACAGCTCTAATAATTGCTTCAATGTTGCTGTTTAAAAAATGAAACGTCTAGGTATACTTGGTGGCATGGGTCCGGCAGCCAGTGCCGAGTTTGTGACACGACTTATAAGACAAACACCAGCCGGTCACGATCAGGAACACATACCTTTTGTATTGTGGAACGAGCCACGCATTCCTGATCGTAGCACCAGTATGCGCAATGGTGATAATCAACCCATGCTGTGGCTGTTGCAAGGCATACAGGCATTAAAAACAGTGGGGTGCGATCACATTGTGATTCCTTGCAACTCTGCACACTACTGGTATGATGACATGGCCAAAATGGGTGTGCCTATCACTCACATAGTGGACAGCATAGCAGATCAACTGCGGGCGTTACATCTTGAAAATGAGACCATTGGCGTTATGGGCACACAAGGCACAATAGAGCATGGACTTTACCAGTCAAGATTAGAAAGTCAAGGCTGGACATGTATTGTTCCTGATCGCGCCGAAATGGATTTCTTTGTACAACCAGCCATTGACTTGATCAAAGCAGGTAAAATTGCGGAATCACAGTTGTTGCTGATGAAGGTAATCCACAGCTTAATTGATCGTGGGGCCAGGGCCGTAGTACTGGGTTGTACTGAATTGCCTTTGAGTATCAGCATCTCCAGCGTAGAAGGCGTGCCTGTTGTCAACAGCATAGATAGCCTGGTGCAGGCTGTGCTTAAAAAATAATCACTTGTTGGCCAGAGGATTGTCGATAGCTTTTTGTATTTTGCTGTCAACTTCACGTTTGAGTTGTTCAACTTCACGATTGATTTCTCTACGAGCCGAAGTAAACTCTGAATTAATTTCCTTGCGTGTGCCTTCCATGTCTCGACGAATTGCAGCCGCTTCGGTTCTAGCACGTTCAAGATCTTCGCGTACTGCCTTGCGCATGTCGCGCATTTCTTGTTCAGTTTCACGCTGTGCTGTTTTAACACCACGCTCTATCTGTTCCGTAACTGTTTCGTTGCGGCGCAGATCGTTCTTGAGATCAGTTTTGATATCACGGGTGTAATCCGAGGTCTTGGCCGAGTTTTCTTCAATCACTGCCAGTCGCTTGTCGAAACCACTTAGGTCTGGTGCAGAATATTCGGCAATCTTTTTCTTCATGCCCATGTAGTCTTTGTAGACTTCAAAGGTTCCATAAAGTCCACCTAATGTAGAACTGACAATAGTAAATGCCACCATCAGTTTGGCAGGTGTAAATTCATAGCCACCAATACTGATTACAGTATCCTTGCTGGCATACTTTTTTGCGGCTGCTTCAAGTTCGTCAACTTTTGCATCAACACTTTTAATTTCTTCTGTCATTTTTTTCTCCTAATTTTTCTTCCCAACCCGCTGGCCATTTTGAATTGTTTGTTTTTTGATCAGCCAGCATAGTAAACCATTCTTTACGTACAGCAAGATCATGCTTTGTACGTTCTAACACAGCCTGTGAATTGTCGCTGTAAAATATGTAATAGAACGCCATTCCAATACCAAGTCCCAACACAAAATAAACAATGTAGTCCATGACATTCCTTTAGAATATTGAATTCTTTTTCTTGGTATCTGTTCGTTCAAACAACCGGTCAATGACCTTGATGCCCATGTATGTAAACAACACACATGCAGAAACAGTTATACACGTCATCCAATCTATCATATTAATTTCTCAGCTTATATTGTTGATTCACCAGGTCCTGGTGCAATCGATCGCTACCCAAGCCGCGCAACAATCGCACATTGTCAACGTTGACTTGATTCCGGTAAATTTCTTTGGGCGCATAAAATGACACGTCTGGCATCATCATTGAATACGCTTGGTATCCTGCAGGTTGTGTTGCCATTCTAGCTATATCAACTCCACCGGCTAACTCATTTGGTTGTACATTTCTATTCACTGCGTCTGTTTTTTGTTCTTGTGCGTTATTACTTTGTAACATTGGACGTTGTTCCATTGCATCATTTAATGCGGAACGTCCACCCACTTTAATACCTTCAGTTTGTGGAGTTGATTCAGGTTCTATTTGTATATTTGATCGCCCAGTTGGTAGCCGAAACCCAAAGTTGGTTAATGGCGATTCAACTGCTGAAAATGCACTAGTAGAAGGTGCTGAAATAGAGCTAAATTGATATGTTGTTGCGGGTACTGATAATCCTGTACCAGTACTTTGACTGGTTTCAGTTGTGGTCGCTTGCGTTGGTGGGCGCATTGCTTCTATGCTTGTTGCAGTAGAAGCTTGACCTGAGGGTAATGAAAATGCACTGACTTGAGTTTGAGTTGATGCTCTAGTTGTAGTGCTTGATGATGCACTTGCGCCGGCTGAACTACTAGACATACTTTGTGTAACCGCAGAACCAGCTACTGTTTCTGCTTGTTGTTGTGCAGATGTTGCAGATTGTGCGGCAGCAGATTCAGCCGCTTGAACAACTGACTTAGCTTCATTACCTATTCTTGCTTGGTTACTACTAATCATACTCATAACAGAACTTAATGATACTGGCGAAGATGATGTACTTTTGTTACTATCGCCGGCTGTTTTTATTTCCCCTGCTTTGGGTTGACTACTTCCACCTTGCGCTGGAGGCTGTGATGGTGGAGGATTTGCAGTAGGGTTACTGGATGCAAGTTGCGGGCCTGGTGGGGGTTGACTTCCTGGTGGAGGCTCTAAACCAGGTGGAGGTTGACTTCCTGGTGGAGGACTACCAAGTGCCGGGGTACTGCCTACAGGTTGCGGTGGTTGAGTAGGGTCAACATTTACTGGATCTTGCATTGATGTACCACCAGATTCAATTGGTGATGTATTAGTTGATGCAGGAGCAAGTTGTTTTGCCATAGCCAATGCATAGCCTTTACAATTTGAACTGTATAAAGGATTGGCCACACAAGGATCAGCAGTGTAAATCATTGTGGCCCAGGCACCTTCTATAGACGAACCTGTACCCGATGCTGACCCTACAATTCTACCTGTGCCCAACAAAGATTGATTCATGCTAGATGGCAAAAGATATTTGTCACTAACTGATCCACTAGTGCCATCACCTGAGAAACTATAACTCTTTGATTGTATAGACTGGTTGCTACTATTAGTAAGTGAAACTGTGGCATTAGCATACGCAGGTATGTTCATATACCATGAACATGACCCGTCTTGGTTGGTAGCAGTGCATCCTGAGAAACCTTGTCCAACTCTCCAATTAAAGCCATAGTTAAATCCATGTACGGTTGCCCCAACACCTGCATTAGATAAAGCTGTGTTAATGGCAAATGCTTGATTTAGACTCAGCCCGCCTTTAGTTGAATCTAATAGATTATTTGTATTAACTATACTACTAAACCCAGTGCAAGTTGAACTGTACGCAGGATTTAGTTTACACGGGTCTATGGTATACAATAATGATACATCATCTACATGCACTCTTGGCCCATAATATCCTGCCCACCAATTTTGATCTTTACCTGTAAAACTAACTGTTAGATTGCTGGCCTGACTAGTGGTGTACCGATTGTTGAAAAATTGTGTACCGGTGAATGAAGCCATAACTGGAATATTTTGATTGTAATCATAACTAAAACTTTCAAGTACATTACCAGTTGCACCAGTCAATGATACGTTGCCGGTCAATGTTCCTCTATTGCTAGCGTAATTGGTCAAGTCATTGTGTATTTGCCAAGAATACTTGTAACCACTAAGTTGTATCCCCAAGCCAGCATTTGCCAACGCAGTATTAATGGCTATTGACTGACTGACTGTGGCCTGTGTATAGCCAAATATAATATTACCAGTACTGGGATTATAAGCAGGTGTGTTGCCACCACTAACTCCCCCGGCTTGCCCTGTCACAGTATTTGACCAAGGCAGTCCGCCACCAAGATTTAATACATTCCCGGTAGTGAGTAATTCTGTTCCAGTAACTGGATCTAGATTTTGACTGTTAGAATAACTTGTGGACAAGAACGCCAAGGATAGCGCCAATGCCAACTTTCTTATAAGTGTCATCTATTTTTACCTCGTCTAACTTTGGAATCTTATCTGGATTTGCATCCCAACTTGCTCGAGCTTGCTCACCAATCTTACCTTCGTATGGGCAAGGTGTGCCGGCTGCCAGCATAGCATCAAACACACGACGGTCTTGACACATAGTAGCAACTGCGGCTACCTTCATACCCATATCGTATAGTGTCTTTGATAACTTTAATCTTTCGCAATTCATGTCACGAACTGTGCCACCCGAACTTACACCAAATACTTGTGTCTGAACTGAGCCTGAACTACCTGTTGAACATAAATCAGCGTTACCACCTGATAGCATAGCAGGAGCTACCGCAGTTGGTGGAGGTTGGATAACTCGTTGAGTAATTTCAGTTTGATTAATATTCTTGTTAGTTAACTCACCTTGCTGAATATTTGTATTAACTGAATTATTTTGATTAACGTTGTTGTTAGTAGAAGTGCTAGCACTAGTAGAATTGTTGATATTCCGATTAGTCATGTCGCCAGTATTGACGTTGTTGTTGGTGGCAGTACTTGCGCTGACATTGTTGTTGTTGTTGGTGGCAGTACTTGTACTGGTGTTAAGATTTCTATAGGTCATATCACCAGTATTAACGTTGTTGTTGTTGTTGGTAGCAGTACTTGTGCTAGTGTTAACGTTGTTGTTGTTGTAGGTCATTGTACCACTGTTGATGTTGTTGTTGGTATTGACATTATTGCTAGTACTAGTACTTGCGTTATTGTTGTTGTATGTCATTGTACCAGAATTGACATTGTTGTTATTATTATTGTATGTCATTGTTCCGCTGTTGACGTTGTTATTGTTAACGGTACTTGTACCACTGTTGATGTTGTTGTTTGTGTTTACACTAGTGCTATTATTAGTATTGGTATTTGCACTGGTGCTGTTAACAGCGGCTGTACTAGTGCTATTGCTATTACTAGTTGTATTACTGTTTGAAGTAACTGAACTAGTGCTGTTACTAGTGCTGTTAGTGTCTACTAGGGTTTTTGAGTCGTATGTACCTTGATTAATAAGCGTACTTGTGCCTGTGGTGGTTCCACCACTTGTACCCGAAGTTGTAGTAGTCTGCGCCATTGCAATGATGGACGACAACAACAAAACAACTGCCGCGATAGATGAATTTATTTTTTTCATTTTTCTAGCTCCTTGATAGAATTTTTATTCTATTTCCTGTGTATATTTAGGCATTTTTGGAGGTAATAAACTGTAGAGATTGCTAAAAAGTGTTTGATAGTATAAAGCTAAATATTTTGAAATAACCCTGGAGTAAATTGTGACCGACAAAACCTACAACAAATTAAGTGAATCTGAAAAGAAAAAAGAAGACTGGATGAACAGCAAATGGCGTCCGGCCATGGGATGGTTGTACATGTTTGTGTGTTTCTTTGACTTTGTACTTGCGCCCATACTCTGGAGTCTTGTACAGGCCCTGTACAAGGGCGGTATTAACGTACAATGGCAGCCACTTACACTTCAAGGCGCCGGATTATTTCATATCTCCATGGGTGCTGTGTTAGGTCTTGCCGCATATGGTAGAACACAAGAAAAACTAAACGGAGCAAACAATGGCGGAATCAACTTACCACCAAATGTCGGAACAACATATCAAGCTCCGGCACCAGCTGGACAGTCCATGCCCGGTGCATTTGGTGCCCCAACAGCAACCACAGTCACACAGTCCTGGGGCTCAGCACCCTTGGGA
>Ga0114974_10003206_pt1 | contig 12444 bp, 13 predicted proteins | sample S_130206_EF_Meta_FD_87318 | JGI IMG/M metagenome (GOLD analysis project Ga0114974, IMG submission 87318) | Freshwater microbial communities from Lake Simoncouche, Canada to study carbon cycling - S_130206_EF_MetaG | ecosystem: Environmental > Aquatic > Freshwater > Lake | place: Lake...
AGGGCCGCTCAGCCTTGGCGGTAGTCAACGGAACGCCCCGCACGTTCCGCAGCATAAAAAACGTTAGCGGCGGGCCGCGGGTCGCCGACAACTTTCATCGGGAGAACACATGCTGGAAAAAAATGCCGTTACTGCAACTGCGATCCACGAACTGCTTGCGCGCCGCTGGAGTCCGCGCGCCTATGACAAAACCAGGCCCGTCAGCCGGGCGCAGATACTCTCGCTGATTGAGGCGGCGCGCTGGGCGCCATCCTGCAATGGCGATGAACCCTGGCGCTATCTGGTGTGGAATCGCGCCGACGACGAGGCGGGCTGGCAGCAGGTGTTTGACACCTTGTCAGAGAACAACAAGAAATGGTGTGCCAATGTGCCGCTGTTTATTCTCTCCTGCGCCGGCAGTGTATTCGGGCACAGTGGCAAACCGAATCGCCACACCCAACACGACACCGGTATGGCGACGCTTAATCTGTCCTTGCAGGCGGTGGCGCTCGGTCTGGTTGCGCATCAGATGGGCGGCTTTGACAGTGAAAAAGTCCGCGCCGCTTTTGCGATCCCCGCTGAATTCACGCCGATGTCATTGATCGCGGTGGGTTATCAGGGCGAACCTGAAGTGCTGCCGGAAGATGTGAAGTCGAAGGAACTGGCGCCGCGCAAGCGCAAGCCAATCGGCGAGTGCTTCTTTGCCGGCGGTTGGGGCAAGCCGTACGGCGGCTAGTTTTTACATGCGCCCCGCGGCTAGCTGTTGGGGCGTAGCAGTCATTCAATTGATAATAAAGCGGCCGGCGAGCCGTCTTATCTAATGCAGGGGAGGAGATGATCATGGGTCAGTGGCAGATAGGTGTGTGTACGTTTTTGCAGGCGGGGAAGCTGCTCGCGCTAGCGGCAGGTTCGATGTGGGTGATCAATGCGGCGCAGGCCCAGTATCCGCCGGCGCCGCAAATCCGCAAGGATGGCACGGCGCTGAAGATCGACGACTATGCGAGCTTGCCGTTGTCGAGTTTGCGTCTCGAAGGTCCTTACCCTTCGGTGTTCGAGCCGCGCGGCCAGCTGGGTAAATCCAATATGCTGATCTCCGAGCCGGCGGCTGCGCCGCAGGCAGCGGTACGAGTGTTTGTGGTTGAGCAGAACGGCATTCTTTATTGGCTGGATAAAAAATCCCGCGCCTTTACGCCGTACATCGATTTCGGCAAGATTTACGCACGATTCAATACCGACCCGAATCTGGGTATGGGCTTGGTCTCGATGGCCTTCGATCCGGACTATGCAAAGAACGGCAAGTTCTACACCGTGCATACCGAGAACCCGCGACGCAAAGACAACGCGCAGGCCCCGCGCAATGCGGCCATGCCCTCGCTGGATTTGTCTCTGCACAAGGTTACGCCGCAGTTCACGGTGCCGGCCGGTGTCACGCTTTATGAATCGATCGTTACCGAATGGCGCGACACCAACGTTGGCAATGGCACGTTTGAAGGCACAGCGCGCGAACTGATGCGAATCGGTACCAACTACGCGCGTCACCCGGTCGGTGATCTGCTCTTCAATCCGTTGGGGAAAGCGGGCGACGCGGATTACGGCAATCTCTACATCAGTACGGGTGATGGCGAGGCGGGTGAGCGTGCCGGTGTCACGCATCCGGTGCCGCAGCGCCTTGATGCTCTACCGGGCAAGATTTTGCGCATCACGCCGGACATCACGTTGCGTCCACAAGACAAGCTCGCGGCGAGCGGTCAGTACCGCATTCCTTCAACCGGTGCCAACGCTAATCCGTTCGTCAACGTGCCTGTCGCTCTGGGTGAAATCTATGCCTACGGTTTGCGTAACCCGCATCGTATTTTCTGGGATACGGCGACCAATACCTTGTTGGCCAACGACATCGGTGATCAGGCGTGGGAAGAGATCAACATCATTGTCAAGGGTGGCAACTATGGCTGGGGCGAACGCGAAGGGCAGGAGCTGCGTTTCACCGGCGGTCCGAATGGTGCGCGTACCGCCAGCCAGATTGATCCGCAGCCGCCGCATCCCGCTCCCGACATGCTGGTGGTTGACGGGCTTGACCAGCCCGTGAAGCCGCTCTATCCGGTGGCAACCTTTAGTCATCGCGACGGTATTGCGATTGGCAGCGGTTATGTTTATCGCGGCAAGCTGATGCCGCAGATGGTCGGCAAATACTTGTTTACAGATATTTCCAGCGGGCGCTTGTTTTACACCGATCTCAAAGAGATGCTCGATGCGCGCGCCACTACACCGGCGAAGATTGCGCAGATCAATGAAATTCAGATCGTCTTTGATGGGGGCGGTGGTGATGCTGCGAAGGGGGCGGTGAACCGGCGCATGTTCGACATTGTCGCCGATGATTTCGTGCGCAAGGGCGGCGTGCGCAGCAAGAATTGCGTGCTGCCCGATGGTTCAAGCGGCCCCGATGGTCTGATTACCTGCGGCGGTCGCGGTCAGGGTAAGGACCCGGACGGCACCCCCTGGGGCGGCGGTCGTGCCGACGTGCGCCTTGCCATCGACGGCGACGGCGAACTTTATTTGATGAGCAAGGGCGACGGCATGATACGACGGCTCGCCGCGGTGGTAACTCCGCCGCCAGCGGTTCGCTGAGGGCGGGCGGCGGCGCCTGAATTTAGGCGTAGCCGCCCGCTGCGGGATGCTTGTGGCTGGATGTCGAGGGCAGCAGCCGGTCGGTTGCTGCGATGGCCAACGCCGACAGCACAAATGTGATGTGGATGATGACCTGCCACATGATGACTTTTTCGGCCAGCTGCTCAGCGTTGATGAATGTCTTCAGCAGATGGATCGATGAAATGCCGATGATCGCGGTGGCGAGCTTGACCTTCAGCACCGAGGCGTTGACGTGTGACAGCCACTCCGGCTGGTCGGGATGTTTTTCAAGCTTCAGGCGTGAGACGAAGGTTTCGTAACCGCCGATGATCACCATCACCAGCAGATTGGCGATCATCACCACGTCGATCAGTCCGAGCACGATCAGCATGATCTCGGTTTCGCTGATGTTACGTAGCGTCGTCAGTTGCACGAGGTGCACCAGCTCCGTCCAGAACTGATACACGTAGACGACCTGTGCCACGATCAGGCCGAGGTATAGCGGCAGTTGCAGCCAGCGACTGGCGAAGATCAGCGCTGAGAGCGGGCGGGTGCGGGCGAGTTTGAGGTCACTCATGGTCTTGAAAGATTCTGTGTGGGGGCAAGGGTTTAGTTTTTTGCCGGCGGGCGTCGGTTGCTCAGCGTCCAGAACAGGCCAAGACGGCCGGCTGATTTGACGAACTCTTCCGACGACACGGGCTTTTGCACATAGGCATTGGCGCCGAGCCCATAGCTGTCGAGCATGTCCTTGTCGTCGATCGACGTGGTGAGGACCACCACCGGCAGCAGACTGGTCACGGCGTTATCACGCACCTGGCGCAATACCTCGATACCTGGCACCTTCGGCAGATTGAGGTCCAGGATCATCACCACCGGCAGCTCGGCGGCATCGCGGCCTGCATAGGTGCCGCGTGCGAACAGGTAGTCGAGCGCCTCGGCGCCGTCGCGTGCCACCACCACTTCATTGGCGATGGCGGAGGATTTGAACGCCAAGATGGTGAGATCGGCGTCGTCGGGATTGTCTTCGACCAGCAGGATGTAATCTTTCATGACTTTTCCATTTTGTTGGGGAGACTAAAGCGGAAGGTGGCGCCTGCACCGACCTTGCCTTCGCCGGCGATACTGCCGCCATGGCGTGCGATGACGCGGGCCACGGTTGAGAGCCCGATGCCGGTGCCTTCGAATTCATGCTGGCCGTGCAAGCGTTTGAACGGTTTGAACAGCGAGTTTGCATACGCCATGTCAAAGCCGGCGCCGTTATCGCGGACGGCAAACTCAAGATGCTGGTCGTCGCTGCCGGCAAGAAATAATTCGACCACCGGGCTGGTGGTTTTGCTGCTGTACTTGCCGGCGTTGCCCAGCAGGTTTTCCAACACGATGCGCATCATGCCGGCGTCGGCGGTGGCTTGCAGCCCGTCGGCGATACGCCACTCGACTGTCAGGTAGGCGCCTGTTTTGGTGAAGCCGTCGGCAACTTCACGGGCGATGGCGGTGATATCGACGTGCTGCATCTTCAACTCGGTGTTACGCAGACGCGATAGCAGCAGCAGATCGGAGATGATACCGCTCAGCCTTTGCACGCCATTGCGGATGCGCTGCAGATAGCCGCGCGCCTGTTCGTTGAGCTGCTCCTGGCATTCCTGCTCGAGCATGTTGGCGAAGCCGTCGATACCGCGCAGTGGTGCGCGTAAATCGTGCGAGACGCTGTAGGCGAAAGCGTCGAGCTCGATGTTGGCCACCGAGAGTTCTTTGGTACGCAGATCGACGCGTTCTTCCAGTTCGCTGTTCATTACGCGCAGCTGGTGTTCCACCCGTGTGAGTTCGGTTGCATCGAGAATGATCATGCCAACGCCGTTGTATTTGCCGGTCGCACCGACCACGGGGAAGAGCGAGACCAGCCAGTCCTGCGCAGCGGGTTGAGACGGACTGCCGGGGATATGAAAAGGTTTATTGACGAACGTGGTGTGCCGAGTCAGCACCTCTTGCACCAGCGTATCGAGTTCGAGTTTGAATACGCCGGTAAACGGATTCTCCGGTGGCGTTGCCAATTCGGATGGGGCGGCTAAACCACTGAGGCGCGCCAGCGTGGGGTTGATTCTGGCGAGACGTCCGCCATTGTCAAAAATCGCCTTGCCAACCGGGGACTCGAGGAAAAAGCTGTTGAGGCGCGCTTCGCTTTCTTCGAGCAGACTGCTGGTTCGGCTAATTTCTTCGATTTGTTTGACATTCTGGCGCAGCAGTCGCAAGACTAGCGCGGTCATCGCGGCAATGATCAACGAGAGCAAAACAGCCTGAATGACGTTGGCTTTGGCGGCGCGCATCCAGGCACTGAGAATCACTTCGCCGGAGATGCGCACATTCACCACCAGCGGATAATCGGCAACCCGCGTCGGGGCAAGGATGCGATTTTCATTGCCGTAGCTTTTTGATCCGCTTGGAACGGAGGAGTCGATCATTTCGGATCTGGCGCCGGAGTTGAGGATACGGAAGATCGACCCTTTGGCGTAGTTGCCACCGATGTCGTTAGTCTCGTCAGGCCAGCGGGCGAGACTGGTGCCTTCGGCATTAAACAAGGCATAGGCTTTGCCGTCGTCTGAAATGTCCTTGAAGAATTTCTGAAAGTAGGCACTTTCAATGCCGGCGAGTACTACGCCGAGCATTTCACCCGAGGGCGCGCGGATTTTTCGCGCGAGGTAGAAGGTCCACGTGCCGGTGCCTTTGTTTTGTACCGGTGCCGAGAGGAATACCTCGAGCGCCGTGTCTTTGAGATGCGCCTGGAAATAATCACGCTCTTTGAGATTGATCAGCGCCCCTTGTGCCGAGCGCGGCGGGAAATTGCGGGTGAAGTTCACCATGTCGCCGTTGAGGTCGACAATCGAGGCGACGCTGACCTGCGGCACGCCGCTCTGGCGGATTTTCAGCATCTCATGAATTTCACGCGTGCCGAGCAGTTTGCGCAATTCATCCGTAGTGCCGGGTTTCGACTGGGCGACGATTTCATTAATCGACTTCAGCGCGAGGTCTGCGGCAACCATGGTCTGATGCGCATGCGCGGCGAGTGCGGTTGACTCCGACGCGGCGACGGCTTTCCAGGTTTCAATATGGCGATCGCGATCGCTGGCTACTTGAAGAAACGCCACGGCGACGACGAGCAGACTGGCAACCACGCCCAGGCTGGCGATGAAGTTGGTCGAAGAAATCCACTCTTTGAAAGTTCGCTGCATAGCCCCGATTCCCATTCTTTTCATCCGTGCACCAGAGCGCAGCGCGACCGGATCTCATCGCTGGATCGGCTTGTTGGTTTTGCGCGCCCGCTGCCTCTTGTACAGGCGCGACATTACCATTTTAAAGTATCAATAAATGTTAAGTTAGGTTAAGCCAAAATGCGGCTTGTTTCAGGCGGAAGGTGGGGCTGTTTCGATGCGGATGCCGGCAGTAGGCGGGGGGGGTAGCGGGGCAGGGCAGGGCCTGTGGTCAGCAGAGGTGGCCGCCACCGGGTGGGGTGGCGGCCTGAGAGCTTGGTTCGGGCGAACATCAGGCCCGAGGGATCAGGGCTTGCCGAGGAAATCCATTTTGCCGACCTCAACACCGTTGTGACGCAGGATGTCGTAGGCGGTGGTGACGTGGAAATAAAAGTTCGGATAAACCCAGTGCAGCAGATAGGGCTGCCCCTTGAACTCCAAAGGGCCGCTGCGCATCGGCAGCACGATGTGCCAGTCTTCGCTGCCGTCGATCTGCGCCGGCGTAAAGCGCTTGATGTAGGCAATCGTTTTTTCGATGCGTGCGATCAATTCGGCAAACGTCGTTTCGTTGTCTTCGTATTTGGGCGGTTCGTCGCCGGCCAGCCGTGCCATGCACCCCTTGGCCATGTCGGCTGCGATCTGTATCTGTTTGGCGAAGGTGAACATGTCGGGTGACAGGCGCGCATTGATAAACACCGACGGCTCGATCTTTTTCGCCGCTGCGTGGGCCGCGCCTTTTTCGAGGATGGCGACCAGATTGACGAGCATACGTTCGAGGACGGGGGCCGAGGCCTGATACATTGAGATGGTCATGAGATTTTCGTGGGTAAAGTCAGGGGCGTGGATTCTAGCATCGGGCTAATTGCCGCATAATCGCACCATGACGACCGATCACAATCTGAGTTCGCTGCCAGCAGCGGCACGCGTTGCGCAACGCCTTGACGGCGTAGAGCCATTTCATGTGCTGGAACTGGCGGCGCGCGCCGCCGAGCTGGAGGCGGCCGGCCGCAACATCGTCCACATGGAAATCGGTGAGCCGGATTTTCTCTCACCCAAACCGGTCTGCGAAGCTGGTATGCGCGTGATCGAAACCGGTCGTTTGTTTTATACGCCCGCCCTCGGGCTGCCGGTGCTGCGCGAGACCATCGCGCGTTTTTATCGCACGCGTTACGGCGTTGACGTGTCGCCTTCGCGCATCATCATTACTTCGGGTGCGTCAGGGGCCTTGTTGCTGGCGATCGCGGTATTGATCGACAACGGTGACGAAGTGCTGATGGCGGACCCTGGTTATCCGTGCAATCGCAACTTCGTGCGCATGATGGGCGGGGTCGCTGATGAAATTGCCGTCGATGCGGACAGCGGTTATCAGTTAACCCCCGAACTGGTGGCGCAGCGCTGGACGCCGCGTACTCGTGCGGTGATGGTGGCCTCGCCGTCGAATCCCACCGGTACTCTGATGGCGGACGCAGCGCTTAAGGAGATCGCTGCTATCGCGGCGGCGCGCGGCGGCGTCATGATCGTCGACGAGATTTATCACGGCCTCGTCTATGAGGGTGATTACTCCACAGCGCTCAAATTTAGCGACCAGGTTTTTGTTATCAATAGTTTTTCGAAATACTTCAACATGACCGGCTGGCGGCTGGGCTGGATGGTGGTGCCCGAGGGCTATCTGCGGGCCTTTGAAAAACTTTCGCAGAATATTTATCTCTCTTCGCCCACACCTTCGCAGCATGCGGCGGTGGCGGCTTTCGAGCCGGAGACCATCGCCATCCTCGAGGCGCGGCGTGCGGAATTCAAGGCGCGGCGTGATTATCTGTTGCCGGCCTTGCGCGAGCTTGGCTTCCGCATACCGGTGGTGCCGCAAGGCGCGTTTTATATCTATGCCGATTGCAGTGCGTTGTGCGACGACAGTTTTGCTTTCGCGCGCGATCTGCTGGAGAGCGCCGGTGTGGCCATCACACCGGGTGCTGATTTCGGGGCCAATGCCGCAGACAAACACGTGCGTTTCGCCTATACGAACGCAGTGCCGGTGCTCGCAGAAGGTGTGCGTCGCATCGCCGCTTATCTCGCCGCGCGGTGAGTGTCGCGTTAGACGCTGGCGCTAGCGTCTAACGCAATCGCAGCGTCAACCGGTCAGTTCAGCCAACGTTAATGTCTACAGGCGGTCCGTTCCGCCACACACGAGGAGATCAAATGAAGATGACCCATGCAGTTGCCGCTCTCATGCTCGCCGGTGCTTTCGCGTTGCCGGTTGCCGCACAGACTACGCCGGCCACTCCGGGCAAGGACGCCGTGAAGGCCGAACGTGACAAGGCCAGGGCCGACCAGCAAGCCGTGCGGCAGGACAAGGCGGCGATAAAGGCTGACCGCGATCAAATCAAGACCGACACCAAGGCCGGTAACAAAGAGGCGGTGAAAGCCGATCGTGAGAAGTTAAAAGCCGATCGCGGTGAACTGAAGAAAGACACGCAGCAGCTGCATCAGGATCAAAAGAAGGCGCATCATGATGCAAAGAAGGCGCACCATGACGAGAAGGCCGCACACGCCGACCACAAGGGTAAAAAGTAACTTCGGTCGGTGGTGTCAAGGCCGCGTCATCAGCGATGACGCGGCCTTTTTATTTCAGGCGGCGGCGCGCACCAGCAACGACAGGCCGCTGGCGATCAGCAGCAGCGAGAGACATTGCAGCAGCCGCTGTTTCGATAGATTCAAATGCAGATGGTGGCCGAGCCAGACGCCGGCCAGCATGGCGGGTGCGGCGCCCAGCGCATACCAGAGCACATTGTCCTGCGCATACAGACCGTAGAGCAGATAGATGCCGATGCGCGTGAACGCGGTGAGGGTCAGCAATACGGTGATCGTTGAGCGGATCGCCCGCGGATCATGCCCGCGCGCGGCAAGATAGGTGACATATACCGGGCCGCCAGTGCCAAACAGCGCTGAGAGCACGCCGCCGGCGATGCCGCAGGGCACCGCAGCCCATTGCGGCAGGCGGAAGGCGACGGTGCGTTCCTTGTAGGAATACAGCCCATAGGCGAGGATGGCCGCGCCGAGCGTACCCATCGTTACCGCCGGCGGTAGATTGACCAGCAAGGTGGTGCCGGCGGCGATGCCGGCGCCCAGGCTGGGCAGCAGCCACCACAACTCGCCCTTTAGCAGGTGGCCGCGCGATTGAAAACTGATCCGCATCGATGCACTGAAGTCGAGGATGGCGAGCATCGGCATCACATAGGTCAGCGGAAACAGGTGCCCGAGCAGCGGCACCGTCACCAGATTCGAACCGAAGCCCGACAGCGCCAGCAGTACATAGGCGGCAAAGGCGATCGTTGCGATCAGCAGCAGGTGGTGTAATTCAAATGGCATGGTGGGCGCAGTATACAGAAGCGGCCTGTCCTATAATCGCTGCGCACCCGCTCCGCCGTGGTAGCGGCATCAAGACGATCCGTTTGTGATGGATAGGAAATGACCGAAATTATTTTGATACGTCACGGCCAGACCGTGTGGAACACCGAACGCCGCATGCAGGGCCATTCCGACAGCCCGCTGACCGAAAAGGGTTTGCGTCAGGCGCAATTGCTGGCGAAACACCTGGCGGGTCTCTCGTTTGATGCGCTCTACAGCAGCGATACCGGCCGCGCCCAACACACTGCGCGCTGTGTCGCCGAAGCCACGGGGCATCGCCTCAATATTGAGCCGCGTTTGCGCGAGCGTAATTTCGGCGTCTTCGAAGGTCTGACGCGCGATGAAATGATTGCGGGTTATCCCGACGATTACGCGCGCTTCAAAAGCCGCGACCAGCATTTTGCGATGCCGCGCGGCGAGAGCGGCGTGGCTTTTTACGCCCGCGCCATCGCCTGCATGGATGAGATCATTGCGCGCCATCCGCAACAACAGGTGGCGATCATCACCCACGGACTGGTGCTCGATGTGTTCTACCGCCTGGCCATGGGTATTCCGCCTGAAGAGCCGCGCATCCACGAACTGGTTAATGCCGGTATCAACCGCCTGCGCCATGACGGCAATGCCTGGCAGATCATGGTCTGGGGCGACGCCAGCCATCTCGAAGAGGGGATGCGGACCGTCGCATGAGTGCCGCTTTGCCGCGGGTCATACTCGTGCACGGCTTGTGGATGCACGGCGTGGTGATGGAATGGCAGCGCCATTATCTGGCGCAAGAAGGCTACGACGCGTGCTGTTATTCGTATTCGACGGTCGCGCCCACGCTCACAGAAAACGCGCTGGCGCTGGCGGCATACGCACGCGAGCAGGGCGACGCGCCCCTGCACTGGGTGGGCCATAGTCTGGGCGGCTTGGTGATACTGCGCATGCTCGAATGCGCGCCGGATCTGCCGGTCGGGCGCATTGTTTTGCTTGGCACGCCCTCCTGCGGCAGCGGCGCGGCACGCGCGTTGTCACAACATCAACTCGGCGGCATGGCCGTCGGCCGTAGCCTCGCCGAGTGGTATGCGCGTGAAGCGCCGGGCGATTTCTCGGCGCGCGAAATCGGCGTTATCGCTGGCAGCAACGCCTTTGGTCTGGGTTTGTTGGTGGCCCCCGATCTGCCCGAACCCAACGACGGCGCGGTGGCGGTCGATGAGACGCGTCTGGCCGGCGCGCGCGATCACATCGTGCTGCCGGTGAGTCATTCCGGGATGTTGTTTGCCCACCGTGTGGCGGTGCAAACCGCAGCCTTCCTGCGCGAGGGGCGTTTCGATCATGCGGCTTGACGGCGGGTAGCCGGCGATGGGTTTGCGTGCGGTGTTCGCCACTGTGTTGTTGTTACTCGGTGGTTGTGCCGATCTTGGTTATTACCTGCAGTCGGTGCAGGGGCAGATGCAGGTTAATGCGGCGCGTCGTCCGCTGGAGGCGACACTGGCGGATGACACCACAGCGCCAGCTTTGAAGCGGCGTTTGCAACGTGCCGCGGCGATCCGCGCATTTGCCATCGACACGCTCAAGCTACCGGACAACGCGAGTTATCGCAGTTACGCCGATTTGCAACGCCCCTATGTGGTGTGGAATGTCTTTGCCGCCGGTGCGCTGACACTGGAACCGCAACGCTGGTGTTTTCCGTTTGCCGGCTGTGTGGGGTATCGCGGTTATTTTTCGCGCGAGGCTGCCGATGGCTTTGCCCATGGTTTGCGCGAGTCGGGGCTGGATGTACACGTCGCCGGTGTGCCGGCGTATTCGACGCTCGGCTGGTTTGATGATCCGCTGCTCAATACCTTTATTCATTATCCCGATTACGAATTGGCGCGCCTGATTTTTCATGAGCTCGCGCATCAGGTGGTGTATGTGCCGGGTGACTCGGAGTTCAATGAATCGTTTGCCATGGCAGTGGAGAGCGCCGGTCTGGAGCGCTGGCTGACGCGGGAGGGCGATGTGGCCATGCGTGAAGCGGCGGCACAGGCGGCTTCGCGCCGTGCAGCGGTGTTCACCTTGATGCAATCGGTGCGCTCTGAACTCGCTTCACTCTACCGGTTGAGGATCGCGCCGGACTTCATGCGCGAGCGCAAGGCAGAGATTCTTGCCGACGCGCAACAGCGCTATCTTGTGCTGAAGACGGGCTGGAACGGCTATGCCGGTTACGACGCGCTGTTTGCCGGACTTAATAACGCGCAGCTTGCTGCGTTCACGCTTTATCACGCCTGGCTGCCCGCGCTGCAGCGGGTGTTTGCACGCGGCAACGGCGACTTCACCGCTTTTTACGCCGAGGCAAGACGGCTGGCCGCACTGCCCAAAGAGGCGCGCGAGGCGCAACTGGCTGCACCTTGAATGCGGGTGGCTGGCGGTAGGGTCATGGTTATAATCGTACCAATGTTTAACGTGCGGAGGCAGCAATGAAACTTGTCAGTTCCGGTTTTCAGAATAACGGTGCGATTCCCGGCGAATACGCGTTTTGTGTGATCGACCCAGTCAAGCACGTGGCGATGTCGAAAAACTGCAATCCGCCATTGTCCTGGAGCGAGGTGCCCGCCGGCGTGCGGTCGTTTGTCTTGCTGTGCCACGATTACGATGTGCCCAGCGTGGGGGACGACGTCAACCGTGAGGGACGCACCATTGCCGCCACGCTGCCGCGGGTTGATTTTTATCACTGGGTGCTGGTCGATCTGCCGGCCGACGTGCACAGTATTGCGGCGGGCGAGTTCTCCGATGGCGTCACCGCGCACGGCAAACCGGGGCCCGCAGGGCCGCGCGGCACGCGTCAGGGTATCAACGATTACACCGCCTGGTTCGCCGGCGATCCCGACATGGCGGGCAACTATCATGGCTATGATGGCTGCTGCCCGCCGTGGAACGACGAGATCCTGCATCATTATGTGTTCACCTTGTATGCGCTGGACCTTGCGCGTTGCGCGGTCGAAGGCGTGTTCAAAGGGCCGGATGTGCGGGCCGCGATCCAAGGCCATGTCTTGGCCGAAGCGACGCTGACCGGTGTTTATAGTTTGAATCCGGCGCTTAAGTACTGAGCATTGCTGGTCGGGGTTTGCGCCCTCTACGCTTGTAGGCGAGGGCAGGGGTGAGAGGGGGGGGCGTTGAAATTTCCCGGGCATTGAAAGTCGTGCCTGTGGCTTCACCCCGATCCTGACCTTCCCCC
>Ga0114974_10003207_pt1 | contig 12443 bp, 5 predicted proteins | sample S_130206_EF_Meta_FD_87318 | JGI IMG/M metagenome (GOLD analysis project Ga0114974, IMG submission 87318) | Freshwater microbial communities from Lake Simoncouche, Canada to study carbon cycling - S_130206_EF_MetaG | ecosystem: Environmental > Aquatic > Freshwater > Lake | place: Lake...
GTAATCAATCACATTCAATAACTTTAGTTACTGAGGGTACCCAACATTATTCTTATGGAATAACACCATTTTCAAACAATATAGATTTACCAAGTGTTTTATACATTACAGGTATAGGAATTAACTCAACTGTTAGATGTGGGGTAAATAATACTGCTAAGGGTGATTATGGGGCTTCTTTGGGAGGTTCGGGTAATACCGCTTCGGGTAATTACTCATTTGTTGGAGGTGGGGGTGGTAACACAGCAAGTGGGACATATTCGATTATTGGAGGGGGAACTTCAAATACTTCATCAGGTAATTATTCATTTGTTGGTGGAGGTGGAAGTAATACGTCAAGCAATTATTTTTCAACAATCGGAGGAGGAGGTTTTCATACATCGAGTGGATTTTATTCAACCGTAGGTGGTGGACGTTGTAATACATCAAGTAACTATAACTCAACCGTAAGTGGGGGGTATTGTAACACCTCAAGTAGTAAATATTCAACTATTGGTGGTGGATATAAAAATAACTCAACTGGACTCAACTCAACCGTTGGTGGTGGAGTTGGTAATACTGCGAGTGGTAATTACTCAACTGTAGGAGGAGGCTCGGCTAACATTGTAAGTGGGAATACATCAAGTGTTGTCGGTGGATATTGTAATACCACAAGTGGGTCGTATTCATTTATTGGTGGGGGAACTTTAAATACTTCGTCAGGGTATTATTCATTTATTGGAGGAGGAGCTCAAAATACAATTTCAGGTAATACTATATCTTTTGGGCCATCGTTTTCTTCAATCCTTAATGGATGTTTAAATACTATTTCAGGTACTAGTAAAATTGGGTCTTATTCGGTAATAATCGGAGGTTGTAATAATTTTGTATCAGACTCATTTATTGGTGTATTTGGAAGTAATATTGTGGCATCTTGTCCTAATACATTTTATACAAATGATTTTTGTTCTTGTGGGTCAATCTACTCAAGTACATTATCTTCAGGACAAGCTGTTTGTTCGAGTACTAACGGGTTATTAACAAATTATACACCTGTAAGTTCCGTTATTATTCAGGGTACGTGTACAACATCTTCAATTAGATGTGGGGTTGCAAATAACGCGACTGCTGATTTTTCGGCATCGTTGGCTGGTACAGGTAATACCGCATCAGGGTTGGCATCAGTAGTTGTTGGTGGTGCATTAAATAATACTTATAGTACCTATTCTTTTGTGGGTGGTGGTGTTGGTAATAAATCGTGTGCTAATTCTACAAGTGTTGTTGGGGGAAGTTTAAATACCGCATGTTGTGCGACATCATTTATTGGTGGTGGCCAACAAAATATTACTAGTGGAGTAACATCGTCAGTTGTTGGAGGTTTTTGTAATACTGCTGGTGGTAGTGTGTCATTTATTGGAGGAGGCGTTTCAAATATTATTACATCAGGTGGTTCTTATAGTTTTATTGGAACAGGTATTAGAAATACTGTTACAGGTAGTTACGGTATGGTACTCGGAGGTAGCGGTAATACTGTTACAGGTAGTTTCTCATCGGCTATTGGTTGTGGATTAAATGCTACGGCTAACTGTACGTTATATACTAATAACATAATAACAGGGGGGTTTTCGGGAACAACAATATCTGCAACAACTTACCAAAACTTACCATCAAGTACTTTTACAGGTGGAACGGTTACAGGAGCAACTAATTTTACAAACGGATTAACCGCAAATACAATATCTGCAACAACATATGTTAATTTACCAACATCAAGTGCAACTTTTACAGGAGGAACTGTATCGGGAGCGACAAATTTTACAGGTGGATTAAGTGCTAATACATTTTCGGCAACGACAATGATTATTGGGGTTTCTCAAGCACAATCACTATATACTACAACACGTGTTTTACCAATTACTGCAACAACAGGAACAACAATTTATTCATTCCCTACAAGTGCGTATACCAGTTCATTTGTTGACTACTATGTGTCAGGTGGTACGGGATTAAGAGCTGGAAATATTATGGCAATATGGAGTGGTACGTCTGTTAACTTTACTGAAACATCTACTAATGATATTGGTATTACAACACCGTTAACATTTGGTTATGTAATCTCAGGGTCAAGTGCAGTTTTACGAGCTTCAGCATCAACAGGAACTTGGATTGTGGAATCAATATTAAGAGGGTTATAATATTTAATTTACCGTAGTATTTATATAATAATCTTGGATAGGGAAAAGATTTAATTATGCCAAACGAATTTAATATAAAAAATGGTTTTATAACCAGCGGAAACTCCAATGTTTTTGCAACATTAACTGCCAGAAAATTAACTGGTGGTTCAGGAAATACCAATTCGGGTTTTTATTCATTTATTGGAGGTGGAAGATGTAACCAAAATTATGGGAGTGCGGCTGTAATTGGTGGTGGGTGTTGTAATAGTACATTTTCTTCATATTCTTTCATTGGTAGTGGATGTCGTAATTATATTAGTCAAAACTTTTCATCAACTGTTGGAGGATTTGATAATTACAATTATTCATATTCGTCGTTTATTGGAGGAGGTGCAAATAATACAACATCAGGTTATTATGATGGATGTTATAATTTTGTAGGTGCGGGAAAGAGTAATACCACAAGTGGAGAATACTCTGTTGCTGTAGGAGGATACGGTAACTTATCTAACTGTTATTCTTCAAGTGTTAGTGGGGGATATAAAAATACTGCAGGTTTAAATTATTCAACCGTAGCTGGAGGAAGTCGTAACACCGCCAGTTATACTTACTCGACTGTAAGTGGAGGACATTGTAATACTTCAAGTAATAATAGTTCAACCATAAGTGGAGGATATAAAAATATCGCAAGTGGGAGTCATTCATCCGTTGGTGGGGGACGAGCTAACACCGCGAGTAGTTATTATTCATTTATTGGTGGAGGATATCTAAACACCGCAAATGGTAATTACTCAACTGTAGGAGGAGGCTCGGCTAACATTGTAAGTGGTGATACATCAACAGTAAGTGGAGGATATAAAAATACTGCTGGAGGAGCGTGTTCATTTGTAGGGGGAGGAAGATTAAATCGTGCGTCAGGTTCATTTTCATCTGTTTTAGGTGGAAGTGGTAATACAGTTACAGGATTATATTCATCTGCGGTAGGTTGTAATCTTAACGCAACTGCCAACTGCACACTTTATACAAATAACATTATAACAGGAACAATATCAGCAACTACTATATCGGCAACAACTTATGTTAACTTACCATCTTCAGGAGGAGGAACATTCACAGGTGGAACTGTTTCAGGAGCAACAAACTTTACAGGAGGATTAACGGCCAACACATTTTCGGCGACAACGGCTACGATAATAAAAATAACTGGTGGATTAACAAGTACGAATTCAGGAACATATTCATTTATAGGTGGAGGTAGACAAAATACGTCAAGTAGTACATACTCAACTGTAAGTGGTGGAAGATGTAACATTGCCAGTGGAGCAACATCAACTATAAGCGGAGGATATAAAAATAATGCGGGAGGAAACTGTTCAACTGTAGGTGGAGGACAATGTAATATCGCAAGTGCTATTTTCTCAACTGTTGCTGGAGGTCAATTAAATACATCAAGTAGTTATAGGTCATTTGTTGGTGGTGGTGGAGGTAATACTGCAAGTTCCGCTTATTCAACAATAGCAGGAGGACGATTAAACGTATCAAGTGGTCAAAGGTCATTTGTAGGTGCAGGGTTGCAAAATACCGCAAGTGGTTATTATTCAACCGTAAGTGGTGGACGTTGTAACACCGCGAGTTGTTTTAACGCAACCGTGAGTGGAGGATATAAAAACACCGCTAGCTCTTATTATGCGACCGTTGGAGGGGGATATCTTAATACTGCGACTTGTCGTTCAATTGTTGGTGGGGGAGTTGGTAACATTGCTAGTGGTTTTACCGCGACAATTGGAGGAGGAAATTCTAATACTGCAGGTGGAAATACGTCAACCATAAGTGGAGGATACAAAAATACCGCAGGAGGCGCATGTTCATTTATTGGTGGAGGCACTTCAAACTCAGCAATAGGTAATTGTAGTGTAGTAGGTGGAGGTGAAAAAAACCTTGCACAAGCCATTGGAGGATTTATCGGTGGTGGTGAGTGTAACAACGTATGCAACGTAACAAGCGGATGTCTTGCTTTTGGAGCAGTTGTCGTAGGTGGTGTTGGAAATAATACTGTCGGTGGTACTTGGAGTTTAGCAACTTGTACTTTTACGGTTGCGCCTATGATATGTAATGCGGGTCTATACTCGTTTGTTGGAGGAGGTTTTCAAAATAGAGCAACGGGATGTATATCAACTATTAGTGGAGGAATTTGTAATACTGCAAATGGATGTTGTTCAATAATAGGAGGAGGTAATACAAATGTTGCTTCTGGAATACTTTCAACAATTGGTGGTGGTGAAGGAAACATTGCAAGTGGTGCAAGGTCGGGTGTATTCGCGGGTGGGGTTAATACTGCTAGTGGTAACCGAGCATTAGTTTTTGGTGGTTCTACAGCCATAGCGAGTGGAAGTTATTCCGCTATTGTGATGGGTGTAAGTTCTACAGCATCAGGAGATTTTTCTTTTATAGGTGGTGGTGGGGCACATACGGCAAGTGGAAAATATTCAACAATTAGTGGAGGATATAAAAATACTGCTCAGGCAATAGATGGATTCATTGGTGGTGGTGCTTACAATTATGTATGCAACGTGACAAGTGGATGTTTAGCGTTTGGAGCAGTTGTCGTTGGGGGGGTTGGTAACAACACAACGGGCGGTACTTTTAGTTTAGCAACGGGTTTTTTCACGATTGCACCAACAATATGTAATGCAGGTCAATATTCATTTGTTGGAGGGGGATTCCAAAATAAATCAACGGGAAATTCTTCAACTATTAGTGGAGGATATAAAAATACCGCAGGAGGTGCATGTTCATTCATTGGTGGTGGTATATGTAATACTGTCACAGGTAGTAACGGTATGATACTCGGAGGAAGTGGAAATACAGTTTCAGGACTATATTCTGCGGCAATAGGATGTGGATTAAACGCAACTGAGGCTTGTACACTTTACGCAAATAATTTTTGTTCTTCAAGTGGAACAATTTCCGCAACAGGAACGAAAGGAAGTATCATAACCAGTGGTAGTTCCGTTAATGCGTTAACCACATTTTGTGGAAGTGGAACGGTAGGAGGGGCTAGTTACATAGATTTTATTAGAGTTACAAATAACTCAGGAGGAGCAACAAACCCAAATAAAACTTTTAGAGTGAATGGTACAGGAGGACTTGAAGTCGTTAACAGCACTTATGGTACAATTATACTCTCACTTACGGATGCTGGAGTATTAAGTACACCAGGTGGAGGAACATCCGATTTAAGAAGAAAAATAAATGTTCAGTATATTAATGATGAAATCACACCACATATTTTAAATCTAAAACCTGTTAAATTTGAATATAAAGATTATAGTGGTACAACAAGACACGGGTTTATTGCTCAAGATGTTTTAGAAACATATCCTGAATTGGTATTAGGTGATGGTGAAAAAGAAAATGGAACATACGGATTAGACTATGATGGTATTTTGTCTCTAACAGTTAAATCATTACAAGAAACAATATTAAGAGTTGAAAAACTTGAAAAAGAATTAAATGAACTTAAAAATAAATTAGGTTAATGGCTTATATACAAATATCTAATATTGACGGGACACCACCATTTCAGTTTTATGTCTGTGATTATGGTGGAAATAACTGTGAATTGGTTCAAACAGAATACGACCCAATCTATTGGCCAATAAATGTCTATGTACCACCAACGTTTGATGGGATACAATCATTTATGTTAAAGATTGTTGATTCTAATCTATGCGAAACGATGACAATATATAATTGTCCAACACCAACACAAACACCTACTCCAACACCAACACCAACTCCCACACCTACTCCTTAATATATTTCGTTTTTAATATTCATAAAAATGAAAATCTTGTTATTTATAAGTAATGGCATTAGGATTTAAAAATTGTTGTGATAGTAATGAGTATTTCTACCTAACTGGTATTCCTGGTTATGTGTCTGAGTTTGAAATATATTATATCGAAACTCTTGAAGGTGAGATATTTTGTGGTGAGTATGTTGAAATACCAGCATTAAACTATCAACCAACTACGTACAATTTAATTGGAATGACTGGTCAAACAAGTTGTCCAAATTGTATATTATTAAATCCATGTCCTACAGGTATTACTGTTGATTTAAACTCTCAATATTCAACCACCGCATTAGTTAATGATTGTTCTTTAAAAACAATATTTCCAATGGAGGTTAGTTGTGTTAAAACTTTACCTTCAGAGACCAATTCATTAGATGGACAAGTAGGTTTATATATTATAGGAGGAACTCCTCCTTATTCTATTTTTACAGGGACAAGTACTACTGCGGTAGGACAAAGTACTAACGGACAAACATTCCAAGTTTATAGTAATGTATCGGCAGGAACATATACATCCATTGTTTATGACTTTTATGGTGATTATATAGAGACAGTTAGTTGTGTGTTAAGTGGTGTACCAATATCAATTATTGCTAATTGTTCTTCGATATCACCAACTTATTATGGTGGTAACAATGGTTCGTTTTATATTACTATTGATGGTGGAACACAACCATTCACATATACATTTAGCGGTGTTACAACGACAGGTAATGACTCGTTTAGTGCCGCAGGTTTAACTGCTGGTACATATACTATTGTAGTTACTGATGGTGGGGATGGAGTATTCCAACAAACACAGACAGTCACTTGTACCGTTAGTAACCCAACACCAATTGTTTATCCGACTGATTTATGTTTAACATTCCAATTATGTGATACACTATTCTTCTTGAATTTTGCAAGTGGGTCAACTCAAAATTACCATCCTGTTTATTCATTAGTGAATATTTCAGACATTGGTGTTACAGGAATGACATTATCTTATGGTACTAACGGTTGGGTTTCATCGGTTGAAAACCAATCTCCATTCTCTGTTCCTATAGATTGTCAAATTGGTATTATTTCATTTACTAAAGACCCAAATCAATTGAATGACCAACCGACAGGTATTTGGAATGGTGGTGGAATTGGGGATATTGTTGGAGTATCTGTAAATGTGTTAGAAGGTTCATGTACAACTAATACTCAGGCAATAGTCGTTGATTTACAATATCAAACAGAACCAGGATGTTCGTTTAATAATGATACAGGTTCAGTAACACTTATTGCAGCATCAAATGCTGGTGGGCCATTTACATATTATGTTGATGGGGCACAACAAAGCTCAAGTGTTGTATTTGGATTATCTGTTGGTTCACATACCGCTCAAGCGATTGATTCAAACGGTAATAGTAGTGATATTATTAGTTTTGAAATTATAAATAGTGAGCCTTTTTCAATTGATTCTGTTTCAACAGTTACAAACACAGCTCCAACACCATCAACAATGTCGTATGTTTCTGTAACTGAATATCCTAATTTACCTGAAGGTTCACAAATAACAACAACAATACGATTTGATATCGCTACACAAATTTATCGAGCAACCCAAACTTCAATAAGTAGTTCAAATTACTCTACTAATGTTTATATTCTTAATAGTCAAGGTACACAACAAATTATACCAATGTCATTAATAATAAGTGAATCAAATTCTGGTCCGGTTGATAATGTATGTGTAGTTTTCGATTACATATTTAGTGAATTTGAATCAACTAATCCAATTACGATTAATAGTGGTGATAAGTTGATATTCGAGATTACTTACAATTGGTCATTTGATAGTGAAACTCCGTTCAATGAGTGCACGGAAACAATATATTTTAAATCAGTTGTGGGATATATTAATCCAACAATTACAGAAGGTTGTTATTATTTAAATATTGTTGATAATGATTTATTTAGATTAGCCCCACTAATAATTGAAAGACAACCAGTAAGTCCTGTTAATGGTGTGGTTGTATTAAATTTCTACGGACCACAATAACATAAAATTAAGATAATAGATAATTATTAGATATGGGTTATATAATAAAAGAAAATCAAGGATTACTTGTAACGAGATTAACAGATGTTGGGAGAAGAAAAATATCCGAAGGTAATTTCAATGTAGCTTATTTCCAAATTGGTGATAGTGAAGTTAATTACACTGCTTTATCTAATTACGACAACTCTGATTATATGGTTTTGGAACCACCATACAATGCTCAAAACAACGTTGGTATTCCACAATCTACAAGAACGGATATTAAATACCCATTTTATTTACAAGGATTTAATGGTATAACTTATGGTATTCCATTTATGGCATCTGCGGATGATTCAGTTTATAATACTGCTGCACCCAATGGATTCTTTCAAAGTGGAGCAACATGTTATAGCCCATATCATACAAGTGCTTACACTTACAACTCGGAATATGTTGTTGACTTATCAAGTAGTTCGTTTAATGGGGGAAGTACAATTTTAACTATGGTTTCAGACCCTTGTGTTGATTCAGCTTCAGGTACTACAATATCAGCAGGTACTTTTGTTACCATCTATATGAGTGGTGGTTCATCTTGTGGTTGCATTAATTCGTGTCACCCTATATTAACTTATAATGTTATTGAAGTTAATGGATTAAACATTACTTTAGATAGATTTTTACCTAATCTAAATGCGGTTGGATACACAGGTAACGCTCGTTTATTCTTTTACCCGTCAGGTATGACTGGTTATGACTTACCAACACCGATGAACTATTGGAATGATAGTGTTATTAATTACGAATCAGTTTGTACACCTGAAGATGGTTTAGTTAAGATATGGAATATGAATATTCCTTGGTCGGTTAATCCCGCTGGTTTAACAACACCTTACAGACAATTTAACGACTTTGGTTCTAAAGATTATATCAGTTCAAAAGAGTATTTTGGTTATATGTCATCAAGTGGACAAAGTGGTACTTCTAATGTTTATTATTATAATTCATTCGATGAGGAAATTATAGTAACACCTGAAGAACAAAAGGCGGTTGCTATCTGTCACTATACTAATAATACTATTATTAATTTTTATGGTGAAAAGTTTGCATGTGAAGCGTATGATTCAACAACCCCTGGTGCAACAGGACAAGCAAGAAACTTTAGTATTAATTTACCTTGGTTAATGTGGCATAAAAACCCAACAAGTTGTTGTAGTGGTGAAACATTTTGGATAGACCCTGCAGGATTTGATAACTACGATTTATTAACACCTTATTATTTAAAATCACTTAAGAATTCAGACATGAATTCACCGGGTATGAGATATTTTCATCTTTATGATACCCATGCAAATCCTGTGACAGGATTACCTAATAGAGTTGGTAAAGTATTTCCTGACGATAAGGTTATTATTTTTGATGATGAAGAGATTGTTGCGGTAATGAATAATATATCAAATAGAAATTACACATTACCTGCACCTAAATTAGGTTTAGTAACACCTGGCTCTTGTGGGGATAATACCACAGATGGTTTATTAGATAATGACCAACAATGTGCTTGGGTAACTTACGCATTTCAAGGACCATGGCAAGGTCTTCATTGTAATTACTATCAAAAAATTATTGGTCCATCAACAGGATGTAGTACGACAGAACAAAATGTTATTGTTAGATTTGGTGATGAGTTTGGTTGTATGACGACAGGTGCAACTAATGGATTTTTTGCCACAGGATTTACAATGTTAGTACAAACAGGTACAACATCACAAGTTACTCCCGACCCAACACAATGGGTGTCAGTTGATTTTACTAATTCTTTATCGGGTTATAGTGTTAACGGTTATATTAATCCTGTTGGATTAAGTGCTATAACATATACTATTACCCCTACGATATATAATAATGGAACCTCATATAATTTAGGTTCACAGATTAATATACCATTAGCAACTGAAACAAATTATTTAGGGTTTGGTGATGAATACTCATTCTACGGTAATGTTAATACTGATATTCAAGCAACAATCTATGAGATGAGATATATAGTTAATCTACCGAATAATCAATTTGTTAATACATCAAACCCAACTTGGACTGCAGGTGTAACACCTTATATGTCTGAAATAGGTTTATATGATGTTAATAAAAACTTATTGGTACTGACTAAATTCCAATCACCACAAATAAGACAAGGTGTTCAACAAGCGGTTGTCAAGTTAGATTTCTAAATTATTTACTATTAAGTTAATTAATTTAATATTAAATCTAATAACTAACATTAGATATGGCAAAAAGTATTAAAAATTCTCCTAAGATTTTGGGATTGGATGTTTCAACTAAAACAATTGGTGTGGCATTGTTTGATTTATCTTCAAGAGATTTATTGGAGTTAACTCATGTTTCACCGCAACCAAAACCAACACCTGAAACTAAGATTGAGGAAATGTTATTAAAATCCGCAACATTTAGAAAGAAGTTGGAAGAATACAAGGGAGTTGGTGTTGTTAGATGTGTAATCGAAGAACCATTATTAAACAGTAATAACGCTTATACTATTGGAACACTATTAAGATATAATACATTGATTACTAAAGAAGTTTATGATGTATTGGGTATTGTTCCTGAATACGTATCAACTTATAACTCAAGAAAAGAAGCTTGGCCTGAATTAGTTAAGAAAAATGAAAAAGGTAAATATGTTTTATTTGGTGGATATCCAAAAGATTGTGATAAAAAAATGATTATATGGGAACTTGTTGCTAAAAGAGAACCACAGATTAATTGGTTATATACAAGAAACAATACATTAAAGAAAGAAAATTTTGATATGACAGATGCTTATACTGTTGTATTAAGTTATCTAAACTCAAAAAATTAATAAGATTTATAAAATTAATTTAAGGGACTTTTTTAGTCCCTTTTTTTATTTACATAATTCGTAAACATTCTGTTGAGAAGTCATATACAATGAATTCTTATTAGTGTCTACTGTTAATCCTGTAATTAGTTTAGGTGAAACTGAATTAGTTTTTACAACTGTGTTTGTACTAGCATTAATAACTGTTATGGTATCATCATTAAAATTACCGACATATACATACGTTGAATCAAAAGTTAATGTATAAGGTAAGTTACCTACAGAGATTGTTGTACCTGATGATAAAGATATTGTGTTGTATGTTAATACCTCGTCATTTGCACCTCTTAATACATATAATGTATTATTGTTATCGTTAACATAACATCTTGTCATATTTGTTTGACCTGTGATTGTATTTGTGACTGTATTGGTGAAACTATCAATTACTGAGATTGTATTAGACCCTTCATTAAGTACAAATACTCTTCCTGTGTTAACATCATAACTGATAGAACTTGGGTTAGTACCTACACTTATAGTTGATGATGTATAGGTGTATGGAGAGCCTGATGTAGTTATTAAAACGTCAATTACCGACACACTATTACCGCTATAACTTGTCACATAAATTCTATTGTTAATTGGGTCGAAAGTTGATTCTCTTGGGTCACTAATTACCGAAGCTCCATTCCATGTGATATTATCTGCACAATCAAATAAGTAAACAATACCACCTAAGAATCCTGTTGCAACAATACATAAATAATTATTTGTAGTGTCTAATGTTAAATCTATAGGGTTAGAACCTACGAATATACTAATTTGCGTTGTTGCACTATTTGTTAAAGTGTCAATAATCTTAACAGAATTCCCAACAGTATCGGCTACGTATAATAAACTATTTACTCCGTTATAAAGTGGACTGTATAATGTGTTAGTAAATCCTGATATTGTTGCAATAATGTTAGGACAACTTGGTGTTGGTGTTGGACTAGGAAGTGGGGTGTTGGTTTTTGTTGGTGTTGGAACTGGTACACAAAAACCACAATTAAATAAATTACCACTCTCAATCGATTGTAATGTATGTGTTGGAGCGTTTAGAACATCACTATTATAAGTCACACAAACTGATTTGTTATTAATATAAACGCTAAATGTTGAGCCAGTATTAAATGGTATTTCTTCAGCAACTAAATACTTATTAAATCCATCACAATCTAATAATAATTTTGAATATGGACTTGAAAATTTGTTTGAGAATGTTAAAAACTCACTAATACCTGTTACTGGTACTCCTTTAACTGCGTTTGTTGGTGTTACAGATGGTGTTGGACTTGGTCCTGGTAATACATAACTAACACCTGAAAAAATAACTGATTTACCATAACATAATGGTGTTGGAGTTACCGTTGGTGTTGGTGTAGTTGTTGGAGTTAAAGTTGGTGTAGGTGTTGGAGTCGCTCCTGAAGTAATATTACAATCAAATACTGCTGTAAAATCAAATACATTACAAGGGTCAGTATTTGTCGGTGTTGGTGTAGGACAAGTTGAAAAGAA
>Ga0114974_10003208_pt1 | contig 12443 bp, 16 predicted proteins | sample S_130206_EF_Meta_FD_87318 | JGI IMG/M metagenome (GOLD analysis project Ga0114974, IMG submission 87318) | Freshwater microbial communities from Lake Simoncouche, Canada to study carbon cycling - S_130206_EF_MetaG | ecosystem: Environmental > Aquatic > Freshwater > Lake | place: Lake...
AGAAGGTGGAGAAGGAGTTACCGTTAGAGAACGGCTATATGTCAAAGATGTTGTCTGAGACCTTGTCCTAGTCACAGATATTGTATAACTGGGGGAGACTGTCCCAGACCTTGTAAACGGCTGCGTCGTCGGAATGCCCGTCCTAGAAATCGTCACAGATGTACTTGCTGTAGGCAACAAAGATGCGCCAACGGTTGGAATAGAAGGTGGTGAAGGAGTTACCGTTGTAGAACGACTATATGTCAAAGATGTTGTCTGAGACCTTGTCCTAGTCACAGATATCGTATAACTCGGGGACACCGTAACAGACCTTGTAAACGGCTGCGTTGTCGGAACGCCACTAACAGAACCGGTTCTACAGGGCGATGTTGATACAGTTCGTGTTACAGAACGAGTTATAGAACCACTTACAGTTCTTGTGAAGGGCTGTGTTGTTGGAAGGGCTGTGACAGTTCCCGTTCTTGATACCGATATCGATACAGTGTGGGTTACGGAACGCGTGAGAGATACAGATACAGTCGGGGTAGGCCGATTACTTGACGCAGCCGGTGTATTAGAACGAGTAATGGTTACAGAGTGTGTAAGAGAGCTCGTAACCGTATAAGTTGTTGTGACGGATGTTGTGCGTGTAGGGGGGTTTGTTGTTATAACTGGCGAGCCCGTTGTAGTAATCGTTCTAGATAAAGATACCGTCATGGATCCACTCACGCTCTTTGTCGCATACGGGGTTGTAGGAACCGCGCACGCAGTAGCGGTTCTTGTAATACTTATTGTACCCGTGCTTGAACCTGGCGCACTATAACTCACATTCTGGCTGAGCGTTACAGTAAGAGTTGTAGAGTGCGTGGGAGTCGAGGAAGGGCTCGGGGAGGGTAGCACACTCTGTGTGATCGTAGGGGGCTTTGAACTGGACCCCGTGCTACAGGCGCACGGGACTGCTGTAGGCGACTGTATCTGAGAGACGGTCGAAGAGACCGTAGGGCTGCGTGGTGCTGTAGGGCTCAGTGAAGCGGCAGTGGAAGGAGATACAGTTGTGCTAAAACTCGGAATGCTTATAGATGCTTTTGGTGATGCTGTCGCGGACTGTGTAGGGCTTACGGATATTGATACGGTGCTGCTCGCACTGAATAAAGGCGTAAAACTCCCTACAGGAGTTCCAGAGTTTGCGCCACTCGCCGAAATAGCAGGAGAAGAGCTTCCAACCCCTGTGAGAGATCCTACAGAGGACATAGAAGCCCCAGGAGACCCGGTCAGAGACTGGGTAGAGCTGCTTGACATAGATGCCGAGCTACTTGCGCTGAACAAGGGCGTAAAACTCCCTACAGCCGTTCCAGAGTTTGCGCCACTCGCCGAAATAGCAGGAGAAGAGCTTCCAGCACTGCTCAAAGACCCTACAGAGCTTGTAGACGCTTGAGGAGAGCCAGTGAGCGACTGGGTAGAGCTGCTTGACACAGATGCTGAGCTACTGGCCGACGGCAAAGGCGTCAAACTCCCCACAGGCGTTCCAGAGTTTAGCACAGTCCCCGAAGCAGCAGGAGAAGAGCTTACAACCGCCGTAACAGACCCTATAGAGGTCAGAGACCCTTGAGGAGATCCTGTAAGAGATTGGGTGGAGCTGCTGGATCCGGATACCGAGCCGCTCGAACTCTTTATAGCCGTAGTTGTCAAAACAGAAGTTTGCGTGGTATCCGGGCTCCCTGAAACACTCGGAGAAGCCGAAGCCGTTCCTGTAAAACTCTGGCCGCTGAAGGATGCGCCAGGAGAGTTTGTGCTGCTGGGAGTCTGGCTCGCAGAAACAGAAGAAGATCCGCTAGAAGTCTGGAAAACAGAATAGGTTGCGCCCGGCGTTCCAGAACTCCTAGGAGAATCTGTCACAGCAGAACTAACCGATCCGCTGGACGAGGAGGACGCGCCCGGGCTAGCCGTACCCGCCGAAAGAGAACTCTGGGGGCTAGAACTCGGAGAAACAGTTCCACTGCGGCTCCCCGTCCTCGTGGAGGATCCACTCCCGGACACGGAGACCGTATGCGTGCCAGATCTCGACACTACAGAACTTCTCGACGCCGTGGCCGCCCCAGAACTACTCTTTGACACGGAAGCAGACGCCGTATAAGTTGTAGAGCCGGTGCTCGTCCGAGAAGCCGTTTGCGAGCTACTTGCCGTTGTTGTCCCCGAAGAAGATACGGAGACAGAGGCCGAATCCGACCACTCGGCGCTGGTAGACGGATGTGCCGACCCAGTATAGGATACGCTGGGGCTTAAAGACCCCGAGTCGGAAGCAGAGGGCGTTGCGGCGCTGCTCGAGGAGGCTGTAGGGGTCTTCCCCCCTGTAGGGGTTGGCTGCGCGGAGAAGGTCGCAGTCTCGGTGAGGCTGAGACTGTAGGTGGGGCTACCAGATTGTGTGAGAGTCTGTGTCCAAGTGAGATACAGAGTCAGTGTAGGGGTATAGGTATCATGGACAGTTTGACTTACAGTGGTACAGTCCGTAGACGAGTAGCGAGGTGAAGAGGAACCGGACACGGATACGGTACTTGTCTTGGAGACACTGGCGCTCGATGTAAGAGTTCGGGTCGCGGCGACAGTAGAAGTGACGGCGAGGCTGTTTGAAATGGTTGGGGTCGCAGACATTGTCTTTGAGGCCGCGGCGGTAGTGGAGCCAAAGGATGTCTGGGAAGATGTCTTGGAGTTGCTTGTAGAGGGCGTATAGGTCGCTGAAGAAGTAGAGGTCTTTGTGGTAGATGCCGAGCGTGTTTCCGCGCCCGAAAAGGTCCCGGTGGGGGACGGTGATGTGGAGCCAGTAGAAGAGACAGTAGGGCGTGGGGCGCGAGTCAGCGAGCCTGAAACCGTTACTGTAACGGAAGGGCGGCGTGTAACACTTACACAGGAGGTCGATGACGCGGAGCGTGTCTGGGGGCCAGAGCTGGATGGCGAAGGGGTTCCTGTCTCGGTTACAGAGACTTTTGGTGTCGCCGTGATGCTTCGAGAGATGGGTGGGGTCGCGCTCGCGGCGTTACAGCGGCTGGGCGAAGGAGACGCAGAAGGCGTTTTGGAGGGTGCGGGACTCTTTGTTGGGCTGAAGCTTGTCTTTAGAGAGGAAGAGAGCGCGGGAGTCGTGGAGCTCGTTTTAGAGGAGGCCATCGTTCGGCTGGATGTTCCCGAAGCAGTAGGAGTTTTGGAGACCGAGCTGCTGCGTGTCCCAGTAGAAGACACAGTCGATGTCTTCGATTGAGATGTGGATGCCGTTGAAGTTGGCGTGAAACGGATGGACCGGGACTGCGGGGGCGAACGAGTTATGGTTGGCGAACCAGAAGCCGTTTTGGAAGAGCGCTGTGAGAAGGACATGCTGGGACTTCCGGTGGAAGTTTTCGATGTTGGGCCAGAGCGTGTAGGGGTTGGGCTTGAAGAGGTTGTTTTGGAGCCCGCTGAACTGACCGTTGTCGTCTTCGAAGAGGTTATAGTGCGCGTGGCGGTCGCAGTAGAAGTCTGTGTATTTGAGCGGCGCCCCGTTAGTGTGGCGAGAGGGCTACTTGAAGATGTTTTGGATGTGGCGGCTGAAGCAGTGGGGAGCGGAGTTGGCCGAATCGTTCTGCTAGCAAAAGAACTAATACTAGGGAGCCGAGTCCCGGCATCTGAACGCGTGGATGTAGTGGTCTTTGTAGATGTTTTAGATTGGGTAGCAGTATTCGTTGGGACAAGGGGAAAATCAAGGAGGTTCCGTTGTTCAAATGTTGTATTCCAGGGGCTTGTCGCTACGGACCCTATCGATGCTAACAAGAGCAGCCAGCGCATGTTTCTACTACAGTTATATACTTGAAAAGTTTAGGTGTGGCCCGCGTAAAGTACTTAAGAATATGGTTCCTTCTCTCGGATAGGAGGGAAGTGACACGCCCCTCCTCTTTTAGCAGTTTAGCAAAGTTCTCTGCGATGGGCTCATGTAGGGAGTTACTCATAGAAGTCTGGGGCCGAATCCAGAAGCTGCTCGTGTCTTGCGCGCCTATAGTTTAGTGGTAGAATGCAACTCTTCCAAGAGGTCTCCTCGACCAAAGGCAAAGCCGATAGCAAGGTTGTAATCCGGGTTCGATTCCCGGTGGGCGCAAAACTAGAGCTCGTTTTAATACATATTATAATAGATTCTATAGTATCATATGACAGTCTTAAGAGAACTACAAAATAAGATTGCCAAGCCTTCGATGTATGTAGTTGATATTGGAGCATCTTCTTGCGTAGCCAGTGATCCTGTCTACGAATTCCTGGTAGACAAGGAGTTTCAGGGGCTATGTGTTGAGGGAAATAAAGAAAAGGTTGAGATCCTACGAACAAGAACGCACTTTGATGTATATGATAACTACATATATCCGCACACCATTGTTGATGTCTTTCAGCAGTACGGTGTGCCGAGTACTTTTGATGTACTAAAGATTGATATTGATGGATATGATTTGGAGGTTCTGCGTCGAATACTGGCGGTCTATAAACCTCGTATTATTATTGCGGAGATTAATGAAAAGATTCCTCCGCCCATTCGGTTTGAAGTTCTTTATAAGGAGAACTATGCCTGGGATCAGAGTCATTTTTATGGATTTTCCATAGCAGCTGGTGAGAAAGTGTTTGCGGAGCACGGATATCGTATAAAGCAGATACATGAGCTGGTAAACATAATTTGTATTGATGAATCTATGCCTTCTGAAGCCCTTCCGAGCATTAAGGATATGTATAAAGAACAGTATATTAATGATCCTGGGCGGGAGAAAGAGCTATGGTGGAATACCGATGTAAACTATTGGTTTGAGATTGATGAGCCTGATGAACTTGCTGTTGAGATAGGGCGTTATTTCGAGATTAAAAATTGGCGGAGTATAACAAATGAAAAGAAGCGGATTAACATAGATTACTCTTTGGAGTATTAGCGCCTCTTTGGCGCAATTGGATAGCGCACCCGCCTTCTAAGCGGGAGGTTGTGGGTTCAAGCCCCACAAGGGGTAGAGGCCTTTTAGGGCCAAATGCCTTCTTAGTTCAGCGTCAAGCGTGCTAAGAAGGCCCTTTTGCCTTCTTAGCTCAGCGTCAAGCGTGCTAAGAAGGCCCTTTTGCCTTCTTAGCTCAGACGGTAGAGCATTTGCTTTGTAAGCAAAAAGTACTGGGATCGATACCCAGAGGAGGCACCATTTTTCGAGTATTTTTGAAATCCTCAAAAGATGTTTGCGTGTTAGTGATGGATCTCTCAGGTACAGGCGCCAAAGGTTTTGTCTTTGAAGAGCTAATGGACCAGACCCTAAGAAAACTCGTCCAGCCCTTGGCCTCGAAGGGAATCTCTGCGCGCCTTCTCGATGAGCAGCAGATTCGCGATGAATTCGGCGAGCAGTCCCTGAACGGCGTGGACCATTTCTTCTTCTTGGAGCAGGCCGAGCCGGTGCTTTTCTTGCTTCAAGAGAAATGGAAATTCGTGACGAACCAACGCGAGGTAAGCCAGTTCTTGGACTGTTGTGCGAGGATTCTGGCGCGCATGCCAGATTTTAAAGGGAGGGTTATCCGGCTCTGGATCACCAGAACCCAGCCTACATTAAATGGGGAGAAGTCCCTACAGGAAGGAGGTGCTTATGTGGTACAAACCAGCACAAGCATGTCCTTTTTAGCCCAAATGACTGGGCAATTCATCTGTGAACTTCTCGGGGACAGAAGTCTGTGCCTAGACATGATCGCAGGGATGCCGGATCTTCTTTCGGGTGAGACGCCATTGGAGCCCCCGAGGCGAGCTCTAGAAGAAAAGACGATTCCAGCGAATGCTATACATCCGGCAAAGATCAAGGTCTGTGTTGTACGGAAATAACTATACTGTGGGCGCAGGAGCAGGCACGCCGGGGCTCGTAACAGGCGTGGCATTAGTTACAGGCATATTCTCAGAAGAACCCTGCTGTACAGGGGCCTTCTTATTCCGACGCCGGTGTTTGGTCTTCTTTGAAAAGACGCGTGTCAGTGTATTGCGAAAACGCTTTCCAACGCGGCGAACAACATTTGTTACACGGCGAAAGGGTCCCTTTGATTTCCGGTGTTTTCTTGAGCGCGGCTTGGGCGCAGGGGCCACATTTGGCGCAGGAGCAGGGGCCGCATTTGTCGCAGGAGCAGGAGCCGCGTTCGGGTCTCCTCCGCGAGAAAAGAACTTCTTCACACGGCGAGTAACACTGCGAACTCCCTTTTTGGCGCGCTTGCTCGCGCGGCGAAGCATCTTAGATAACTTCTTAAGTTGCGCCTTCATTCTATTTACATGCGTGAAAAATAATCATCCAGAGCCTTATCAAAGGCCGACATTTTATCTTGCGATGCCTCGCCCTTCTTGGCCTTCGCCACCAACTTCGGATCCACCTTTCCACGAGAACGAAACGCTTTTGTTATCGCGGCAACTCCCGAGGGCGGGTCATATGCGAGAACCTCTTTAAAAAACTTCGGCACTTGTCGGATAGCCTGTGACATTGCTACAGGGTCCTTAATCAAGGGGGGCGCCGCAGGTATCTTCCAGCGAGGGACTTCGCACAAAATCTGGGTGAGCACCGTAAGAATATGCTTCTTCGCCGAGCCAGGAATGTCCCTATTGTTTCTCCAGAGATCCATAAGAGTCTGAAACTCTTCGTGCATGCGCACGAGCTGCTTTGCTGCGAACTCCTTATAGGTCTCCGCATACAAGGCGAGAATAAAGAATCCAACACCAGCCTTGTGCTTCGAGCCCGGTGTCCCGCGCTCATAGGTGGTGAGAGAAGCGCCTTTCACCTCTTTCTTCACGCGCCCCTCCTCTTCAAAGAGCCATTTGACCCAGAAGAGCGCCTTCTCGATCGCCCCATCCGTAATAGCCTTACAGAGTTCCGCACCCACCGTGCGCATGACAGAAGAATCTCCTTCGGGTCGCCAGACTTTCCGGAGGACGGCCGTCTCAGGGGCGGCGGCAATGGCGCGTATCCAGCCTTCTGTATGCGTTTCGGCCCCCACTTTTGGCCAGCCAACAAGAGTTTTGGTAGGGGCTTCTCGCACCACCAGAATAATCTCTCCTATCCGTACCTGAAACTCTTCTGAACTATAGGCGGCCTCATCCGGAAGGCGCTTCAACATTTCATTGATTTCTTCAATCCTCTTTCGGAGATAGACGAAGATTCTCGGGGAGGCGATGCCGATATGGGAAATGGAATAGTCCCATATGGAGCGTAGGAAGGATTCGATGCCGCCGCTTGTAACTACATCGGCCGCGAAATGAAGCGATTTGCCGGTGCCTATGACGCCGGATTCGAGCATTGCCTTGTCAAAGGCGCGGATGGACTCACTCGGTGTATACCCACAACGAGTGCGTGGAGTTTCATCTTCTGTTACTATAGTGGTCATCATCCTCGGTATTTAGGACCAACAATCTTTTTGCCACGATTTTTCCGACTTGTGCGAGGAAGAAGGCCCTTCGCCTTTAAAGAGGCCACGCCCGTAAAGCCAATCGATTTACCTGACTTGTATTTGCGAAGGAGGGCGCGATTCTTGCGTGTAGCTCTGTAGCCGCCTCTCTGCATGGTACAGCCGCATCCACCGGCGTCCTGGGTCATTCTATTCTATACAGCTATTAGAATGGCATTCAGCCCCTATAAATATTTTGCTGGGCTTTCGAAGTCGAAGGCCACGCGCAGAGCGAAAGAAATCCGGCGAGGCAAAACCATGTCGCACAAGAATCCTGCGGCGTATAAGCCCTTTGCTACAAATAAGGGAGTCAAGACGAAGACGTCGAAGTATACTGCGCGCTTTACACGCCGCTTTCCTAAGGCCAAGAGCTTGGCTGCGAAGGCGAAGGCCACGGGCGTTCCTCTGTCATACCTGCGTTCGGTGTATAACAGAGGTCTAGCAGCCTGGCGCACAGGACACCGGCCTGGCGCAACACAGCAGCAATGGGGCTATGCGCGTGTCCATTCCTTTTTGACGAAAGGAAAGACATATCATACCACAGATTCCGACCTTGCTAAGAAAGCAAAGGCGGCATCTAGTTCAGCGAAGGCTTGGTGGGCCTAATGTCATGTGCCGGATTAACTAGCCTCAAAGAGGATAGTTAATCTAGCCTACATGACTACAGTTGTTTTTAGCACAACACGGTAGTATCAACAGTTCTTATAGGCCGTCCAGGCCGGCACGCAGCCGGTATCAGCAAATGACGGCCTCTGTTTTCCAATCCGCCTCGTAAATGCGTACCAGGCAGCTGCGGGCTGAATCGTCTTCCAGATCTGGTCGCACGCATAGTCCCAGTGCTGCCCAGTTTGAATAAGCTTTGCTGTACCCGCATCCCAGGTTGCGATGAGTGTATCGTAAAACTTCTCGTTCACAAGATATCCGGAACCGGCCTGCGCATCGAGAACCTTCATCAAGGTCTCCGAATGCGGGTAGGAGCGATTCACAGCGTAGCCCAGCATGATAACATCGTAGTCGGGAACTTCCTCCAAGGCCTTCTCGAGAAGGGCCCAAAACTCTTCCTTGGAAACAAGAAGCATAAAATCGTCTTCTAGCACCAGAACATTCTTGTAGCCGCGTGCCTTTGCCTCCTTGACTACGCCCGAATGCGACTGGCCACAGCCGATGATTCCAGGAGATGTCTTGAAGGCGGGAAATCTCTCGAAGGGGAGACCAAGGCTTCCCAGCTCACCTTCGATTTCTTGACGCCGGTCTGTTCTCGCATCCAGATTTATATAGAATGTTCCGGAAATCCGATCCATCTTGACTACTTACTTTGTGAACCCCTTTTCACCCGCCGTGTTTTACGAATGTTATTCTGCGCGATATCATACAGCATTTCTGGCCGTCCTGTCCAGTATGCGCGGCCATAGTCGACAAACAACTCCTCATTTGGCTTTACATCACGAAGCGTTTCGAGTTTTCCATCTGGAGTAAATGTCACATTTGCAGAATATGGTGTAGCTGTAGGGCAATTTATCATTCCTGCGAAATGATTTGAGTTTTTTGCACAAATCGCGGTGCCATCCTCAAGGCTTAGCACATAATCCATATCCTTTACCTTATCCATATTTACTATTTTCCCACGATAATATCCAATAAATGCGCCCTTTGGAATAAACCCCTTTGTAAAGACACCGCGTCCCGCATTAGGCACGGTTGATTGCCTGATTTCCATATTATTAATCATGGCCTCTTCTTCCTCGGTAGGTGGGAAGGAGGGGAAAAACTTTGCCCTCGGCATTTCACTTATTAGTAAGAGAGAATTTGTTCAAGTCGGTAAAGCGCCTTACAGGTGTAGGATAATTCACCTGTATATCGAGGGGTAGCCAAAAAGTCCCATTCGGCGACCCCTCCAGCTTCCAGGATATAGGGTCACCTTCAATCCCCGCCTCGGGAACGGCTGTAGCAAAGGTATAGGCGTCAACAGCAATCGCATCGCGGAAGGCGAACACGAGGGGCTTTTTGTGGGCGTCAGACCACCCGGGTTTGGGGCCGGGGCCTGTCACATCCCCTATTGAGCCCTCCCAGGTTCCCATGGGATTTGTCACGGACCCCTTTAGAAAGAGGGGATAACCTTCGTAGAAAAAGGTGAACTTGCCGACATTCACTGCGCTGGCTGCGTTGCCACGCGTTGCGGTGGGCGTGAAGCGGAGGAACTTGTAGGAGGGGGGCGTGTGCTGGGGTTTGCGCTCGGGCTCTTTCTGTTTCAAGGGGAGTTCGTATTGCTCATCTTTAATGGAGTTGCGCGAATTTCTGAGGGTGTCCATGCCGAATCCTCGTACTCCGAGGGCCTCGGATTGAACGACACGGCCTGAGGTGAAGGCTTCTGTCACTGCGGCATTCATCTCTTTTGTAATATCGAGTATCTGCTCATCCGTGGGGCCTGTAATAACAAGAGGGGTGGCCGATGCGATGGCACAGCTCGAGGAATTGAATGTGAACTTATATGCAAATAGGGTCGGCGAGGCATTTGTTGTAAAGGTTGCCTCGCATACATTTGAATTTACCTGGGCTATATTAATGAATGTACCAATCTGGAGACCGTTGTTATTGTTTACTGTTACTTTATAGTACTCTTTCATCATTTGGGTTAGGACTGGATCATTACAGGGTTTCGCGGCACAGCTGAGTACTCCTCTTGGACTATAGACCCCGCTTAGTGCATTGTATTCCTGTATACGATATGATTTGAGGGCCTTTTTTGTTGAGCCGACTGCTTGTGTGTAATCTTTTTGGAGCGTGTTTGTGGCGGAGCCCAAGAGGGCTGTATTTCTCTGTAACATCTCTTTTGTGTAAATCATGGGGGTAAATAGCGCAGGAGTATTTGGCTGGATGGATGTGCCTGTGTTTTGTCCACTTGCGTCGGCGAGTACAAAGCCGCAGGTGGTTGGGTCCGTTGCGACATACATTGCCATTGTAACGCCGAGTTGAATACCCGTATAGGGCATCGGTTTGGTGGTTTCGATTAGTTTACCGCTCGAGGAATCATATGAGACTGCGCCCTTTTTCACATTATTATACGAGGTTGTAGTAATACCCGTAACTGGATCCACCGAGTCCTGGCCCAAAATGTCTTTTATAAGGGAATCGTAGTTTATCGATACTTTTACATCACACTGGTTGGGATTTGGGGTGAATGCGTGTGTAACTGTGAGAATGGTGCCTGGAAGAGATGGATCGGAATTATATTGGTCTACGAGGCTGTATAGGACCTCTGGATCTTCGCAGTTTGTTTTTGGGCATGTATTACTGAGAGTATCTAGATCACTTCTTGTTGGAAGAGGCTTTATAAATACAATGGGAGCTGGCAGAGCTGTTATCCCCGTATTGGATGATAAGAATGCTATCCCCGACAAATCAAGGAGTAGTTCGGAAGAATACCAATTTTCCATATCGACCTTATAGGTAAAAGTAGCACTGCGGACTACCTCGGTGGGGCGAAGCGTACTTCCACTGCCACTGCCCTTGCTACCACTGCCCTTGCTACCACTGCCGCTGCCGCTGCCGCTGCCGCTGCCGCTTCCGCTACCACTGCCCTTACTGCCGCTTCCGCTACCACTGCCCTTACTGCCGCTTCCGCTGCCGCTTCCGCTGCCGCTTCCGCTGCCGCTACCGCTGCCGCTTCCGCTTCGGCTTCCGCTGCCGCTACCGCTGCCGCTTCCGCTTCCGCTACCGCTCCCAGTAGTATCAGCGCGCATTGGTACAATTTGTTCCGGCCTTTCTACAACTTGTTCGATTCCTTGACCCGCTATAGGCAGATTTGTATTCAAATCATAGAGACTTTCTGACCAGGTGAGCTTACACGAGGTGGGGCTGATTTGAGTAGCGCCAAGGACCGCATTCACATAGAGTTCTCCCTTGGTGACATCAACTGGGGGCACGGCGGTAGCCAGCGGGTATTTATTCTTCTTATCACTTACTAACTGAATATACTCATCAAAGATGCGCCGCAGGGTATCCTTATCTCTAATATCGAGTGATTCCGCCTGATTTTTAGTAAAGAGAACCTTGGGCTTGTAGTTAATATTTCCAGGTTCGGGCCCCAAGGGGGTTGGAATGCCTCCATTTAATTCAGGGATAAAAGAGGTTACCGCGCGATCATCAAAGATAATGCCTGTTATATTAATGGAAGAGCCTGACTTTGTATAAAACAGCCTTGCAACGGCTCCCTGGAAAGGGTTCGAAAGACTTTTTATAGAGTCTTGTTCGAGTGAGGACAACTTTGTCTGATAATCGACGGTCGCCTGATCTAAGATATCTTTTGACGCTCCTGTCGCAGCCTTAATCCGCTTATACTGCGCCTTCAAATCATTAATAGGGCCGCTGGTGGACGAAAAAGAGTCGTGGATGTATAACTCGAAGCGTATATCGAGCATCGTGCTGCCAAGTGGCAAAATATCATAAATATAGGAAATATTGAACTGGCCTCCCATCAACTCATAGAACTGCTGGGCGATATTATCAATCATTGTTTTCGAATTGATTGATATATAGACGGGGATTTGTAGGGGCGTTGCGGTTTCTAGTATAGCCTGCTGGCCATCTACAGATGCTCCCTGCGCACGCACAGCATTATATGTGCCCTCTATCGCATTCACAGCACTCCTTATTTTATCTCGTTTTGCGACCGCGCTAATACTCTTTGCAGCAATGATTCCCAGCGTGACAGTTACAGGATTAAATACTGAACCGAGTACCGCACCAACACCTGGCACTAGTGCCACTACAGCGGAACCAGCAATCACACCATACTCAGTTGGTGTAAAATTCTTAGGATTTGCTGCATCTGCAATGGCCTGTTCCGCCGCAGCAAGATCTGCTCTTCCAGAATTCAAATCCTCGAGCGCATAGGCAATATTTGTTGACAGCATATTTATAAAGTGCTTGTAGCGGACCGTTCGGTTCCGAATCCATTGTACTAAGAAATTTCTCGATACGAAGGGTATGAGCCCCAGTATAGTCGGTGTTAACTCTGTAAC
>Ga0114974_10003211_pt1 | contig 12437 bp, 11 predicted proteins | sample S_130206_EF_Meta_FD_87318 | JGI IMG/M metagenome (GOLD analysis project Ga0114974, IMG submission 87318) | Freshwater microbial communities from Lake Simoncouche, Canada to study carbon cycling - S_130206_EF_MetaG | ecosystem: Environmental > Aquatic > Freshwater > Lake | place: Lake...
TAGAATGAAACTGGTGCCGCCCCATGGCACGAGGGCGCTGAAAGTTTGAACGTCATGCCAGGCGCGCAACAAGATGTTGATTGAAAAAAGAAAACAGCCTAGCAAGAAGAAAACGCCTGCAGCCAGCAGGCGTTTTTCTTGGGGCCTTGATTGACCCAAAATGCCAACCAAAATAAGGCCGATCGAATGAAATTGCAGCAAGTTCAAGCTGGCTTGCACCATCAGGGGTGAAGTGCCGTTTAAACTGTTGCCGTGAGAAGCGTAGGCAGACCCCATGACCGACAAAGCCGCCATGAAAGCGCCCATCGCAATGAATCCAGTGGGCCAGCGCGGCTCGGTGGTTTGTTGAAGGTGTTCCATTAAAACCAATGTATTTCAAAAATTAGATTCAACATTATGCAAGTGAAGTCATGGCTCTTAGGGTCAATCAGTGTTCTTGTATTGTCGGGCTGTGCCAGTGTCAAAGCACCTGACGCCCCTGTCGTCAAAACGCCCATTGCAATAGAGACACCGATAACGGGTCCAACAACGAGTCCCACCACGAGCCCCACCACGCCCGTTCCCATTTCGACAGAACCCGTTGCGCCCCCTAAAGTTTTGCATTTGGGTTTGGCATTGGGCGGCGGTGCTGCCCGAGGATTTGCGCATGTGGGTGTCATCCAAGTTTTAGAAGAAGCGGGCATTCAACCTGACTTGGTGGTTGGAACTTCGGCAGGCAGTTTGGTCGCTGCTTTGTATGCCAGCGGCAAAAACAGCGCACAACTTCGGCGTGTGGCAGAGACCATGGAAGAAGCCGAAATTACCGATTGGATGATGCCCATTTTGAACAGGGGCGCTTTGAGAGGAGAGGCCTTGGCGCGCTATGTCAATGCGCAGGTGGGGAATCGATTGATTGAGCAAATGAAAATGCCCCTGGGCATTGTGGCCACCGACTTGCACAACGGTGAAGCCGTGCTGTTCAGGCGAGGCAACACTGGCTCGGCTGTCAGAGCCTCTAGTGCGGTGCCTGCTGTTTTTCAACCTGTCAAAATTGGAAGCAGGGAGTACGTGGACGGTGGTTTGGTCTCACCCGTGCCGGTTCGGCAGGCGCGCGAGATGGGTGCCAATGTGGTCATTGCGGTGGACATTTCCACCGACCCCGAAGGCAGCCCTGCATCGGACACATTTCAAATATTGATGCAAACTTTCAACATCATGGGCAAAAGCTTGAACACGCTCTTGTTGAAAGATGCTGATTTGGTGGTCAAGCCGGCATTGATGGGGGTGAAGAGTGCCGACTTTGCAGCCAGACGCAAATCCATTGAGGCAGGCAGGGAAGCCATGCTTAAAGCCATGCCAAGGTTGAAAGAAATTTTGAGTGCTTATGCATTGAAGCCATAAATTTGCATTGAAGCTCAGACATGAAAAAAGCCGGTTAAAAAACCGGCTTTTTTGTCAGAGAAAGGCCAGAGCGAATCAGGCCTTTTTCAGGGGTGCAAATTAACGCTTCTTGGCAGCAGTCTTAGCCGTTGCAACCGCTGTGTTGGTCACAGCAGCGATGTTGGCTTCAGCCATGTCAGTGGCTTGCTTCACAGCTTTTTGAACTGATTCGTAAGCATTGTTAGCCGCGTTCACAGCGCTTTTCATCATGGCAACAGCTGTCTCAGAGCCAGCAGGTGCATTTGAAGTTGCAGAGTCAACCAAGTTAGCGAACTGCTTTTGAGCAGCAGCAGTTTGGGCTTCCAAAGCTTTTGTGAATTCGTTAGAAGTGCCAGAAGCGATGTCATACAGGTGACGGCTGTAAGCAGCTGTTTTCTCAGCCAAAGGCTGGAACATGTTGGCTTGCAAAGCCATCAATTCTTGAGCGTCTTTCACGCTCAAAGCAGCTTTGGTGCTGTTTGCAGACTCGTTCATTGCTGCTTTGGTGGCTGTCAAGTTCAACTCGACCAATTTTTCCACGCCTTCGAAGGCTTTGGAAGTCAAGCCGAAGAGGGTTTCGACATTGGCTTTGTGTGAAGCAAGAATTTGTTCAGTGGTCATCATGATTTCTCCATTAATTAAAAAAGTTTCAAAAGGGACTGCTCTGAACCGGCTTTGCTTGTCGCTTGGCCTAACATCTTGTTGCAGTGCAGCATGGGTTGGATTTTAAGGACTCTGAAGTCAATTACAAGGGGTTTTTGTTGCGATGCAGCATTTTAGAGTCGGCATTCTAGAAATTGAAACCAAAGCAAAAACGTCACAATTCAGCCATGAAAGCTTTCTATTCAGACCACTTTGTATTGCCTTTGCCAGAGGGACATCGCTTCCCAATGGCCAAGTACAGCATGCTTCGTGAGCGCTTGGCGAAGGAGTTGTTAGGGGTGCAAATGCGAGAGGCGCCAGCGGCCACCATGGGTGAGCTTGCGCTGGCGCACGACCCTGACTATGTCAAAGCGGTTCAATCGGGCACCTTGAGTGCGCAAGCGCTGCGTGAGATTGGTTTTCCTTGGACACCAGCCATGGCCGAGCGGTCTGTGCGGTCTGCGGGAGCCTCCGTTGCTGCCGCCCGAATGGCAGCTCAAGAGGGGATTGCCGGAAATTTGGCAGGTGGAACACACCATGCCAGCGCCAACCAAGGCGGCGGCTTCTGTGTTTTCAACGACATCGCTGTGGCGGCAAGGGTGCGCCAGATGGAGCATTTCAGGGTGACCAAACGATCGCTTCAGGTGCTGGTGGTCGATTTAGACGTTCATCAAGGCAATGGAACAGCGCATATTTTTGCCAATGACCCCAGTGTTTTTACCCTTTCTGTGCATGGCGAAAAGAACTTTCCCTTTAGAAAGGTCGACAGCGATTTGGATGTGGGGTTGCCAGATGGCTGCACGGATGAGCCCTATTTGGAGGCCTTGGAGATTGCGCTTGAGACCGTTTTAAGCCGCATCCAGCCTGAATTTTTGATTTATTTGGCGGGAGCCGACGCGCATGAGGGCGACCGGCTGGGGCGACTCAAACTCACGGAAGCGGGCATGCAAGCCCGGGATCAAAGGGTCTTTGATTGGGCCATGGCGCACCATTTACCCATGTTCATTTGCATGGGCGGCGGTTATGGTCGAGATTTGGAAACGACCGTAGCGGTTCAAATGAATACTTGGCGCTTGGCGCATTCGCACTGGCTTCACTGGCAAAATCGAGGCTTATGACAACAGCAGACTCTCCGTCCAATCTGGCAAGCACCAAGCCAGAGGCTTTACCACGCAGCGCCTACCGTGCCTTTCGCCCCATCACCACACGTTGGATGGACAACGATGTGTATGGTCATGTGAACAACGTCGTTTACTACAGCTGGTTTGACACCGCGGTGAATGCACACCTGATTGAGCAAGGTGTGCTGGACATTCACAAGGGCGAGACCATTGGTTTGGTGGTCGAAACGCACTGTAATTATTTTGCGCCTTTGGCTTTTCCGCAAACCATTGAAGCAGGTATTCGCGTGGCGCACCGCGGCAGTTCAAGCGTACGTTATGAGGTGGGATTGTTTGCACAAGGCGAGGCACTCACCGCCGCACGAGGTCACTTCGTGCATGTTTACGTGAACAAGGAAACGCGACGCCCTCAGCCGTTGCACAATAAATTTATTCAAGTATTGGAGACACTCATATGAAAGAACTCACGGCATCCCAAGTTAGCACCCAAGTGACCGACGGCAACAGTGTCGATACCGCTATATTGAGCCGTTTTTCGGCACGTGCCTATTTGTCCAAGCCTGTTGAAAAGTCAGTGCTCGAAGAATTGATTCAGGTGGCCGCTCGTGCGCCGAGTGGTACCAACACGCAACCCTGGAATGTCTATGTGGTGCAAGGCGCAGCCAAAGACAAATTGGTCAGTGAGGTTTGTGACGCTCACAATGCCTTGGCGGCCAACCCTGCCATGGCAGCCGACTTTGCTGAAGAATATGACTACTACCCCACCCAATGGGTCAGCCCCTTCATTGACCGTCGCCGTGAGTGCGGATTTGGTTGGTATGGTGTGCTGGGCATTGCCAAGGGCGAAAAAGAAAAGATGCATTTGCAGCAACAGCAAAATTTTCGTTTCTTTGGTGCCCCAGTCGGTTTGATTTTCACCATCGATAGAGTCATGGGCCGCGGCAGCTTGCTTGACTATGGCATGTTTTTGCAGAGCTTGATGTTGGCCGCCAGAGCGCGTGGGCTTCACACTTGCCCTCAGGCTGCCTGGAATAACTTTGCCAAAATTATCACCAAGCACATTGGCGCCGGCGATAACGAGATGATGGTTTGCGGGATGTCATTGGGCTATGCCGATGAAGCTGCGTTGGTCAACACCTTCAAAACCACGCGCGTTGACGCCAGCAACTTCACGCATTGGATTGAATGAGTTTTTGGCTAATTCAGTGCTTGAATGGCCTCAGCCATGCGAGCACCTTGTTCATGATGGCTGCGGGCCTGACCTTGGTGTTTGGCGTCACCCGCATTGTTAATTTTGCGCATGGTAGTTTTTTTATGCTGGGTGCCTTGGTAGCGGGTACTTTGCTGACGAAGTGGCAACCTTCATGGTCTGAACAAGGCCTCACCTATGTCGCCGCCATCGTGATGGGTGCGCTGTTGGCGGCATTGCTTGGTGCATTGACTGAGTGGCTGTTGTTTCGGCCGCTTCGCAATTCGCCGCCTTTGTATCCCTTGGTGGCCACCTTTGGTTTGAGCCTTGCGTTGCACGACGTCTTACTGGCTTTCTTGGGCCCGCAAGAGGTCTTCGCCCCGCGCTTTCCCGGACTCAAAGGCGCTGTTCAAATTGGCGAAGACTTTTTTCCTGAATGGCAGTTGGTGACTTTGTGTCTCGGGCCCTTGGTGTGGCTGCTGTTACACCTTTTGTTAAAACAAACCAAGTGGGGGCAACAAGTCCGGGCTGCAACACAAGACCGCGACATGCTCGATGCTTTGGGTGTAAATCCAGCGCCATTGATGATGGGCGTGGTGGTGCTCGGGTGTGGCTTGGCAGGCTTGGCTGGCGCGCTTCAGTTGCCGCGAGAGCCCGCCAATTTGCAAATGGATTTGCAGATGGTGGTGGAAACTTTTGTGGTGGTCGTCATGGGTGGCTTAGGCAGCATCGCTGGCGCTTTCTTTGCGGCGGTGTTGATTGGCTTGGTGCATGCCTTTGGCATTCATTTTTTTCCGCAAGCCACCTTGGTTTTGATCTTTTTAACCATGGCCTTGGTGCTGGCCATTCGGCCTCAAGGTTTGATGGGCGAGTTGCCCGGTGCGGCACCTCGTGAAAAAGTACCGCCATTCAGCATGGGGTCAACAAGCCAAACCTCTCGTTACGCGTGGGTGGCAGTGTTGATGGCCATTGCCGCTGGTGCAATGACCTCAGGTGCATACGCACAAAGCGTCATGGAGGATGTGTTGATTGTGTTGCTGTTCGGCTTGAGCTTACAAGCCATGATGGCGCTTTCGGGGTGGGTGAGTTTTGGCCATGCAGCTTACTTTGGTTTGGGTGCTTATGCCGCAGCGCTGGGTCATTTGCATGCAGGACTATCAGCAATTTGGGCTGCATTGCTGGGCATGGCCACGGCCTTGCTGGCGGCAGCGTTGATGGCGCGTTTGTTAAGACGCAGTTCAGGTGTTTATTTGGCCATGTTGTCTTTGGCATTCGCCCAAATGATATGGGCCAGCGCCAGTCAATGGGTGTCTTTGACCGGCGGTGACAATGGCCTGATTGGCTTGCACTTTTTAGAGGATACCCCTCGTTGGATTTTTCAAATCTGTTTGATCTCTTTGTGTGCATTGGCGCTATTTGGCTTTCACCGTTTGGTGCGCTCTAGTTTGGGCGCTGCATTGCAAGCCGGAAGGGATGCGCCGCAAAGAGCCCTGGCCAGCGGCTTGGACGTATCAAAGTTCAATATGCAAGTTTTTTTGGGGAGTGCCGCTTTGGCAGGCTTGGCTGGGGCCTTGTGGGCTATCAGCAAAGGTGCCGTTTTTCCATCGGTGGCGTCTGTTTCAAATTCGGTTGATGCCCTGATGGTGGTGTTGCTAGGCGGATTACACCTTTTGTGGGGGAGCCTGATCGGCAGTCTATTTCTCATGGGTTTGGGTGCCGAAATGGGACGTCATTTTGAATACTGGCGAGGACTTTTGGGTTTATTGATCATGGCACTCATGGTTTTTGCACCAGGAGGCTTGGGCGGATTGAATGGGTTCAAACCATTTCAATCTGGAGGCAAGCGATGAGTCAAGCAATGGATCAAGGCTTGAAATCAGCTTTGAGCGTACAAAATTTGCACCGTCACTATGGCGTTGTTAAAGCATTGAACGGCATCGACTTCGATTTAAGGGCTGGTGAATGTGTTGCCATGATTGGCCCAAATGGGGCAGGTAAATCGACTTGTTTTGCCTGTCTCGCAGGTCAGCAGCGGGCTGCGCAGGGGCGCATCAATTGGCGTGGTCAAAATCTAGACGCGTTTGCTGCAGACCAGCGAAGCGCCTTGGGCGTGGTTCGGACCTTCCAGGTCGCCCAAGTTTTTCAAGCGCTCAGCGTGATTCAAAATTTACAATTGGTTTTGAAAGCTGCAAGTGGCGTATCGGCATTTGATTCACTCGACGCTTGTTTTCAAGAGGAATCATGGCAATGGATTCGCAAAATGGGCCTCGACAATTTGGGCGACGAGGCATTGCATTCATCGGCTGGAAATTTGTCATACGGAGGCCAAAAACGCTTGGAACTTGCGATGGCCATGGCAGGGTTGCCAGATCCCAGCTTGGGTTTGTTGTTGCTCGATGAGCCAGCGGCAGGACTCTCACCCACTGAGCGCATAGACATGATGCGGCAAGTGAAAGCACTGACTGAACAGGGCACCACGGTGCTCTACACAGAACATAACATGGATGCCGTTTTTGGTGTGGCTGATCGTGTGCTGGTGCTAATGGAGGGGTGTTTGGTGGCGCAAGGCTTGCCCCATGAAGTGGCTGCCAATCCGCTGGTCCGCGATCGGTACTTAGGCGCATCGTTCAAATACAATGAAGGCGACCGTGATGCTTGAGGTACGGCATTTAAACGCCAGCTATGGCCACGCGCAAGTCTTGTTTGATATCAGCCTTCAGGTGCCCTTGGGCAGCATGGTGTTGATCCAGGGTTTGAATGGCGCAGGCAAGTCCAGTTTACTGAAGTCGATCATGGGCCTGATGCCTCAAGTTTCAGGCGAAATTGATTGGCAAGGCAATGCGCTTGCAGGTTTGGCGCCGCATCTTCGATCAGGTCAAGGTTTGGGCTATGTGCCAGAGGATCGGCGATTGTTTGAGGCGCTCACGGTGCGGCAGAATTTGGAAATTGCAGTGCCCAAGAGTGCACATCGTCAGGCATCAAAAGCTGCGCCTGTGGTGCTGGAGGATGTGTTGAGTTTATTTCCTGGGCTTCGCAACATGCTGGAGCGTCCCGCCTCGCAGATGAGCGGCGGAGAGCAACAAATGCTGGCGCTGGGAAGGACCCTCATGACGCAAGCTCAAATGCTGTTGCTCGATGAGCCCTGTGAAGGCATCGCGCCCGTCTTGGTACAGTCGATTGCCGAGGCCTTGGGTAAGCTAAAAGAACAAGGATTTACCCTCCTGATTGCGGAGCAAAACCAAACATTGGCCAACATGGCCGATCAAGTGCTGCATTTGTCAGCCGGCACCTTGTCCAAGCCCCGCTTCACGTACACTGTAGGGTCAACCTTAAAGCCTATTTCCCCGACATGATCATTACCAGTTTGTTGGACACGGACCTCTATAAGTTCACCATGATGCAGGTGGTCCTGCATCAATTTCCGGGTGCACAAGTGGAATACCGTTTCAAGTGCCGCAATCCAGGGATTGACCTAGCGCCTTTTGTCGATGAAATTCGCAGCGAAATAAAATCGCTGTGCAGCTTGCATTTCAAAGAAGACGAGCTCGCCTACTTGCGGTCTTTGCGTTTTATCAAAAGTGACTTTGTCGACTTCTTAGGCTTGTTTAAGCTCAACGAAAAATACATTCAAGTAACGCCTAATTTGACGGGTGAAATTGATATCGTCATTCAAGGCCCCTGGTTGCACACGATCTTGTTTGAAATACCCGTTCTGGCCATTGTGAACGAGGTGTATTTTAGAAATACGAAGCGCCTACCAGACCTGATGGAAGGACGTGCCAGGTTAGAAACCAAAATCAAACAATTGCAATTAGAAGATTTAAAAACTTTAAAGATTGCCGACTATGGCACGCGCCGCAGATTTTCTCGGGCTTGGCATGAAGAAGTATTGCGTGTGTTGATGGGGCGATTGGGCGCGGGCCTGACGGGTCAATTTGCGGGGACCAGCAACGTGCACTTCGCGTACACACTTGGACTGACGCCGCTTGGCACAATGGCGCATGAATATTTACAAGCCAGCCAGGCGCTTGGCCCTCGGTTACGCGACAGTCAAGTTTTTGCATTTGAATCTTGGGCTCGCGAATACCGCGGCGACTTGGGCATTGCGTTAAGTGATGTGTATGGCTTCAACGCCTTTCTGCGCGACTTCGACATGTATTTTTGCAAGTTGTTTGATGGCGCACGCCACGACAGTGGCGATCCTTTCGTATGGGGCGAGCGCATGATTGGGCACTACCGTGCCAATAGAGTTGACCCTCTCACCAAAACATTGATCTTCAGTGATGGCCTGACAGTCCCCAAAACCATCGAGTTATTCAGACAATTTAATGGTCGTTGTTTGTTGGCCTTTGGTATTGGCACCAATCTCACCAATGACCTGGGCTATGAGCCTTTACAAATTGTGATCAAGATGGTGAACTGCAATGGCCAGCCGGTTGCCAAGCTCTCTGATTCTCCCGGCAAAGGGATGTGTGAAGATCAAAATTATTTAGCTTACTTGCGACAAGTTTTTGACATCGAGGAAATTGAATGAACACACTACTTATATTCATTTTTGTGTTGACCTATGCGGCCATCGCATTTGAACACCCCATCAAAATCAACAAATCGGCCACAGCCCTAATAGGTGCTGGTTTGTTATGGACGATTTATGCTGTTTCGTTGCCTGACGCCAAAGTGGTTCAAGCCGCAATGGGCGAGTCCTTGATGTCAACGGCACAAATTGTGTTTTTCTTAATGGGCGCTATGACCATCGTCGAAGTGGTGAACGCTCATAACGGCTTTGATGTAATTACTTCACGAATTCGAACCACACAACTTTCAAGTTTGATGTGGTTGGTCGGGTTTGTGACCTTTTTCCTGAGTGCTATTTTGGACAACTTAACCACAGCCATTGTGATGGTGTCTTTGATGAAAAAGTTATTGGAAAAGAGGGAAGACCGTTTGTTCTTTGCCGGCATGATCGTGATTGCAGCCAACGCTGGGGGCGCTTGGACTCCCATTGGCGACGTCACCACCACCATGCTTTGGATTGGGGGTCAAGTGACCACGGTTGAAATCATGAAGGGTTTGTTCATTCCTTCGATGATCAATTTACTGGTTCCCTTGGCTGCCACTTCTTGGATTTTGCGAGGCCGTTTGGTAGAAGCTCCAGCGCGCGAAACCAAAACTGGCCAAATTGAAACCACAGCTTTCGAGGGTCAGTTGATGTTCTTCTTGGGTTTGGGTATTTTGGTGGCGGTCCCCGCTTTCAAAACCATCACCCACTTGCCGCCCTTCTTAGGTATCTTGTTTGGTTTGGGACTTTTGTGGCTGGTCGGTGATTTGATGCACCGAAATAAATCAGATGAAGACAAGGGGCATCTCACTTTGGTGAGTGCTTTATCTCGCATTGACATGAGTTCTGTTCTGTTCTTCGTGGGCATTTTGTTGGCAGTCGCCAGTTTGGAGCACGCGCACATCTTGACGGCTGTGGCGCAGTGGCTGAACGATGTGGTGGGTCGTTTGGATGTGATTGTGATTTTGATTGGCTTGGTCAGTGCGGTGGTTGACAACGTGCCCTTGGTGGCGGCCTCCATGGGCATGTACAGCCTTTCGGAATATCCTACTGACAGTTTCTTGTGGGAGTTCTTGGCCTACTGTGCTGGTACCGGCGGTTCAATTTTGATCATTGGATCTGCAGCAGGTGTAGCGGCCATGGGCCTGGAAAAGATTGATTTCCTTTGGTACATGAAGAAGATCAGTTTGCTGGCGCTGCTAGGTTATTTTGGCGGTGCTATTTTCTATATTTTTCAATTTCAATTGACCCACTGACTTGACAATTCAAATTGTTTAATTTGCGAGCGCATGCATGAAACCTAAGCTATTAGTGGCACGTCCTATTTTTCAATCGGTCGTTGATGCCTTGTCAACTCATTTTGAAGTGACAAGCAATCAAGTCGATGCTGCCTGGACGCCCGATTCATGGAAATTAGCCATCAGTCAACACGATGCAGCATTGACTACGGGCTCTGACCCCATCAATGGCAATGTTTTGGGCGCAAGCCCGCGTTTGAAAATCGCTGCCAATATGGCGGTTGGTTTCAACAACTTTGACGTGCCCGCCATGACTGCACTCGGCGTGATCGCCAGTAATACGCCGGATGTCCTGACAGAAACCACAGCAGACTTTGGCTTTGCTTTGCTCATGGCCACCGCGAGACGCATGACTGAAAGTGAACATTACTTGCGAGCAGGTCATTGGAAGCAATGGCGTTATGACATGTTTGCAGGTGCTGAAGTGCATGGCAGCACATTGGGTATCTTGGGCATGGGTCGCATTGGTCAAGGCATTGCACGCCGCGGCGCACATGGCTTTGGTATGAAGGTGATTTATCACAACCGAAGTCAATTGAATTCTGTCACTGAGGCTGAGTGCAAAGCTCGGTTTGTTGACAAAGAAACCCTTCTGAAAGCCGCTGACCATCTGGTCTTGGTCTTGCCATACAGTGCAGAATCGCATCACACCATCGGTGCTGCTGAAATTGCAAAAATGAAACCTACAGCAACGCTCATCAACATTGCCCGTGGCGGCATCGTGGACGATGCAGCATTGGCAGTGGCTTTGGAAAAAAAGCAAATTGCAGCAGCTGGTTTGGATGTGTTTGAGGGTGAGCCTGCGCTCAATCCGGCGCTTTTGAAAGTGCCCAACGTGGTGCTGACGCCCCACATTGCAAGTTCGACCATTCAAACGCGCATGGCCATGGCAAAGTTGGCAGCAGATAACCTCATCGAATTTTTTGCCAAAGGCCAGGCCCTGACACCCCTGAATCAGGTCACGGTCCCATCCAAATAAGATGGAAAGTTCAATCATTCTCTGGGGCTTGCTATTCGCGAATTTGTTGGTGCTGGTGGTGTTGTTCGCCATGTGGCGAAAGCAATCGGACGGCAACACTGCCACCGAAGCGCTCGATCAATTGGCGCTCAATCTGCAAGTGGCCAACGAGCGTCTTGAGCGTGAATTACGCAATGCCATCAGCGAGTCCGCCCGGGGTGGCCGACAAGAACTCACCCAAACGCTGGGCACCTTTCAGCAAAGCCTGGTTCAACAAAGTGCAGAAGCAACACGCACGCAAAACAGCCAAATGGATGCGTTTGCGCAGCAATTGTCTTTGTTGCAAAAAACCTTGTCAGACACACTCACTCTGCAAGTGCAACAATTGTCGGAAGCCAATGCGCGTCGATTGACTGAAATGCGCGGCACCTTGGAAACGCAGTTGGCTCAATTGCAGCAAAGCAATACGGCCAAACTCGATGAGATGCGCCAAACAGTCGACGAGAAATTGCAGACCACCTTGCAAGCGCGGTTGGGTGAAAGTTTCAAACAAGTGGCCGATCGCTTGGAGCAAGTGCACAAGGGTCTCGGCGAAATGAACACTTTGGCGCAGGGGGTGGGGGACCTTAAACATCTGCTGACCAACGTCAAAACACGCGGTATGTTTGGCGAGGCTCAGCTGGCTTCCTTGCTCGAGCAAGTGATGGCACCCGATCAGTATGCAGCGCAACACATCACGCGGCCAGGCAGCAAGAACCGTGTCGACTTTGCCATTCGATTGCCCGGTCGATCGGATGACGGTGAGCCGGTCTGGTTGCCCATTGACGCCAAGTTTCCCAACGAAGATTACGAACGCCTGCTTGATGCCCAGTCGCGCGCAGATGTGCTTCAAGCCGATTTGTGCAGCAAGGCCTTGGAGGCGCGAGTTCGCTTAGAAGCCAAATCCATGACTGAAAAATATATCGAGCCGCCCTACACCACAGACTTTGCCATCATGTTCTTGCCCACAGAAGGTTTGTATGCCGAAGTGTTGCGCAGGCCGGGCCTGATTGAATCGCTGCAGCGCGATTTCCGCGTGACTTTGGCCGGCCCCACCACCTTGATGGCCATGTTGAACTCATTGCAAATGGGTTTCAGAACCTTGGCTTTGGAAAAGCGTTCAAGCGAAGTTTGGCAAGTATTGGGCGCAGTCAAAACTGAGTTCGGTAAGTTTGGGGATGTCTTGGCCAGAGTGAAAGAGCAGACTCAAACTGTCTTGAATACATTAGACAAA
>Ga0114974_10003215_pt1 | contig 12431 bp, 10 predicted proteins | sample S_130206_EF_Meta_FD_87318 | JGI IMG/M metagenome (GOLD analysis project Ga0114974, IMG submission 87318) | Freshwater microbial communities from Lake Simoncouche, Canada to study carbon cycling - S_130206_EF_MetaG | ecosystem: Environmental > Aquatic > Freshwater > Lake | place: Lake...
ACAGTATTGCACTTACAAAAGATATAGAAGCTTCATTAGGAGTATTTAGTTCTAATACAAGCTTACTAGGCTTAATTGATCTAGATAAATGCAAAGGAGAGAACTGTATAAAATATTTGCAGCAACATGTTAAGGTAATTAACCACCATCTAAAAAACCTCAGCAAACTAATAGAGAGTAAAGAGCCTATTACTACTTATGTATTTAGGTATAGTTATGCAAATGTTGCCAAGCAACTTGGGTATTCTAAAGATATGATAGCTGAAGCGTTAGGACATGAGTATGGAAATAGTGTTACTGGAATTTATCTGGAGCAGTTTGATTTATTTAAGGTGGATGAGATGAATGGAAATATAATTAATTCTGTAGTCAAATCTTTATGAACTAAGTAATTATATTATTATTATTAAACTATCTTTGATAAAAAAACCAAGTATGAAAACACTTATCTTATTATTCTCTGTTCTTTTTACAATAATGAGTTTTGCACAAGTTCCTAATTATGTTCCTGCTAATGGACTTGTAGGTTGGTGGCCCTTTAATGGAAATGCCAATGATGAGAGTGGAAATGGTAATAATGGGACTGTGAATGGAGCTACTTTGACTATTGACAGAAATGGAGTTGCAAATAAGGCATACACTTTTGATGTCAATCAAAAGATTGGGACATTTATCACAAACTTTCCTGTGTATTCAATAAGTATATGGGCCAAAATAAACACATGGAATTTAGGTATAGGTACTGGTAATGGCGGGACCTTAGCCAGTCATAAAACAGATGGTTTATATGGAAATGGTTGGGTCATAGAGCATAATCAAAATCAGTATTGTTGGTTAGAATATAATGCAAATAATAGTATTCAGCAATATAGTGGGAACCCTCAACTTAATACTTGGTTTCATGTTGTTTTGACATCAGATTCTCAAGGCACAAGAAAATTATACATTGATGGTGTATTAACAGATACTTACAATGGTGCTGCTATAATTTCTGGAGGAAATAATTATGAGTTCAAAATAGGTGCGCATATTGATGGCACAACTATATGGTGGTTTAAAGGTGACCTTGATGATGTTGGATATTGGAGCAGAGCCCTTACAGATTGCGAAGTACAAAATCTCTATGCTTCTACAAACCCTACAAACACAACCACTGTTTCTGTTTGTGACTCTTATACTTGGAATGGCACAACTTACACTACCTCTGGGGTTTACATAGGCCCAACAACGAACTGTGTTACTGAAACTTTAGATCTTACCATCACACCTAGCTCTACAAACACAACAACAACAGCAGCATGTAATAGCTATACTTGGAATGGAACAGCATATACCCAATCTGGAGTATATACAGGAACAACTACAAATTGTGTTACTGAATCTTTAAATCTGACCATAAATTCAAGTACTTCCTCCACCCAAAACCAAACGGCACTAGACACCTACACTTGGCCTATTAACAACCAAACTTATACTCAAGGTGGAACTTATACGGCGACCATTCCAAATGCAGCAGGTTGTGATAGTGTGGTGACCTTGAATTTAACCTTAAATTATACTGGTATTAATGAACTGAATGGCTCTGCAGTTAACATCTCCCCTAACCCCACCTCATCTAAAATAACTGTTAAGGCCTCATTGGAATTAATTGGTAAAGAATTTACTATTTATGACCAATTGGGTAAAGCAGTTAAGTCAGGAATAATTACTGCTGAAGAAACAGAAATAGATTTATCAAACCTATCTGAAGGAGTTTATCTATTTAAAGCAGGCACAGAGATGCAGGAAAATTTTAAAATTATTAAGCAGTAAAAATACCACTATGAAAAAACTAATTTTAAATTCTCTATTTTTCTTTGGACTGCAACTTATTTTATCTATTAATCTATCAGCTCAAAATTTACAATTTAATAAAGTTGTTCATTATACTTATGGACCTGGCAGTGCTGATGGAAACACACAAACACCAATGTTTACTGGAACTTTGACTGTTGGGTCTAATCAAGCTCTTAAAATAACTTATGCCAATACTACATCTTTGAATGCCATTCAGAATGGTACTCAAACTATAGCAGGAGGTTTTATTTTAATTGATGACGTATCAGCAGTTATTACTTCAGATTATTGGTTGCCAACAGGCACTTACTCTGTTACTGGGCATGAAATTATGAGTTTTATTACTTCTGGGAGCTTCAAAGGTTTGATAAGTGGTATATTATATGATATAGTGCCATAGAACTAACTTGTCACTATTTATTTCAACTACTAATTTTTTAAATGTATTAGTTCCCAAATTAATTAAAAAAAAACCTAATATTTTTTAAATTTTTAATTTAGTCTTCCCTCCCACTAGTACTACATTAACTACCCCCACCAACAACTATTCTTAGTACTACCCCCTAACTATGTTTTAGTGTCTGAAAAAGACACAGCCTAATAAACTACAGCTTTTTACTGAAGAATTTACAAGTGTAGTTTTTATTCTTCTACTCTATAATATATACTATTATATAGCTAACTATGCTTGCAGCAACATTTATTTACAACTTCTTACTATTTTTTGAGAGATGACATGTGCAACTTCTTTTTAAGTGAATATGTTTTGTAATATGTTTAAAACTTTTGTTTTATAATGATAATGTATTAATTCAGGATAATATTTAACTAATGTTAATATCTGTTTTTAAGATGTTAATTTCTTGAATTCATCATTAATTATTTTGTCCCGAACTTGTCCTCATGGTTAAGTATAATACATTAAAACAGAGAAAGAGGTATGGTTTAAATGATATGCTTCAGTTAAAAATGAATCAGCAACTTCATTATAAGAAACTGAGTGACTGGATTAATTTATATCCAGATGTATTATACTACCATCTATATCTACCGGGAAAGTTAGAGTTAGTGAAAATATATATTACACATCCTGCATATATTAAGTTTAAAAAAAAGCTTGCTAAAATGTTTCCGGATCTTTTTAAACAGATGATAATAAAACAGTTAAATGCTAAAGCTACCCTACCTGTGCATTCTCATTAATATGCTCTACTATAGAAATAATCTTGTAGGCTGAAGCATCATCAAAGACACCATTTAAACCAGCATCATTTATATCTGTAAAAGGTGCTTTAAATAACATCTCTGTATCTATTGTTCCATTCTTAGTAAGAAAGGTAATTATGTTCTGTATAAAAGTCATTTGATCTGCCTTGAGATTTCCAACAGATAAAAATTCTGAGAATGCTTGTTGTGCTGCAGTAACATCCAGACCAATGATACCTCTAATGAAAACTCCTAATGGTTCATCTCCAAATTCTTTTTTGAAGATTTCTACTGTTCCTCTCTCATCACCATCAAAAAGCATTTGTTCTAATGCACCTAACTCAGCTTCTGTAATTGGTATATTATTAGTAAGCTTTGATATAGTAGTGTGATTCTTGTTTTCTCTGATAAAGCTTTCCACTCTCTTCTTATAAGGTAAACCATAAGTAGTATAAGTATCAGGTTCTCTCATAACTTGAGTAACTTCAGAATCCTTTATATCAGTATATACCATAGCTCTACTGGATACATCCAAGTATTGTATAAGTTCTCTAAGTTCTTCTCTAATTTCATCTAGCTTTTTCTGAGATACTCCTTTATAGTATTTAGGATTTCTAAGACACTCAATGGTTTCTTTAGACCTCAGCACTGAAGGAATAGAATACTTAGTACTTAGACCTTCTGCAATATCTATTAAACTGTTCTCATAATTCTTTTGTGTACTTGACATCATCAATGTTGCTATTTGCATTTTTAACATCATTAAGTCAAACCTCCTTGCCATTTCATTTATGGTTTCAGGAACTGGCAATCCAGATAAAAACTCTTCTACTATATGCATATCAGATGAACCTAATCTATTCCACCTGTTTCTATCCATAAATTCATCTACATGCCTCAGATTCATTTTTACCTGATACCTGTTTTTATCTAGTAAAGTGATTTCCTTATGTACAATATCCAACAACTTATGCACCAGTTCTAAGTCTTGTTCTTCCTTGGTTTCTTGTAGTAACCTACTTAAGTGGACTCTGGATTCAAATATCTGCTGTGTAATTGGTTTACTTATTTTAGTTTCTGTACCATGTGCATTTATATCAAAGAATTCAAAATTTCCACACACATCAAAGATTAAGAAATGCTCTTTATCTTGACCAACACCAAATACATCAGGACATAACCTTGTGCCTCTTCCTATCATCTGCCAAAACTTAGAATAAGACTTAACAGATTTAAAGAATACTAAGTTTAATATTCTCACCGCATCTATACCAGTATCCATCATATCTACAGATACTGCAATCTGAGGATTGTTTTCTTTATACTTATCACAGAAAGTTTTTATTAAGCTTTGAGCATGACTCACCTCATTGTGTATCATAGAAACAAATCCTGCAGGTTGTTCTGGGTATCTTTCTGTAAAACAATCTACTATGAATTTAGCATGTTCTTGATTCACAGCAAATATGATGGTTCTACCTAATTTATCTCCCCCTTCTATTTTCAAGCCTTGTGTCATTAAGGTATCCAACACTTTGTTTACTGTATCTTTATTAAACAGCCACTTATTTAGTGCATTCTTATTAATTACTTCTGGAAATAAACCTGTTGTTTTATCCTCAAAAGTTAACTCATACTTCTCCTTTTCCTTATCACTTAAATCCTTGTATTTTATGCCTGATTTAAGGAAATCTGTACTGATACTGATAGTTTTATAAGGCACAAGATAATTTGAAGCAACAGCTTCAGATAATTCATAGAAAAATGTTGGATCTTCATTACTACAACCAAATAATTCAAAGGTATTGTGATCTATGGCATCTTTAGGAGTAGCTGTAAGTCCAACTACTAATGCATCAAAGTACTCAAAGATGGCTTTGTACCTATTATAAATAGATCTGTGAGCTTCATCTACAATAATTAAGTCAAAGTGACCTACACCATAAAAGCGTTCATCTGCATCTCTTAAACTATCAATCTTATTCATCATGCTAGGATAAGTACTAAATACTAACCTAGTATTGTTATTCTCTTTCTCAGCAGATAAATCTATGGAGGATAATTCCTTACAATATTCTGTGAAATTATCTTTTGCTTGACTTACCAATGCATTCCTATCTGCTAAAAATAATACTCTTTTGACCCAGTTATTCTTAAATAATACATCCACTAATGCAGCAGCAGTTCTTGTTTTACCACTTCCTGTTGCCATTACTAATAAAGCTCTTCTCTTATTGCCACATATAACCCCACTCCTATCTGTAACAAATGATTCTGCTACCCTTTTTATAGCTTCCAACTGGTAGGATCTACCTGCAATATCTTGGTTTACTTTGGCTTTTCTTAAATCTTTTACTGTAGTTCTCTTCTGAATCAGCCATTGTAGTTCTTCTTTGGTATAAAAACCATATACTCTTCTTGGTGCACTGTATAAGTTATCCTCCCAAATCTTGGTTTCATAGCCATTGGTATAAAATATAATTGGACGCTGTTTATACATAGTTTCCAAACAATCTGCATATAACTTAGCTTGGTGTTTACCAACTTCTATATCTTTAGTAGTTCTTTTTGCTTCTATAATAGCAAGAGGACTTCCATTATCATCCCATAATACATAATCTATATATCCATTTCCATTTGGATTATCTGAAGTAATAGGCATTCCTTTTACTGGAAACTCTAACTCTCTTCCTTCTGATAAATTATACCACCCTGCTTCCTTAAGATCAATGTCTATAAGGTGTTTTCTAGTTTGTGCTTCTGTAAATTCTAATGCTACAGGAATTGCGCGTTGGATTTTTTGTTCCTGTAACTGTGCTACAACTTTCTCCTGCTCCAGTTTGTAGAGTTCTAATGCAGTTTCACTTTCTTGTGCTTTGGCTAAGATTACTGCTTTTTCAGTTTCTAATTTTTGAACTTGTACTCTTAGCTGTTCTTGTATTCTTTCTTGTTCCTCCTGTATCTCTTTAACTTTCCTAGTAGAATCTCCTACTTTAGGTGTGAAAGATTCATCAAATAGACCAGGAGTTTTTACAACTTTGGAACTATATGCTACTGCAAACCACTTTAAAAATGGATACAAATATTTTATACTTACCAGTGCATCACTACTATTGAGTCTATTGCCATAGTGCACCGCATTATTACCAGTTTTTCTAACATAAGCAAGTCCCTCTCTAATCTGATGTGGAAGCACACTTTTTATTTGCTCCTCATTTAGTAGGTTGACTAGTTCTGTATTATAGGGTAAGTCTATGTTTTCCAAGTCATATATGAGGTGCATGCATTCCTCCAGTACAATGCGGCAATAACTTGCAGAAGATACAGGCTCAGTAAATACCCTTTGCTCAGCAAGTATTACTTTTCTGTAGAGGGAAGACCATTCTTCTTGTAGGAATTGGAAGTTACTCATTTATTTCAAATATATTATAATCTAATAGCCATCTTCTTCATCTTGACTGGTGCAATTATCACATAAACCACCATAGACATAGTACTGAAATCCACCACATCTTGAACAAGTATTTTCTTCTTCATCTTCAATTCTGCTAGTACAACTTTGACAATAGGTATCATAATCATCTTTTTGCCCTCCACATCTTGAACAAATAACAGCTTCTTCATCTTCTTGCATATCACTCTCTATACTAGATTCATCAGTACCTCCACAATCTTGACCTGTTATCTGCACTGTATAATCATATCCTTTATCACTAGAAAATGAACAGTACCCAGAATCATCTAAATCTTCAGGGTAAAAATGATCTTCATCCATCCAACCACCATTTCCCCAATTAATTTGCACCACCTCATTATTTTCAACTTCTACTTCTAAAGTATAAGTATTACTTGTCCCTGTATTGGGATTGTAATAAGACACATCTGCACAATAAGAACCATCTTCAAAACCATCTGCTGTTTGTCCTTCAATTGGAAATTCTCCTTCTAAAAATTCATTTCCTTCCTCACTTCCTGATGTACCACATGATGACACTAAAAACATCCAACTTAAAACAAAGAATAAACACATCAATCTCATGATAAAAGTTTTATAATTAATACTCTTCCCTAAAAAACTTGATTACTCTTATTATTAGTAAAATAGCACCTATAAAAAGCCCGATTTTAACTAATTCATTTATATATGATGAAAAATCTTTAACCATTTCCGCTAAAGTCTGAAAAAACTCAACAACACATTCCCAAAGAAAAGTTAAGATATCCCTCCAAAAATCAATAATGAACCAGATTAATAAAATTGGGACCACTAACCAAAAACCATGACCATGACCAGAACTACTCATACCAACTCTCCCTTAAACGCCTTCTGTAAAAGACTGTTAAACAATTCTTCTGACTTTTCTAAACTTGCTTGTGCTATTGCTTTTTGTTGCTCTATTATGGTAATAAGTTCAGTAAATTGTTCCTGTAATTTCATAGAGGGGGTAATAAAAGGAAACCTTTTGAATTCACTCATTGGAGGGAAATTAGGTATTCCTGCACCTCTATTTGCATCAAAATACTTTTCTCTGAAATTCTTATGACTAAAAAGAAATACAAAAAAATCATTCTTCATTTTGCTTTCATCCAATGTTATTTTAAGTAGTGCTTGATTTATTATTCCTTTCCTTGCACCTTTTGGAACAATTGCAAGTTTACCCAAATACACACCTGAACAACTTATTATAATATCATTAGGATGAACTTCAAACCCTTTTAACTCATTGAATTTATTTTCATCTATGAAATATCTTGATCTTGAAAAATCATTGTTTAGAGCATGAAATTGCTCATATACTAAATAACCATCTTCAACAAATATTTCTTTTTTTAATGCACCACCAAATGGACCTCTTTTAATAGAACCTTTACCACTTTTTGTGATTTGTTCAATATTTTTAATCTCCCACCCTTTAAAATTACTCACAGGATCACCAAACATATCCAAGAATAAACTTTGTGTAAGTTCATCATACTTGGCTAGTAGTGCTTTATCTTTTTGTCTTAAAGTATCTGCTGCATCTAAAATGGAAGCAATTTTTTGCTGGGTAGGTAAAGGTGGTAGAGGGATTTGGAGTTTCTCAAGATATTTAACTAATTGTAAATTAATTATTCCAGTAGTTTTGTTTTGAAAAGCTGATGTGAGTCCAAATTGATGACCAACAAAAAGTATATAATGAAGATATTTTGGAAATACTTGTTCCTTTTTAGGTCTTAAAATTGCAGTAAAATTATTACATAAAAAGATTTCATCACTATCAAAATAAACAACCCTTCCAACAGGTTGTGTAGGACTCCCTCCAGATTTTTCAATAATTAAATCACCTTTTAATAATCTTTTTGAATCAACTTTTTTTGCTCTATATCTCTTAAGACTACATTTTCATAATTTATATAACCATTATTAGTAAAATTGGTGGTTCTAAGGATTTTTACTGTTCCTCCCTCAGTTCCCCATTCACCAGTTATTGGTTTTTCAACAATATCTTTTAAGACTACTTTTATCATCTCAACAAGCCTTCTAATACCGTTAAAGCTTCAGCTCTTTCTTTATCCAGTTGTTTTATATCACTGATGATAGTTGCAGGTTGAGCATAACTTACCTCATCATATACCACCTCTTTGTACCTGTTTATAGATAAGTCCCACTCATTGGCTTGTATATCTGCCATAGGTACTAGAAAACTTTTATCTGTGCGCAACCTACTTGCTTCCCCTTTTAAATTATGGTACCTGTTTACTATATCTTGTATGTCATTATCCTTTGTTTCTGCTCTCTTATCATCCAAAGTATACCCATCCGCATGCATGTCATAGAACCATACTTTATCTGTACCGCCAGAACCCGTTTTAGTAAAAAATAATACAGCAGTACTTACTCCTGCATAAGGTTTAAACACTCCACTTGGCATGGATATAACAGCATCCAGTTTATGGTTTTGAATAATCTCTTGTCTTATCTGTTTGTGTGCATTGGAACTACCAAATAAAACTCCATCAGGTACAATTACTGCACATCTTCCACCAGTTTTTAGCATGCGCAACATTAATCCTAAAAATAATAATTCTGTTTTCTTAGATTTCACCACTTTTAGAATAGATGTTTCTACACCATCATAATCTAAACTTCCTTTAAAAGGTGGGTTGGCTAGTATTAATGAGAATCTATCTCTCACATCTCCATTCCCCTCACTAAGAGCATCTTTACCAATAAGGTTAGGACTTTCTATACCATGTAATTGTAGGTTCATAGCACCAATGCGCAACATGGTATTGTCAAACTCTATACCTGTAAACATATTACTGTTATAGTGCTCTCTAAATGGTTTTTCATGAAACCAATCAGGGTGTTTTTCATGCATGTATTCTCCTGCAGAAACTAAAAATCCTGCTGTACCTGCAGATGGATCACAAATGGTATCCTCCTTAGTAGGTTCTACCATGTCCACCATCATTCTAATAATATGTCTTGGTGTTCTGAATTGTCCATTGGTTCCAGCAGTAGCAATTTTAGATAGAAGGTATTCATAGACATCTCCTTTGGTATCTCTGTCCTCCATCTTAATCTTGTCAATCATCTGTACTACCTGATCTAGTAATCGCGGAGTAGGAATCATGAATGTTGCACCCTTCATGTAGTGAGCAAATACTCCAACAGCATCTCCAACTTGTTTCATGTGTTCAAATACACTTAATGAACCTGCAGTAGGTCTATTAAATAAGTCAAACATGGTCTCAGGATCCTTATTTTTAAAAGAACTCCATCTTAATTCTTGTTGATCAGGTGTAAAAATTACATTAGAAATAGGTTTCTTAATCATGTTGGCTTTCTTTTCCTCCATAATCTGTGTTTCATCTAACCTCCTAATGAACAGTAAATAAGTAAATTGTTCAATTACAGTAAGTGGATTAGATACTCCACCTGTCCAGAAGGACTCCCATATCTTATCTATTTGTGATTTTATTTCTCCAGTGATCATATTTTCAGTACTATATGAACAAATGTAAAGAAAAAAGAGGGTGAAACTCTAAGAAATGTGAAAGCTAGTTTAAAACTGGTTTAGTTTTTACTACTTAATCTATAGAAACTTAATTAAGATTTTTTGCTTGCTTCTTTTTGAGAACAGGAGTGAGTAAATCCTAGCAAGGGTATTTCTACTCTTGGGATCACTCAACTTTCTGGCTCAAGAAAAAACAAAATAGTTAGATTTTGCTTGCTTCCCCCCTCGGTTGGTTAGGTTGGTACATTAAAGCCACCTAACTTGGAGACAACTGACAAGTGTTTAATCACCTGATGTGCTTGGAACTCTCTCCATTGTGCCATTCCTGAGCTTTACACATATCCCACAGTAGCTCAACTCAGTTTCCTGAGAGATGTTGCTGCCGTTATTATTTCCCGTCCAACATCCACTATAAAATTAGAATAATTAATGGCTTATTATACAGCTTTTTACTACTCCAGTAAAAATAGTTTGCATTATATAGCTAAGTCCTAAATAATTGTACAGCTGCAACTTTTATTTTAATAATAATTAATCTAAAAACCATGAAAAACAGCAATTTAACCATCCATGAGATGGAGGTAGTTTACCTACCAAAGAAGTATTCAGGAGAATCCTTAAAAGTTAAAGACTCAAAAACCGCAGAAATATTCCTGAGACAAGCATTTAATCCAAATTCCATAAGTTACCAAGAAGAATGCATAGTTATGTACCTAAATAATGCTAATGAAATAATAGGCATACATAAACTAAGTAAGGGAGGTATTACAGCAACTATAATTGATATCAGAATATTACTTGCCACAGCCTTAAAATGCCTTGCAACTGGTATAATAGTATCCCACAACCATCCTTCCGGCAACCTACTCCCTTCAAAACTAGACAAGGAACTGACAGAAAAATTAAAAGCAGGATGTAAGCTTTTGGAAATTACACTTCTGGACCACATTATTCTTGCACCAGATAATGCCTACTACAGTTTTGTAGATGATGGACTCTTATGTTAAGTAATACACCACCTAGGAAACTGGGTGGTTATTATTTTTTATGGCAGAAAAATAACCTGTAAAACCAAAATAAAAAAGCTGAGAAATATACTGTCTATTGAAGTAAACTTCCTATATTTATACCTTAAATAAAATAAGTTTAACAAGGTATCTTGCTTGCAAAAAAGCATGCAAATTTTATAGCATAACAGTAAAAAACTATACTAGGATTGAGCTCAGCCGGTTAGAGCATCTGACTGTTAATCAGAGGGTCCTTGGTTCGAGCCCAAGAGGAGGAGCGGGCAAAACCCAGTATAGGTAATACTTTACTGGGTTTTTTTATGTTTTTGGATTTGGTGTAAAAACTACTAAAAAGTGCCAAAATCTAGCCAAAAAGACCAAATGCTTGCAAATATGCATGCAAATTTATGTGGGTAAGATGCCATAATTTTAACCCACATGGCAACATTAAACCTAGTACTAGACAAGCGTAGAGTAAAAAAGAATGGTACTTATCCTGTAGTCTTTAAACTGACTGCTAACAGAAGACAAGCATTTATACCTACTGGAATCAGTGTAAATGAGCAAGAATATGATGAAAAAAATAGTCTTGTAATTAACTCCCCTAAACTAAATGAAGACATCTGTTCCTTAGATGCTATCTATAGGAAAAGATTTTATCAGTATGTAATTGCCAACCAAGGATGTGAAGATGTACTTGTGCTGAAGAACTACCTACTAAATAAGACTTCAGATGAACTTACTGTGTACGAATTCTGGGAGGACACTATTAAGAAAATGAGAAAGGCAGGTAGAAATGGTGGCTGTAGTGTATACCAACAAAGTTTGAATACCATTTCCCAAGAAATTAATCTTCATGTACCCTTTGTAAAACTAAGTTACAGGGATGTTCTTGACTTGGAAACTAAGTTATACCAGAGAGGTATGAGCATGAATGGAATAGGAGTGTATATGAGGACATTTAGAGCTATCTGCAACCGTGCTATAAATTTAGACTTTGTTGGATATGAGTGGTACCCATTTAGAAAATATAAAATACAGAAGTCTAAGACTACCCCTAGAGTTTTGAGTATGGAAGAAATTAAGAGTTACTTCCAGCTAGATTTACAAGAAGATGATCCAGAATATAAATATTGGCATTTAGGAAAATTAATTTTTATGCTCCGTGGTATTAACATGAGAGACTTACTTCTACTGAAAAAAGAGAATATAGTAAATGGTAGGTTGATTTATAAGAGAGCTAAGACAGGTAAAATTTACAGTATTGCACTTACAAAAGATATAGAAGCTTCATTAGGAGTATTTAGTTCTAATACAAGCTTACTAGGCTTAATTGATCTAGATAAATGCAAAGGAGAGAACTGTATAAAATATTTGCAGC
>Ga0114974_10003217_pt1 | contig 12423 bp, 13 predicted proteins | sample S_130206_EF_Meta_FD_87318 | JGI IMG/M metagenome (GOLD analysis project Ga0114974, IMG submission 87318) | Freshwater microbial communities from Lake Simoncouche, Canada to study carbon cycling - S_130206_EF_MetaG | ecosystem: Environmental > Aquatic > Freshwater > Lake | place: Lake...
ACGACCCCAGTTGACGCCGGTGGTGTGAAAGCCCTCTTCGTTGGCGCCGCAAATCCAGTCGCTCATCACGGCCACATCACGGTCCACCACCAAGTTGAGGGGTTTCAAGAGGCCAAGCGGTCCCAGGTAACCGGGCTTGCAACCAAAGTGGTCCTCAATTTCGCCCAAGGTGGCAAAGCGGAACTCAGCCAAGCCTGGCAGCTTGCCCACCTTGACTTCGTTCATGTCGTGGTCGCCGCGCAGCAGCAAGAGCCACACTTGGGTTTTGACCACTTCGCCTTCCTTGTTGAGCGTATCGGTGGCGAGCACCAAGGACTTGACGGTGGCTTGCAAAGGCACGCCCAACAACTCGGCCACATCGGCGCAAGTGCTCTTAGCCGGCGTAGCTGTTTTGGCCATGGCCTGCGCAGGAGCGGGGCGCGCACCTTGGGGCGCCAAAGCCTCGGCTTTTTCCATGTTGGCTGCGTAATCGCTGGTTGGACAGTAAACGATGGCGTCTTCGCCGGTAGCGGCAATCACCTGAAACTCTTCGCTCAAATCGCCACCAATGGCGCCGCTGTCGGCGGCCACAGCGCGGTAAGTCAGACCAAAACGGTCAAAAATCTTGCGGTAGGCAGCAGCCATCACCTGGTAGCTGGCTTTGGCGCTGGTCGGGTCGCGGTCAAAGCTATAAGCATCTTTCATGATGAATTCGCGTCCGCGCATCAAGCCAAAGCGGGGGCGGCGCTCGTCGCGGAACTTGGTTTGAATTTGGTAGAAGTTTTTGGGTAATTGTTTGTAACTTTTGATTTCCTGCCGTGCGATGTCGGTCACCACTTCTTCGCTGGTGGGTTGAATCACAAAATCACGCCCGTGGCGGTCTTTGATGCGCATCATCTCCGGCCCCATCTTCTCGAAGCGCCCGGTCTCTGCCCACAATTCGGCGGGTTGCACCACCGGCATGCTGAGTTCAATGGCGCCGGCGCGGTCCATTTCTTCCCGAACAATCGCCTCCACCTTGCGCACCACCCGCAGGCCCATCGGCATCAGGCTGTAAATGCCGGCGCCGAGTTTTTTAATCATGCCGGCTCGCATCATCAGCTTGTGGCTGACGACTTCTGCGTCAGCAGGGGCTTCTTTGAGGGTGGAAATAAAGAATTGGGAAGCTTTCATCGGCCGCTTTAGTAAATAAGAGAGGGCTTCGCCTATTGATGCACCGCGCTTGCTGTGCATAATGGACGAAGTTTAAAAATTGGGGTTTGATTATGCTTGACCGGGACGGCTTTAGGCCCAACGTCGGCATCGTCCTGCTCAACCAGAAAAATCAGGTGTTCTGGGGCAAGCGAATTCGTACGCACTCTTGGCAGTTTCCGCAGGGTGGCATTGATCGGGGCGAAACCCCAGAACAGGCCATGATTCGTGAATTGCATGAAGAAGTGGGGCTCTTGGAAGAGCACGTTCGCATCGTTGCCCGCACCCGAGACTGGTTGCGCTACGAGGTGCCGGATAGATTTATACGCCGCGATGCGCGCGGCCATTACAAAGGACAGAAACAAATCTGGTTCTTGCTTCAACTGGTCGGTCACGACTGGGATTTGAACCTGCGCGCCACTGACCATCCCGAGTTTGACGCCTGGCGTTGGAACGACTACTGGGTCCCGCTGGACGCGGTGGTCGAGTTCAAACGCGGGGTGTACGAGATGGCCTTGACCGAGCTGGCTAGGTTTTTACCGCGCATGGAAAATAAAAGTCGCTTTATGCGGCAAGGCATGCGTGCGCATGACCAAGAGGGCGGCATGGAGATGTTCAATGGCGGCAACTTCGAATTGCCCCCGGGCGGCTCGTTTGAGCCAGACCCTCATACCAACCACCAATCAGGTGGGCACGAGCACCAACGTTAAGCAAAAACGCCCCAAATTTTGGGGCGTTTTTTTATTTGCTCAAGACCAGATTGTCTCGGTGGTCCATGTCAGGCTCTGACGCATAACCTAGTAGCTTCTCAAATTCAGTTGAAGGCTTGCGGCAAATGAGCCTGGCCTCGGCACTGGCGTAATTGGCCAAGCCACGCGCCATCTCCACGCCTGAGGCATCGCGAATAGCGATCACATCACCGCGAGAAAACTCACCGTCCACGCCCGTCATGCCAATGGGCAACAGGCTTTTACCTTCGTCACGCAGCTTCACCACCGCACCAGCGTCCACCGTCACGGCGCCGCGCAGTTGCAGATGGTCGGCAATCCATTGCTTGCGGGCCTGTGTTTTTTGGGTTTGCGCCACCAACAAGGTGCCAATGGCTTCGCCAGCGCTCAAGCGCAGCATGACATCGGGCTCACGCCCCCAGGCGATCACGGTGGAGGCGCCAGACCCTGCGGCCCGCTTGGCGGCCAGTATTTTGGTGATCATGCCGCCTCGACCCAAGCTGGAGCCGGCACCGCCTGCCATGGCCTCCAGAGCGGGGTCACCCGCTTTGGCCTCATGCACAAATTGTGCAGCGGGGTCTTTGCGGGGGTCGGCGGTGTAGAGGCCTTTTTGGTCGGTCAAAATCACCAAGGCATCCGCTTCAACCAGGTTGGCCACCAAGGCTCCCAAGGTGTCGTTGTCACCAAATTTGATTTCGTCGTTAACGACCGTGTCGTTTTCGTTGATGACCGGCACCACGCCCAGCTTCAGCAAGGTCAGCAAGGTGGAGCGGGCGTTGAGGTAACGCTCCCGGTCAGCCAGGTCGGCGTGTGTGAGCAGCACTTGGGCGCTGCCCAAGCCGTTTTCGCGCAGCTTGGTTTCGTACATTTGCGCCAGACCCATCTGGCCGACAGCAGCAGCAGCTTGCAGTTCGTGAATGAGCTGCGGTCTGTCAGTCCAACCCAGACGCTTCATGCCCTCGGCAATGGCGCCGCTGGACACCATGATGACCTCACAGCCCTGGCGCACCAGCAAAGACATCTGGCGGCACCATTCACCGATGGCCTGCTCGTCAAGACCACGACCTTCATTGGTCACGAGGCTGGAGCCTACCTTGACAACAATCCGACGCGCATCACGCAAGGCGTGAGAACCAGTTTCAATAGTCATTTAGGCCTCTAGCCCCCGTATAGATAGCTTAGCCAGCTCTTATTTATATAGCATTAAAGTGCGTCAGGAAGCACCGTAAAACGAGGATCGATCTCCTCGGGCGTCTGCTCGGCCTTCTGCTGAGCTTTAACGTGCTGGTAAATAATTTTGATCAGCGATTCGCAGCCTTCACGGGTCAGTGCTGAAATCTCAAACACCGGTCCCTTGAACTTCAAACGCTTCACCACGTCTTTGACCAAAGCCGCGCGGTCTTCCAATGGCACCATGTCGAGCTTATTCAGCACCAACCAGCGGGGTTTGGCATACAGCGCAGGGTCGTATTTTTTGAGCTCATTGACGATGGCCTTGGCTTGCGCCACCACATCAACGGCATCATCAAACGGCGCCATGTCGATGACATGCAGCAGCAAACGTGTGCGCTGCAAGTGACGCAAAAAAAGGTGACCCAAGCCAGCGCCTTCTGACGCGCCCTCGATCAAACCGGGCAAGTCAGCCACCACAAAGCTCTGCTCAGGGCCGACGCGCACCACACCCAAATTGGGGTGCAAGGTGGTAAATGGGTAATCAGCAATGCGGGGGCGCGCGTTTGAAATTGCAGAAATCAAAGTCGACTTACCGGCGTTGGGCATGCCCAACAGGCCAACGTCAGCCAACACCTTGAGTTCCAGTTTCAACTCATGCTTTTCACCGGGCCAGCCCGGTGTTTTTTGCCTTGGGGCGCGGTTGATAGCGCTTTTAAAACGCATATTGCCAAAACCGCCATCACCGCCCTTGGCGATCGTGATGACCTCGCCCGGGGTGATCAACTCAAACAAAATCTCACCGGTTTCGGCGTCTGTGATGATGGTGCCCACCGGCATTTTCAAAATAATGTCGTCGCCTGCAGCGCCGAACATGTCCGAGCCCATGCCGTGTTCACCGCGTTTGGCGTGGTGCCGGCGGGAAAATCGGTAATCGACCAGCGTATTCAGGTTGGGATCAGCCACCGCAAAAACGTGGCCGCCACGACCACCGTCACCACCATTGGGGCCGCCAAACTCTTTGTATTTCTCATGCCGAAACGAGACGCAACCAGCGCCCCCATCGCCGGCGGCGATATCAATATAGGCTTCGTCAACGAATTTCATGATCAGCTTTCATTTTTACTTCAATGCGCCAGGGTGCCTAATCTCGCATTGAACTAAAAACGCAATCAGGCTGTATAAACGAAAAACCCCGCGCACAGCGCAGGGTCTCTTTGGAGAGCACTCAGCAAATTAAGCCGAGACAACACTCACTGTGTGCTTGTTCATTGAACCTTTGATGGCAAACAGCACATGGCCGTCAGTCAAAGCAAACAAGGTGTGATCCTTGCCAATACCAACATTGGTACCGGGGTGGAACTTGGTGCCACGTTGGCGAACAATGATGGCGCCAGCGCCGATCAACTCACCACCGAATTTTTTAACACCGAGCATTTTGGGCTTCGAATCGCGCCCATTTCGCGTAGAGCCGCCGCCTTTTTTCTGTGCCATGACCTGTGCCCGTTAAGCCGCGATAGCGCCGATCAGCAGTTCAGTGAACTGTTGACGATGCCCTTGGCGTTTTTGGTAATGCTTACGACGGCGCATTTTAAAAATGGTTACCTTATCGTGCTTGCCGTGAGATAGTACTGTGACACTCACGGTTGCGCCGGACACCAAGGGAGTACCAACTTTAAGATCTGCGCCGATACCGACTGCCAGAACCTCGTTGAACACAATCTCTTGGCCTACGTCCGCAGCAATCTGTTCTACTTTAATTTTTTCGCCGGCAACAACTCTATATTGTTTGCCGCCGGTTTTTATGACCGCGTACATGTTGACCTCTTCAATTTAGCTCTGCAAACGAATTTTCGCAGAGCCCTAGAATATACCACAGCCTTAACCCGATACGCAGCCTAACAGCCGCCCCTAAGCGAACGGGGGTTTCTATAATCTGCGCACACTACACGTCAACATTGCTTTGCAAGTCAATCCCACCCCCACCGCCGGACCAACCGCCATCATCGCCCCAGATATGCGCGAGGTCGACTTGGTTATTGCTCACCGACTGGACTCCGGGGTGCCACTTATAGGCCAGGTGTCGCGCTACATCATTGCAGCTGGCGGCAAGCGCCTGCGCCCTGCACTTTTGCTACTCACCAGCGGGGCACTGGGCTTTCAGGGGGAGCAGCGCTTTAATTTGGCGGCTGTGGTCGAGTTCATTCACACGGCCACCCTGCTGCATGACGACGTGGTGGATGAATCCATCCTGCGCCGCGGCAACGCCACGGCCAACGAGACCTTTGGCAACCCGGCCAGCGTCCTGGTAGGCGACTTTTTGTACTCCCGCGCCTTTCAGATGATGGTGGATGCCAACAACATGCGCATCATGCAAGTGTTGGCCGATGCCACCAACGTCATTGCCGAAGGCGAAGTGCTGCAACTCATGAACATGCACAACGCCGACCTGGACGAGGCGGGCTACCTACAAGTTATTCGCTCGAAGACGGCCAAACTGTTTGAAGCCAGCGCCCGCGTCGGCGCCATTTTGGCCGGCAGCAGCCCTGAAATGGAAGAAGCCTGTGCCACTTACGGCCAAGCGCTGGGCACGGCGTTTCAAGTGATCGATGATGTGCTTGACTACACCGGCGATGCCGACGTCATGGGCAAGAGCCTGGGCGACGATCTGCGCGAAGGCAAAACAACGCTCCCCCTGATTGCCGCCATGCAGCGGGGCACCCCAGCAGAAAAAGACATCATCAAAACCGCCATCGAGACCGGCGGACTGGCCATGCTGGCCCAGGTCGTCAGCATTGTCCGCAGCACAGGCGCCTTGGACATCGCCCGTTTTGCAGCCACACAAGAAGCGCACCGGGCCATTGAAGCGGCCAAAAAACTCCCCCCAGGCCCCTACAGTACCTGCCTGATCGAACTGGCAGCCCAGTTGCTTGACCGTCAGGTCTAAACAGACCCAGCAGCACGCCCGCGCTGGCGTATAGCGCCAAATTTAATCAAATAAACTCATTTGTCTACTTGCCCGTGAGAAGATAACGCCCTCATGGCTTGACCATGCTCGTTACAAATCTTTCAGGGTGGAACACATGGCAACGACACGGATACGGGCACGCACAAAAGCACGAACACCCACCGGCAAAGAGTTTCGCTTTGAATGGCAAGGCATCGACGGCGAGGGCAAACCCATCCAAGGTGAGACCCGCGCCACGGGGAAAAGTCATGTGCACACCATCTTGCGACGCCAGAACATCAAGCCCGTCAAAATTAAGAAGTACCGGCGCCTCTGGGTCAAAGCCATCACACCGAAAGATGTGGCTCTTTTTACCCGCCAACTCGCCACCCTCTGCCAAGCTGGCGTCCCCCTGCTGCAGTCTTTTGACATGGTGGGACGCGGTAGCCCCAACCCCAGACTGGCACGCTTGCTCTACGGCATTCGCACCGACATTGAAACAGGCACCTCGCTCAGCACCGCCTTTCGCAAACACCCCAATTACTTTGACAATCTGTACTGCAACCTCATCGAAGCCGGTGAATCTGCGGGCATCCTGGACCAACTGTTGGAGCGTCTAGCTGTTTACATGGAGAAAACCGAGGCCATCCGATCAAAAATCAAATCCGCCTTGATGTACCCGATCGCAGTTTTGATAGTGGCCTTTGCGGTAATTGCCATCATCATGATTTTTGTCGTCCCCACCTTCAAGGAAGTGTTTTCTAATTTCGGAGCTGATTTACCTGCCGCAACGCGGGCGGTGATCGCGCTCAGCGAGATTTTTATAAACTACGGATGGCTTATTTTGACTGTACTTTTTGGAGGCTACTATGGCTTCATGCGTGCCTGGAAAAAAAGTAAAAAAATGCAATTCATCCTTGACCAGCTCGCCCTGAAACTCCCTATTTTTGGCCCCTTGCTAGACAAATCCTGCACCGCTCGCTGGACCCGAACTCTCTCCATCCTTTACGGGGCAGGCGTCCCCTTGGTCGACGCGCTGCGCTCTGTGGGGGGTGCTGCTGGTAATTCTGTCTATGCGCATGCCACCCTCAAAATTCAACAAGACATCTCACACGGAACCTCACTTTCAGCAGCCATGACCCAATCAGGACTTTTTCCGCCCATGGCCTTGCAGATGTGCGCGATTGGTGAAGAATCTGGTTCAATAGACCACATGCTTAGCCGTGTAGCCGACTTTTACGAGGCTGAAGTCGATGACCGGGTGGCCGGACTCGCCAGCCTCATCGAGCCCCTCATGATGGTGGTTTTGGGCGTGCTGATTGGCGGCATCGTGGTGGCCATGTATTTACCGATATTCAAATTAGGACAGGTTGTTTGATGCTTACTTTTCACTGGATGGAAGCCAGCGTTTTGGGCTTTTTGGGCTTGCTGATTGGCAGCTTTCTCAATGTCGTCATCTACCGCATCCCCGTGATGCTAGACGCCCAATGGAAAGCCGAATGCAGCACCCTGGACGACGACGAACCCAAGCCTCAAGAAAAGTTCAACCTCATGGTGCCGCGCTCGCGCTGTCCGCATTGCGGCCACGCCATTCGCTGGTTTGAAAACATTCCCGTCATCAGCTATGTCGCTTTACGCGGCCAATGCGCCGAATGCCACAAGCCGATCAGCCTGCGCTACCCACTGGTAGAACTCACCACGGCCGCCCTCTTTTTCTACTGCGGCTTGACGTGGGGCGCTCATGGCTCGGCGCTGGTCTGGAGCGGCTTTGCCGCCACGCTGATCACCCTCGCCCTGATCGACTGGGACACCACACTCTTGCCTGACGACATCACCCTCCCCCTGCTCTGGGCTGGCCTCATTGGCGCCGCCTTGCAATGGACCCCCGTCACCCTCGAGGCCTCGCTCTGGGGCGCGGTCGGGGGCTACCTCTCGCTTTGGCTGATTTACTGGGGCTTCAAACTCATCACCGGCAAAGAAGGCATGGGCTTTGGCGACTTCAAACTGTTTGCGGCGCTAGGCGCCTGGTTTGGCTGGCAGGCCTTGATTCCGATGATCCTGATGGCCTCCATCGTGGGCGCACTGGTGGGCATTGCGATGAAATACAGCAGCGGATTACGGGCGGGCGGGGTCATCCCCTTTGGCCCTTTTTTGGCCGGCGCCGGTTTAAGCGCCATGGTCTGGGGGCCCTTTGCCCTGCTTAACTTTGTAGGAATGTAAGCCATGAAACAAGCCTTCAGATTGGGTTTAACAGGGGGCATTGGCAGTGGCAAAAGCACCGTGGCCCAACTGCTACAAAACCTGGGTGCCGCTTTGGTCGATGCCGATGCCATCGCCCACGCCGTCACTGCACCGCAAGGGATGGCAATCCCCGCTATTTCGGACACTTTTGGACCCGAATTTTTAACGCCCGCCGGAGCGCTGGACCGTACAAAAATGCGGGCGCTGGCCTACGCGGATCCCACAGCGCGCCAGCGGCTGGAAGCCATTCTTCACCCCCTCATTGGCCAGGAAATTCAAAACAAAGCGGCACTCGCCACCCAAGCCGGCGCGGCCTGCATCGTGTTTGATATTCCTTTGCTGGTCGAATCTGCCCACTGGCGAGCCAAGTTGGACCATGTGCTGGTGGTGGACTGCACACCCGAGGTTCAGGTCAGCCGGGTCATGGCGCGCAGCCAGTTAAGTGCGCTTGAAATTGAAAAAATTATGGCCTCACAAGCCCCCCGCAGTCGTCGTTTGGCTGCAGCAGACAGCGTTGTTTTCAACGTGGGCCTAACTTTAGAACAACTGGCCTTGGAAGTGCGTGAAATTGCGCCCCGCTTCGGGCTATCATTGGAATCAAGTTTGGCTTACCAGAAACACCCGCGTGATCCTATACGAATACCCCTTTAATGAGCGCATCCGCACCTACCTGCGGCTAGAGCACCTCTTTGTTCGCCTCTTTGAGCTTGTCGCACGAGAACACCCCATTGACCACCACTACGCCCTCACCACCATTTTTGAGGTGATGGACGTCGGTGCGCGGGCTGACCTGAAATCAGATGTCCTTAAAGACCTGGACAAACAAAAACACATCCTTGACGGCTACCGGGGCAACCCCGCCATTGCCGAAGGGGTGCTGGACGAAGTGATCGGTCAGCTCGATGCCTGCTTTCAGGCCCTGAGCGGATTACCCGGCAGAGCAGGCCAATCACTCACCGACAACGACTGGCTCATGAGCATCCGGAGCCGGGTCGGTATTCCTGGTGGCACCTGCGAATTTGACCTACCCGCCTATTACGCCTGGCAACACAAGCCCAGCAGCCAGCGCAAGGAAGACCTGGGGCGTTGGGTCTCCACCTTGACGCCTTTGGCCGAGTCCATCGCCCTGCTGCTCAAAATGCTGCGCGACTCCGGTTCGCCCCAAAAAATGATGGCCATCAACGGCCAGTTTCAACAAAACCTGCCCCAGACCCGCACCTTTCAGTTGCTGCGACTGGCGCTAGACCCCGCCACCGGGCTCGTCCCCGAGATCAGCGGCAACCGGCTCATGGTCTCCATCCGCCTGATGCGCCAGGGCGAAGACGACCGGCTGCACCTCTCCACCGAAGAAACCGGGTTTGAGCTCGCCTTGTGCTCATGAACAAACTGGTGCCCTGCCCCACCTGCGGTGGCGACAGCGTTTACGCCCCCTCCAATGTGTATCGGCCCTTTTGCAGCAACCGCTGCAAAAATGTCGACCTCGGCGCCTGGGCCAACGAAGACTTCCGCATGGCCACCAACACCCCGGCTGAAGACCTGCTGGACGACGACACACAACAACTTCAGTAGGCGTTGAAGCTGCTGGTATTGCTATGCAATAAATAGCAGGCTAAGCACATTCAGCAAAGCTTAGAAATGTATTTTATCAAGACCAATTCGCAATGGGCCTGTTAAAAATAGTAGTCTAGATCGTCGGTCATCGCATAAATTGCTCGTTAAATCGAATTTAAAGTTAATAAAGATCGAATTAACGAGCAAATTAACATGGCAAAGTAGTCATTCAATCTACAATGCGCGTTAAACCTAAACGCACCAGCTTAATCCTCGTTTTATCGATCATGAAGGTCAATCAATCCGCCATGCTCTCCCCCCAGCAGTTGGATGCCTGCGCCAGCCTCGGGCAACAGTTGGCCCGCCTGCGCATCGCCCGCAAGGTCAAGCAGTCGGATGCCGCGCTGCGCGCCGGACTTTCACGCAACACCGTCTATCGCTTGGAGAAGGGCGATTCAGGCTTGGCGTTCGGTCAGGTTCTGCGCTACCTGGAGGCGATTGCGCCGGGCAGCACCTTATTGGAACTGCTGACCGAGAAGGACCCGGCACTACTCACACTTGAAGCGCGGGAAAAGTCCAAGCGCGTGCGCGACATGACCGTTGCCGAGCTCAAAGAACTCGACTTCTGAAAGGACGACCGACATGGCTGCCAAAGAACTGAAGCTGATGGTTTTCGCCCATTTGGGTCAGAACTGGGCACCCTGTGGTCAGCTTGTATTGACCGAGGAGGGTCCGAACGTCCTAGCGTCCAGCTTCGCTTACGGTCTGAACTACGTGCGCCGTACCGATGCTCTCGATGTCGACCCGGTGAGCCTCAGCCTGCGAGACCGCAATGGGGTGATGGGTAAGCGACTGCTGCCGACCAATGCCCTGCCACTCTTTGGCGGCATCCGCGACGCGGCGCCTGACTCATGGGGGCGGCGCGTCATCGAGGCCAAGCTCAAGGTTCCGGCCAACAGCTTGCCCGAATCGCAGTACCTGCTGCACGCCGGCAGTGACCGAGTCGGTGCGCTCGACATCCGTGAGTCTATCGATGACGGACCGTCCATGGGAGCCAATGGCTCACATGCGCTGGAGCATCTGATGGAGGCGGCTGAACGCATTGAGGAGGGGCTGCCGATTCCGGCGCACCTTGAAGCAATATTCATGGACGGCACTGGTCTCGGCGGCGCCCGGCCCAAGGCATCGGTGCGCGACGAGCGCGGTGTGCTGTGGTTGGCCAAGTTCTCCAGCCGCAAGGACAGCTTCGACGTTCCAGCCATCGAATGCGCAGCCCTGCGCTTGGCAGCGGCAGCAGGTCTAACCGTGCCGCCAGTAGAGTTGCGCACGATAGGCGACCGCAAAGTCATGCTCATCCGCCGCTTTGACCGCTACTGGGCTGAGCCTGGCAAAGCTCTGGACACCCAAGACAAGCTGCTGGCGACACAGCCTGGCCCTGGTAAAACAGAGCACCGGCAAGGGTTCGTCAGCGGCCTCACGTTGGTGGGCTGCGACGAAACCGAGTCGCCAACGAAGGCCTACCGCGACCTCGCGCTGGCGGTCCGCACCCACTGCCACACCAGCGTCATCCGCGCAGACAACGCTGAGTTGTTCAAGCGCATGGTCTACAACGTTTTTGTCAGCAATGACGACGACCATCTGCGAAACCACGGGTTCATCTGGGAGCCTCGCCTGGCTGGCTGGCGTCTGAGCCCGCTCTACGATGTACTGCCGCGTGCGAGCCACGCTACGGAGCGCTTTTTGCACTTGGGCCTGGGGCCGCAGGGGCGCCTCGCCACGCTTGATAACGCACTCGCGGCGCCCGAGATATTCACGCTGTCGCGCACAGCAGCCTGTGCGATGGTGGCCGACATCTGGCGGGTGGTGCGCGAGTGGCGGGGTTACTTTGAGAGTTATGGTGTCTCAGCCGCTGAAATCGAGAAAATTGCCCCTGCATTTCGCCACCTCGACGAGGTCTCGACACCAGGGCTACGCAGACTGCTGCCATGACGATGCGCCAGGCAATGTAAACACAAATTTTTCTCAATAAAAAAGCCACCTGAAAAGGTGGCTTTTTGCTTGCCGCCAGACTTGCATCCGGCGGGTTTCAAGGTCGGCTTACTTCAACAGGGCGAGCACGCTTTGTTGAGACTGGTTGGCTTGGGCCAACATGGCGGTGGCCGCTTGCGAGATGATCTGTGTGCGAGCCAACTCTGTCGAGGCTTTGGCGTAGTTGGTGTCCTGCACACGGCTGCGTGAGGCCGAGGTGTTTTGGGACACGTTGGTCAAATTGTCAGCAGCGTAGGTCAGGCGGTTGATGGTCGCGCCGAGTCCCGAGCGGGTCGCATTCACTTGCGCGATAGCCGTATCAACCTGGCCAATCGCTGTCTGCGAATTAGTTAAGGTATCAATCGCTGATGCACCACTACGCAGGAGGCCTAGACCCTGCTTGACACTGGCACCCGTCACCGTAGAAGTCACACCCGCAGTGGACGTCGCGGTCAAGACTAAGGTTGTTGCCGTTGCCGTAGTCGTCACATTGGCCGCCATTGAAGTATTTGCATTCATGGCCGCTGCAAGGCTTGTCGTGACCAGCGCAATATTGGCAGCAGCATTGGCGCCCGCGGTATCAGCGTC
>Ga0114974_10003222_pt1 | contig 12414 bp, 8 predicted proteins | sample S_130206_EF_Meta_FD_87318 | JGI IMG/M metagenome (GOLD analysis project Ga0114974, IMG submission 87318) | Freshwater microbial communities from Lake Simoncouche, Canada to study carbon cycling - S_130206_EF_MetaG | ecosystem: Environmental > Aquatic > Freshwater > Lake | place: Lake...
ATTCTGCTTCACGACTTTGCCGATGATCCTGTGCCTCTTTGAGCTTGAGATCAAAGTCCATTTTGTTTTTAGCAGCCTCTTCCGCAGAACGTGATGACTCCAAGGGCGGCTTGGCCTGCTTGTCATCCTTTATTGGCAAAGGCGTGAGCAGCTGATCCGCCACCTTTTTTGCAGCGCTGGCCTCACGCTCTTTTTGCGCCTTAACAGCTTCCAAACGGCTAGCATTCGCTTCTTCAAGCTTTTGAGGTGAAGATTTTTCCTGAATAAGTTCGAGCTGGTCGACCGCCTTTTTTCTTCGCTCCAGGTCGTTCAGGATAACTTCCTGGCGCCGCAGATCCTCAAAAGCCAAACGCCGCTTGAGGCGCACTTGCTTCAGGCAGTCGTTCACAGCAAACCGCTGATAACACGCGCGCTCCTGGTCAGAAAAACGAGCTTCCTCGGCGCTGCGGGCTTCTTGTATTTGCTGATGCGTCAAGCCTTCAGGTCTTGTTTGCGCACTTGCACCGGCAAAGTAAAAAGCGATGAGAAAAAAGCTGAGATACCGCTTCATGTCAAACGGGTATCAACCACGCGACGCTCAAGCGCCAAAAACTCACTTGATCGCATTTCATTCAGTCGAGAAACCGTTCGGGGGAACTCATGGGCCAAGGGTCCCTCTTGGTACAAGAGCTCAGGCGCCACCTCAGCGGACAGGATCAATTTGACGCGTCGATCGTAAAGCACGTCCACCAGCCAGGTAAACCTGCGCGCTTCAGAGGCCATTCGCATCGGCATGTGCGGCACATCGCTGAGCAAGACCGTATGGTACTGGGTGGCAATTTCAAGGTAATCGTTTTGTGAGCGGGGCCCGCCACAAAGCGTCTTGAAGTCAAACCAAACCATGCCGCCGGCTTTGCGGCGGGATCTTATTTCTCGGGCTTCGATGTGTAAAACAGGGTTCTCATCAGGGCATTCAGCCAGCCGGTCAAACGCATCACGCATGGCGGCATCGGCAACGGCGCCCAGCGGCACATGGTAAAGCTCAAGCTGCTCCAAGGTGCGACGGCGGTAATCGGTGCCGTTGTCAACATTGATAACTTCAAGCTTTTGGTTCAATAAGGCAATGGCCGGCTTAATGCGATCGCGGTGCAATCCATTGGGGTACAAATCGTCTGGCTTGAAGTTGGAAGTGGTGACCAACCCAACGCCGTTGTCAAACAAGGCGGCCAAGAGCCGGTGCAAAATCATGGCGTCAGTGATGTCGGCTACATGAAATTCATCAAAGCAAATCAAACGATATTTTTTGGAGATGCGCTTGGCCAACTCATCCAAAGGGTTGACCGTGCCTTGCAGCCCTGACAGTTCCCGGTGCACCTCCCGCATGAACTCATGGAAGTGCAAACGCGTTTTCCGCCTAAGGGGCACTGCGTTGTAGAAGCAATCCATCAGGAAGCTTTTGCCCCGCCCTACCCCACCAAACATGTAAACACCCCGTGGAATCTCGGGGCGGTTAATCAGTTTCTTGAGTGCGTTTGAGCGTTTTTCTTTAAAATGAGCCCATTCTTGAGCACAACGCTCAAGGGCCTCGACAGCCCGAAGCTGCGCTGGATCAGCGGTATATCCCCGTGCCAATAACTCAGCTTGGTAGGCTTGTAAAACACTCACGTATCAAAACCCATATGCTATAAAAAAAAGAGCTGCTTACGCCCTCTTTACGGACCTAAGCAGCCATTTGAGTATAAATTAAAAATTCAATGTGCGCTTGTCAACTGCCAAAGCGGCTTCTTTAGTCGCCTCGCTTAAAGAAGGGTGGGCATGGCAGATGCGGGCAATGTCTTCACTGCTGGCACGGAATTCCATCGCAACGACGCATTCAGCGATCAATTCGCTGGCCATAGGGCCGACGATGTGAACGCCAAGAATTTCGTCGGTGGTGGCATCTGCCAGCATTTTGACCATGCCCGTCGTATCGCCCAACGCACGAGCGCGTCCATTGGCCAAAAATGGGAAAGTGCCCGCTCTGTAAGCCACGCCATCGGCTTTGAGTTGCTGCTCAGTGCGGCCCACCCAAGCGATCTCGGGGCTGGTGTAAATCACCCAAGGGATGGTGTTGAAATTGACGTGACCGTGCTGACCAGCAATGCGCTCGGCAACCGCCACGCCTTCTTCTTCAGCCTTGTGTGCCAGCATAGGGCCACGCACCACGTCACCCACTGCCCAAATACCGGGCAAACTGGCACGGCACTGCTCGTCCACCACAATCGCGCCACGCTCATCCAGTGCCAAACCGACTGCTTCGGTGTTCAAACCGATCGTGTTGGCCACGCGGCCGATGGAGATGATCAATTTATCTACGTCCAGCGTATGTGCTTCACCTTTGGCATTGGTCCAAGCCACGCTAACGCCTTTTTTACTGGTTTTGATCTCACCAACCTTGACACCCAGCTCAATTTTTAAACCTTGTTTGACAAATGCCTTATGCGCTTCTTTGGCAATTTGCTCATCAACAGCGCCCAGGAAAGTCGGCAAACCTTCAAGAATAGTCACTTCCGAGCCCAAACGACGCCAGACCGAGCCCATTTCCAAGCCAATTACGCCAGAGCCAATCAAACCCATTTTCTTGGGCACAGCACCCAGTGCCAAAGCACCTTCGTTGGAGAGGATCAGCTCTTCATCAAACGGCGTTCCTGGCAATGCGCGCGCATTGGACCCTGTGGCTACAATAATTTGCTTGCCCAGCAAGATTTCTTCTGTGGCGCCTGCCACTTTGATTTCATAACTGCCCTCGACTGCTTTCACAAACGAGCCACGACCGTGAAAGAAAGCGACCTTGTTTTTCTTCAACAGGTATTGAATACCGTCGTTGTTTTGTTTGACGACCATGTCCTTGCGAGCCACCATTTTGGCGACATCAAGACTTAAACCGGATACTGAAATACCGTGATCTGCAAAGTGGTGGCTGGCATGGTCAAAATGCTCGGACGACTGCAAAAGCGCTTTACTGGGAATGCAACCGACATTGGTGCAAGTGCCACCCAAAGCCGGGCCACCCTTGGCGTTTTTCCATTCGTCGATGCAGGCCACGTTCATGCCCAACTGGGCTGCGCGAATAGCGGCAATATAGCCACCAGGGCCGCCACCGATGACGATCACGTCGAATTGTTTACTCATGAAAATTCCAGTATTCGGTTAAAAAACAACCCGTGGACAAGGCCAAAGGCCTCGGCACGGGGTTTATCGCTTAGCTTGAATGATTAAATATCAAACAACAAACGTGCGGGATCTTCCAGCGCTTCCTTCATCGCCACCAAGCCCAATACAGCTTCACGACCATCAATAATGCGGTGGTCGTAGCTCATGGCGAGATAGTTGATAGGTTGAACCACAATTTGGCCATTCACCACCATCGCGCGGTCTTTGGTCGCGTGAACGCCCAAAATTGCGGACTGTGGTGGGTTGATGATGGGGGTCGAAAGCATCGAGCCAAACGTGCCACCATTCGATATAGAGAACGTACCGCCTGTCATCTCTTCCATTCTCATCTTGCCGTCGCGGGCCTTGGCACCGTACTCGGCAATCTTTTTCTCGATGTCTGCAAAACTCATCTGATCGGCGTTGCGCAAGATAGGCACCACCAAACCGCGTGGTGAGCCCACAGCAATACCGATATCGAAGTAGCCGTGGTACACGATGTCATTGCCGTCAACCGAGGCATTGAGCACAGGGAATTTCTTCAAGGCATGGACAGCGGCCTTAACAAAGAAGCTCATGAAACCAATTTTGATGCCATGCTCTTTCTCAAACTTGTCTTGGAAGCGCTTGCGCATTTCCATGACAGGTCCCATATTGACTTCATTGAACGTAGTCAAAATGGCATTGGTGGACTGTGACTGCAAGAGACGCTCGGCCACACGAGCACGCAAACGGCTCATGGGTACGCGTTGCTCAGGACGCTCGCCCAAAGCCACCGGTGCACTGGCCACCTGAGGCAACAAAGCCACTGGTGCCTTGACTGGCATGGGAGCGACAGCGACTGCTTTAGGCGCAGCAACAGCCACCAAAACATCACCTTTGGTCACGCGGCCATCTTTGCCGGTACCGGCGACAGAGCCTGCAGCCAGCTGGTTATCCGCCATCAATTTGGCAGCAGCAGGCATGGCCACACCGGCCATGCTGTTACCAGCAGAAGGTGCCGCAACCGAAGTCGCAGCGGCCGCAGGGGCGGCTGCTGCTGCGGGTGTCGCGGCACCTGCTTTGGCTTCGGTGTCAATACGGGCAATGAGCTGCTCAGCACCTACGGTTGCGCCATCAGCCACCAGCAATTCGACCAACACCCCAGCAGCGGGGGCAGGTACTTCCATGACCACTTTGTCGGTTTCGACTTCAATCAGAATTTCATCAATCGTGATGGCGTCTCCGACCTTTTTCTTCCACTGCAACAAAGTAGCTTCAGCCACGGATTCAGACAACTGGGGAACTTTTACTTCAACGATAGCCATATCAATTCTTTCGGTATTTATTTAAGATTATTTGGTAAGAACGAAGCCTTTGAGCTTGCTGAAAGCGCCTTCAACCAGTGCTTTTTGCTGCTCTTGGTGCAGGTGCGAGTAGCCGACCGCCGGAGAGGCAGAGGCGGCACGACCCGAGTAGCCCAGCTTTTGTCCGTCAGTCATATTCTCGTGAATATAGTGCTGAACAAAGAACCATGCGCCCTGATTTTGCGGCTCATCCTGGCACCAGACGATGTCTGTGGCATTGGGGTATTTTTTGATTTCGTTCGAAAAAGCTTTGTGCGGGAACGGATACAACTGTTCAACGCGCAAGATGACGACATCATCGGCACCCTTCTCTTCACGTTTTTTCACCAAATCGTAGTAAACCTTACCGGAGCAGGCCACGATACGTTTGACTTTATCCGCCTTCAGTTCCTTGTTCTCAGGAATCACGGTCTGGAAGCTGCCTTTGGTGAACTCGGACACTGGCGAGGCCGCATCTTTGTTACGCAGAAGCGATTTGGGGGTAAAGATAACCAGCGGCTTGCGCAGGTTACGAACCATCTGACGACGCAGGACGTGGAAAATCTGGCTCGCTGTGGTGGGCTGCACGATTTGCATGTTGGTGTCCGCAGACAACTGCATGAAACGCTCCAAACGAGCCGAACTGTGCTCTGGTCCCTGACCTTCATAACCGTGCGGCAGCATCATGGTGATGCCGTTAACACGACCCCACTTGACTTCGCCTGAGGCAATAAACTGGTCAATCACCACTTGCGCACCATTGGCGAAGTCGCCAAATTGCGCTTCCCAGATCACCATGGTGTGGGGATCAGTCGAGGCGTAACCGTATTCAAAGGCCAAAACAGCCTCTTCAGACAAGATCGAGTCAATCACAACAAACGGTGACTGGCCTTCTGCAACGTTTTGCAATGGCACGTAAGTTCCGGTGTCCCACTTTTCGCGCTTTTGATCATGAATCACGGCGTGACGGTGGGTAAAGGTGCCGCGACCCGAATCTTCGCCGGACAAACGCACCGGATAACCACTGGCCACCAGTGAGGCAAAAGCCATGTGCTCGCCCATACCCCAATCCACGGGCGTATCGCCGCGACCCATCGCCGCGCGGTCGTCATAGACCTTGCGAACCAATTGGTGAGGGGTCACGCTGTCAGGAATCGTCGTGACTTTTTCAGACAAACGCTTCCACTCAGACAAAGGAATCGAGGTGTCGCCTGCATCAGTCCATTTTTTACCGAGAAAAGGCGCCCAATCGACCGCGTACTTGCTCTTGAAATTGCTCAGGATGGGGTCAACCGTATGCTTACCCGAGTCCATGGCCGCGCGGTAGGCGCGGGCCATGTCATCACCCAAAGTCTCGCCCAAACCTTGTGCTGACAATTTGTCGGCATACATTTTCCGGGTGCCGGGGTGGGCAGCAATCTTCTTGTACATCAAAGGCTGAGTCAGCGCCGGAGTGTCTTGCTCGTTGTGACCCAACTTACGGAAGCAAGTGATGTCCAACACGACGTCCTGACGGAACTCCATGCGGAATTCAAGTGCCAACTGGGTGGCTAGCACGACGGCTTCGGGGTCATCCCCATTAATGTGCAAGACCGGTGCCTCAACCATCTTGACGATATCGGTACAGTACACCGACGAGCGCATGTCACGCGGGTCTGAGGTCGTAAAACCGATCTGGTTGTTGATGATGATGTGAACCGTGCCGCCGGTGGTGTAACCACGGGTTTGGGCCAGCGCCAGGGTTTCCTGGTTAACGCCTTGGCCACCAAAAGCCGAGTCGCCGTGCACCAACACGGGCAACACCTGCTTGCCCAGAGGGTCAGCGCGGCGGTCCATACGGGCGCGAACTGAGCCTTCGACCACAGGGTTCACGATTTCAAGGTGTGAAGGATTGAAGGCAAGACTCAAGTGAACCGGGCCGCCGGGCGTGGCGACGTCAGAACTAAAGCCTTGGTGGTACTTCACATCACCGCTGGGGAGTTCTTCTGGCGCGGTGTGGTCAAACTCGGCAAACAGATCCGCAGGCAATTTGCCCAGGGTATTCACCAGAACGTTCAAACGACCCCGGTGGGCCATGCCAATCACGATCTCTTGAACGCCTTTGGCGCCAGCGGACTGAATCAACTCGTCCATGGCGGCAATAAAGCTCTCGCCACCTTCGAGTGAAAAGCGCTTTTGACCCACATACTTGGTGTGCAAGAAGCGCTCAAGGCCTTCAGCAGCGGTCAAGCGGTCAAGAATGTGTTTCTTTTTCTCGCTGTTGAAACTGGGCTTGCTGCGAATGCTTTCCAATTTTTGTTGCCACCAGCGCTTTTGATTTTGGTCGCTGGTGTACATGTACTCGACACCAATCGTGCCGCAGTAAGTCTCACGCAAAGCATTCATCAACTCACGCAAAGACATGGTCTCTTTGCCAAAGAAGGTATTGCTGGTGTTAAAAACCGTTTCCTGATCGGCATCGCCAAAACCATAGAAAGCGGGGTCAAGCTCAGGAATATTGTCGCGCTCAGTGCGCTTCAAGGGGTCCAGATCGGCCCAGCGCTGTCCGACATTGCGGTAGGCAGCAATCAGTTGCTGAACGGCGGTGCGTTTGCGCCCCATTTCAACATCAACATTGGCCACTACCACCTTGGTGCCGCCACGCTTGGCGCGCTCGGCAAAAGCATTGATCACGGGTTGGTGAGGGACGTCTTTAGCATTACTGCCGTCAACCGCAGGGACGTGCTGCAGGGCGTCAAAATAATCGCGCCATGAGTCGGTGACGCTACCGGGGTTGGCCAGGTAGTTTTCATACATCTCTTCGACGTACGGTGCATTGCCACCAAATAAATAGGTGTTCGCCTGATAGGCGTTAAAGATCGAGTTCGATTCACTCATATTCCGCTGACCTCCGTTTCCCTTTAGGAAACATTAGCTGGTTAAAGCTGATTGATAATTAACCTTCCGCGTCCCGGCTTGACCGTTTGGCGGATGCGACTGTGGCGTGGAAGGGCCTAGTAACTCTCTCAATTGTGCCACTAAAAGAAATATCGACTGAAGTCTCTTTTTGGCAAACACAATTAAGCCGCGATCAAATCTTTGATTTGCTGGAGTGCGCCGGGGTCATCCATGGTGGTTAAATCACCTGGATCACGCCCCTCGCAGACAGCCTGCAGCGCCCGACGCAAAAGCTTGCCGCTTCGGGTTTTAGGCAGTGTGTTGACGAAACGAACGCGAGCAGGACGCGCTACAGCGCCCAGATCACGATCAACCATCTTCATGATTTCGCCTTCCAACTTGAGACAAGCAGCGTCGTCCACCAGCAAGCTGGCGTCTTTCACGACGGCAAATGCCATGGCGACCTGGCCTTTGAGCTGGTCAGCAACGCCCACCACCGCCACCTCGGAGATATTGGGATGCGCAGAAATACTCTCTTCAATTTCACGGGTGCCCAGGCGGTGACCCGCCACGTTGATCACATCATCGGTACGGCCCAGAATGAAGAAGTAACCGTCGGCGTCACGAATTCCCCAGTCAAACGTGCTGTAAACCATTTTATTGGGCACACTGGACCAATAGGTTTTAACAAATCGCTCGTCATCGCGCCAGATGGTTTGCAGGCAACCAGGAGGCAGAGGGCCTTCGATAGCGACCACACCTTTTTGGTTGGGGCCTGTCAATTCTTCGCCGGTTTGATCGTCGAGCAGTTTGACGTCGTAGCCGTACACAGCTTTGCCCGGCGAGCCAAATTTACTGGCCGCTTGCTCCACACCATTGCAGAGCGACAAAATAGGCCAACCGGTTTCTGTCTGCCAGTAGTTGTCAATGATCGGCTTACCGAGGCTTTCGCTGATCCATTTGGCCGTGGGCTCGTCCAAGGGCTCGCCTGCCAAAAACAGGGCACGCAAACTGGACAGATCGTATTTGGAGAGTAGCGCGGGGTCTTGCTTTTTCAAAACTCGCACCGCGGTGGGGGCACTGAACATCACGGTGACTTTGTACTTCTCGACCAGGCTCCACCAGATACCGCCATCAGGGCGCGTAGGCAGTCCCTCGTACATGATGGTTGCCATGCCGGCGATCAAGGGGCCGTAAATGATGTAACTGTGACCCACCACCCAGCCAATATCACTGGTTGAAAAATAGGTTTCACCGGCATTGCCACCATAAATATGCTTCATGCTCGACGCCAGCGCCACGGCGTAACCGCCCGTGTCGCGCTGCACGCCTTTAGGCTTGCCGGTGGTCCCACTCGTGTAAAGCGTGTAGCTCGGATGTGTAGACTCCACCCACTCACAGGGCACCACCGTATTTAAGCATTTTAGCCTTAAATCGCCCCACAGATGGTCTCGACCAGCTACTAAATCCATAGCGACCAGCTGACGATCGACAAGCAATACTGACTGAGGCTTGTAGCTGGACAAGCGAATCGCTTCGTCCAGCAAAGGCTTGTAAGCGACCGGTTTGCCACCGCGTGAACCGGCATCAGCACTGATCACGACCTTGGGCTCTGCGTCTTCAATCCTTGACGCCAGCGAACCGGAGGCAAATCCGCCAAAAACAACCGAGTGGATGGCGCCAATGCGCGTGCAGGCCAGCATGGCAAACGCAGCCTCGGCAATCATCGGCATGTAAATCAGGACACGATCGCCCTTCTCAACACCCAAGTCCTTGAGGGAAGCGGCCATGCGTTGAACTTCCGCATGGAGCTCACTAAATGAATAAACGCGCTCTTCGTTGGTTTCAGTGGAAACAAAGATCAAGGCTGCTTGATCAGCGCGCGCGGGCAGGTGACGATCGACCGCGTTGTGGCACAAATTGGTGGTGCCGCCGACAAACCATTTGGCAAACGGAGGGTTGGTGTAGTCACAAATCTGTTGCGGGGGAGTTTTCCAGTCCACCATTTGCGCCTGCTCGGCCCAAAAAGTATCACGATCGTTCAAAGAACGACTGTGGAAGTCGGCGTACGTAGTCATTATTTGTCTCCAGTTGGATCAGTAAACTGAATTCATAATTATGATGATTCAGCTTGCAAGAGACTGACTAGTCGACCGCACGCCAGCGGTCGATCGAGTACTTATTTAATAAGCGCCTGCACCTCATGAAAGGCTGGGTGTTCGGCTGAGCGCAGCCACTCAAACGCCACCATTTCTGTGGTGACCAACTCAGCACCCGCACCGGCGAGACGGTCAAAAGCGGCATCGCGGTTGCGCTCGGTGCGCGAGCTGCACGCATCTGTGACGACCCACACGTCAAATTCGTCTTCCAGCAGATGCAAGGCTGTTTGCATCAAGCAAATATGCGCTTCACACCCAGCAATCACCACGGTACTGCGCTCATCGGCGTTATTGGCCGGTTTTTGCAGGTGTTTTGGCAAACTGCGTGCGTTACCCGACACGGGTTTAGCGGGCGGGCGCAACCATTCAGCCAAACCCTCTTCAACACCACTGAATTGCATTTTGCTCAGGGTCTTGGCGCACAAAGCACGCACCTCATGCACGTTTTCACCCAACTTGGAGGGGTTTTGCTCTGTCCCCCAAACCGGCACGTCCATCAACTGCGCCAACTTACCCAGTCGAACAGCGTTCGCAATGACTTGGGCATTTTCAAAAATGGCTGGCATCAGGCGAATTTGATAATCCACCAGAACAAGTTGGCATTGGTCAGCGTCTAGCAACATAAGGGGCTTTCAAAAAATAGTGGCCTTGGAAGGCAGGCACTGATTAGAACGCAGCATGAGGCGATCCTGCCGGAAAAAGTCAAATTCAAACGGCCGAGCCGGTTTTAACGATCACCCGCCCCCGAACGGCGCCCTCCATCAGCTGATGCGCTTTTGCAACAGCACCCGACAGAGGCACCTCCTCTATCATGGACTCCAGCAACGCAGGGTCCAAATCGCGCGCCAAACGCGCCCACGCACGCTGACGTTTGGCCAAGGGGGCCATGACCGAGTCAATACCCGCCAAGGTAACGCCACGCAAAATGAAAGGCATCACGGTGGTGGGTAAATCCATTCCCTGCGCCAAGCCACAAGCGGCCACGACGCCGCCATATCGCGTTTGAGCAAGTGCATTGGCCAATGTGTGAGAACCTACGGCATCAACCACACCGGCCCATCGCTCCTTCTGGAAGGGTTTACCAGGAGCAGATAACAAGGCGCGGTCGATCACACTGCGCGCGCCTAAAGTCTGAAGATAAGGGGTTTCAGACGCTTTCCCGGTCGCGGCCACCACGTTGAATCCCAACTTGCCCAGCAAAGCAACCGCCACACTGCCCACGCCTCCGGTAGCGCCAGTGACCAAGATATCTCCCGCATCAGGCGTGACGCCATGATCCTCCAACGCCATCACACACAGCATGGCCGTATAGCCTGCGGTGCCAATGGCCATTGCCTGTCGAGGTGTAAAAGCAGCGGGCAACTTGACCAGCCAATCACCCTTGAGTCGGGCCATTTCAGCCAGACAGCCCCAATGCGTCTCACCAACGCCCCAGCCATTGTGGACAAAGATGTCGCCCGGTGCCCAGTCGGGATGGCTTGCCGCCAAGACGGTTCCGGCCCCGTCAATGCCCGCCACCATCGGCCAATGACGAACCACGGGGCTTTTATTGGTAATAGCCAAGCCGTCTTTGTAATTCAAAGTGGAATAAGCCACGGCCACAGTGACATCCCCCGGAGGAAGGCGAGATTCATCAATCGCCTGAACGGAGGCCGAAAAACCCTCCGTGTTTTCCAACAACAATGCATTGAACATACAAACCCTTTTTTACGGCTAATGACCCAAGCGGGGCCTCAAAAACTGAACACGCCGAACAGAGCGCGAAAAAACCAACTGTTAATATGCTACCCAAGATGCGAATCCCCCTTATTTTTGCCAGCTTAATCTTTGCAGTTTCAGCGCATGCAGCGCCACCTGCGCCGACCGATGACCTTGATCGCCTATTGGCCGACAAAGGACTCATGGCGCGAATAGAAACCGTCCGCCAAACTGTGAGTGAAAAGGCTTCGTTGTTGGTGTTCACCTCTATCGGTTTCCTGGGCGTTCCTTACCGTCGCGGCGGCAGCACGGTGGAGACTGGTTTTGATTGCAGCGGTTTTGTCAAAGCCATGTTCGAGCAAACCGTCGGCATGGTGCTTCCTCGAAAGGCCGAGCAACAAGCTGCCGCCACTGAAAAAATCGACCGAACCGACCTGAAGCCGGGTGACCTGGTGTTTTTCAACACCATGCGACGGGCTTTTAGCCACGTTGGCATCTATATCGGCGAGGGTAAATTTATTCATTCGCCCAAGCCTGGCTCCGAAGTTCGGGTTGAAGACATGAGTCTGTCCTACTGGAGTCGACGATTTGACGGCGCCCGGCGCGTGCCCAGCGCCAGCACTGAGCCACAGTCACCGCAACTTTTGCCAAAAAGCGAAGCTACTGCGCGCTAACCGTTTATTGCTATTCTTTAAGTAGCTGGTTAAGCATGACCATTAAGGCTTAAAAGGTTAATGACCTCAATAAAAAGACCAACCATGCAACGCCCACACCACCCAAGCAAAGAAGAAATCATCACTCTAGCCCCCATGAATCGCCTTGGGCTGGCAGATATTGTGCTGATTAACACCTTGGATCAGGCTGAAATGGCACTGCAAACTTTACTGACCCATGACGTGCTCGGATTCGATACTGAATCGAAGCCGACCTTCGTCAAAGAAGAAGTGTCCACAGGCCCGCATATCGTGCAATTCGCCACCCTGCAAAAAGCCTATATTTTCCAGCTGCATGATGCCGCCAGCAACAACATTGCCTCACAGCTCCTGACCAATCAAAAAATTCAGAAAGTGGGCTTTGGTCTGGCGGGTGACCATGTCCAAATAAAAAGGACCTTGGGCGTTCATCCACAAAATGTGCTGGACCTCAATGAAGTATTCCGCAATCAGGGCTACATCAAGGAGCTC
>Ga0114974_10003223_pt1 | contig 12413 bp, 37 predicted proteins | sample S_130206_EF_Meta_FD_87318 | JGI IMG/M metagenome (GOLD analysis project Ga0114974, IMG submission 87318) | Freshwater microbial communities from Lake Simoncouche, Canada to study carbon cycling - S_130206_EF_MetaG | ecosystem: Environmental > Aquatic > Freshwater > Lake | place: Lake...
AGACGGTAATCTCTGGTCACTACAATACAAGTATCCTAAACTTCGTAAACCTATCATGAGTAGTGGTTACCTATCAGCAAAACTACGTGATGATTATAAGAACTTAAAAACAGTTTATATTCACAAATTAGTTGCTCTTGCATTCTTACCAACAGATAACATTGAACGTGGTGTCAGACACAAGAACAAAGATCGTACTGATAATCGTTTAGAAAACATTGAATGGATTGTTCGTAAGGATCAAAGAGAACAGGCAGACAATCACATACTGAATAAAGGAATTATAGAACGTATTCAACAAGTACACAGAGCATGTCGTCGTAAGGGAGTTCCTGTACCTGACTCCTATGAGTTTACTAACATGATGATCAATACTGCACTGGATGAATACATTATACGATATGGTTTAAGAAAGGTGATGTGATGAGTGTGTTGTATTCAGTTCAGGTTCTCCATCCAATATCAGTGATTTTATCTTCAAGTCGGGAGCACAAGGATTCCAAATCTTCAATCTTATATTCTAATCTATTCCTATCACATTCAAGTTCATAAATACGTTCCTCAAGTTGTTGGAACCTTTTTTCAAGTTGTTCGTCAGTCATTTTCAAACTCCTTTTTTAGTTCTTGATAAGTTTCAATTTTCTTGAGTGTACTATAAAGAACATAGTTCTCTTCTAGTTCTTCAGAAGATGCAAACCTAAGAAATAATTGATACATATAAGATTCAAAATCATAAGAAGGACTTATTGTAGATATTTTGTTAATCCAGTATTCTTTTACATTTTTTAGGATTTCTTTGTCAGTCATTTGCAAACTCCTCTTTGGTACGCATTTCAGTAGTGGTGGGTTGACTTCTATAGTATAAGGCATTCAGGGAGTCTTTAGAACTCCCCATGTGCCAGTTGTTCGAGTGTCCTATGATTGCGTCTGAATGATCCACTTCTGAATGAGAATCATATCACCAAAAGAGAGATTAGTTTTACCAGTGACAATATCTCTCCAGTATTGAACTCCTTGTGGAGTGTCGGCAAAACTAAATGAATTGCCAAGACAAGAAATATCTCCATTTAGAACTTTCTTGGCATAGGAAGCATTAAATGAATCAGGAACCGGAATCTCGGCAGGAAAGACTTTGACTACATCATACTGGGGTTCAGTATATTTAACATCACAACTTCCATCCTGATTAAAAGGATCACCACCACTAATAACATAAAAACCTGCCTCATCTTTATATTCGTAATACTCAAACTTACCATTGCGAAGTTGAACTAATTGTCCGGCAATACAAGTTGAAAGATCAATTTGTTCTGCCTTTTCTTCTTGTTTGAGACGTTCAACTTCTTTCTGAAGTTCTTGAATCTTGTTTTCCAGTTGTTCGTAATTCATGATGCAATTTTTACAGGTTCATAAGAATCAGTCCATTCCTTATTCTCATATAGGAATAAAATCGCATCATCAGTACAAGAAGTTACATCACCAGGAAATGCAACATACTCAGCCGAATCATCAGTAAGTTCAGTAAACCAAATATCTTTCATCTTCAATTCATATAAACTAAACTCTTCCTCATCAGAACTTAACTTTTCATTCATTGCATCAAACTCATCTTTGCTCATCACCAGTTCTTCATACACAACACGACGACGAACAAGAGTGACTTTATCAGAATCATTCATGGCATCAAGATCATAACCAAGATTGGCAGCAGCTGCGGGGATAATTTGTGTGAGATTCATGGTAGTGTGACTTCAGTGATGTTTTGGTTTTGTTTGATCAGGCGATTAAGTAACTTTTTGCGATTGGAGTTCTTTGTAAGATCCATACTGGTGTGAATGGGAACTTCTTCTGAAACTCTGTCCTCATATGAGAATCGAACATAAACAGTTTGAGTCATAGTTTCTCCGGTTTCCACATGTCAGTATATTCAAAAATCAATTCTGGAAGTGAACTGATTCCATATACAATAATTTGAATCAATAGTGATATTGGAAATTGTATCACCAGTCCAATTCTTCGCACCCACAGATTACGACACCATGGGTGATACCTGGATCTGCGAGTCATCAGGACACCTCCTTACGTGCTTTTTTAATTCTTCGCAGTACAAAACCAGGAAACAGTCTTAAAAGCAAATTGAATCTCCAATCTTTGAGAGATTCTTCCAAAGATTCAAGAGCAATGATTGATCCGGCACGAAGGGAAGTATCAGATTCTTCTTTTAGAAGTTCAATAAGTTCTTCTTTTGTCATGTGAACGTGAGTCGTCATAATCAATCCTCGGGGTAAAGTTTCCAGGAGTCAGGACGAATACCTAGTTCTTCACAACGTACTTCATAGACAATACGCTTGAGAAGTTGTAAAGGCATTTCATTTTCAATCTTCTTCTGAATGGTACGACGAATTTGTTGATCTTGTGTGGTGTCAGTGACCGTGCCAAGTTCTTTTACTTTTTTCAGAAGGGCATCACCAGTAAGCATGAGAGGTGTGTGTGTCTTGATTACCTTTGTATTATAAGGGCAGACTGGTTGAGAGTGAAGAGTCCTTGTGCCAGTTCTACAAGTGTCCTATCTTGGATTGCGAATATCAGTATCTCTAGTTGTAAAGTCTCTGGATCTGCCACGATTTTTTTCAAACCCGTGTGACTTATAAAACTTTTCCAACTTTGCCTTCTTACCTTTGTCAGGAGCTTGATTGAGAGTAATTCTTTTTTCTGGTTATCCGCATACTTTGTAAGACCCTTCATCACTCTTGTTCCAATTCCCTTTCCTTGCATATTTCGGGGAACGAAAAGTTGATTTACACGCAGATCACCAGATTTATCATCGTGTGAAACATCAACATTTGTTCCCGGATGCTTTCTTCCATATGCCTGATCTATTTTACGAAGAACTTCCTTTGGTGGTCTTGCTTCCTTTGCTTCTGCAATAAACTGTGAATATGTTTTCATTCAACTTCTTCCTTTACAGATGCAACTTGAACTTTTGTAATTGGATCCGATTTAGTTGCTCCAAGTGATTTTGAATATAATTTTTGTCTACTTTTTTTCCCCTTCTCCATATTCTTTGATCCACTCATTACTTCAGCTGCCCTCCCCGCCATTTTATCTCCAGGTTTCCCTCCAGAATTTTTAACTTCCTGTGGAATTTCTTTTACAACTCGATGATATTCCTTACCTCTTGAAATTAATTCCCTCGGATCATTCTTTTTATACTCATGTCTAGGAAGAACATCTACAGCATGAACACCTCTAGGAGTTCTGGTAGTTTTCAATTGTTTTTTAAGTCTTCGAAGAAATACTGCACGATCTTTAGTGGGTACTGTTTTACCTCTCCTTTCCTTTTCTGGCATTGAATCTTTAGCATAAGCAGACTGGGATGGATATGATGTTGTAATAGTTTTACTATATTGATTTTTATCGTTTGTCGAATTAAATCTTTGGCGGTTTCCTCCAGATTGAGTTGATTTCATTCCTGCTTTACGAAATGCTGCTTTATCTGAAGCACTTTTTTTTTGACGATCCAATCCTGCTCGACTTCTACTTGGACCAGATGTAAGTTGTTTATCCCGGTGTCTTCCTAAGGAGTTTCTACTTCCAGATCTTTCTCCAGTAGAACTCTCAACCAATTCCATGAACTCACGAAATGTTTTCTTTGCATCTACCTTAGTAACATTCAGTTTTGGTTTTGGTTTATTGGCGATACGCTCGATTGCTTCCTTTCTTCTCTTCTTGAATGCCTTGTTCTTATCCTTCTGTGCGCTCACAACCTTGCCACCACCAGACTGTCTTAGAATCTCCCGTTTGATCTGTGCCATCCTCTCAGGCGATCCTGGAGCGGTTGGAGCGGATGATTCGGGTGGTGCTTTGGTTACGATCTCTGCTTTACTGCCAATATCTCTCAAACCTTGATCGAATGCTTTTCTAAGTTCTTTCTTTCTACCTTCGAAAATATGCATTGAACTGAATTCTTTTTCAGTTATTTATGGCAAAGACTCAATTTCAGATGCAAGATTTAGCATATCATTCTTGTCCAATACAATCAAACCACCATTCTGTGCAGTATAATCTATGACATTCTCAGATACAATCCGCAGAATAGCAGAAACCAGTTTATTCTCAGTATCTGCTCCACCACTATTACGGGATTCCCAGATAGAATCCATTACTTTTTGCGCTCTTTCACTAGTCATCAGATATAGATATTCTCAATTTCGTATAATAGGACTTCAACTTCTTCTTCGGTTTGATAACCTAGAACATCATCAGTAATTACACTATCATAGCAGATGTGCCAATCTTCTTCGGTTCCTTTGAGAACTGCACTCTCATACAGACCTTGTTCATAACCATAAGAACCATTAAACCTTACAACACTGATACCATAACCATTATCAAAGAAGTGTTTTGCCTGAACACCACCAGCAGCAACAGGATGGGGTTGAAAATTGAGATCAGAGAAGTTCATTTGAAGACCACCCCAGCAACAATAGCAACAATAAGAAGAATGGTAAGGATAGCAATACCAATCAGAGCACTAATCCAGATGGGAGACAATACCCATATCCAAGGCCAAGTAATATGACCAGTGAGTTTTAGACCGACAAACAATACGGTCAGCAAACCAGTGAAACCGATACCACCGGAAGATGAAGAAGAGGAAGAAGACATAGTTTTATAGCGTGATTGTTTAATTACGTTTTGTTCAATTTGATCAAGAAGTTTACTCATTTTGTTTTATGAAGATGATGAATAAGCATAACTTGAAGTGCTCCCAAAGAATATGCCAAGAGCACCAAGATTCCACAAGTCATCAGATACCGTTCAGAAAGTCGTGCAGAGCATCTTTATATGCTTCTTCAGTCTGAAAAGTGCGTGATCCAATGGTACAAGGAAAGGTACGCTTCGGATCACGGGTAGACCGACATTCCTGTTCGGTGTAACCTTTCTCAATCAGTTGAGCGACGTAAGGATTGGAAGTCATTGTGTTGGTGAATTACTTTGTTAGTTTAGTGGCACTCAGTGTGTTCTGAGTGCCTGAGTGTACCAGTTATGGAAGTGTCTGTGCCGGTGGCAGTTCTGGTTTTGACATCTGTATGGTGGTTCGTTGAAGATTCACCATTGCACCGTTGAGAACTGTTGCAATGGGATCAAAACCAACAGTAGCAGCAATGATTCCAAAGATGGTTCCAGCGATGAAGTTGAACATTAGAATGCCAGATCACGTATCCAGAATGTCACCATGAGCACGAGCATGATTTACTTCACGACCCCAGGAGACCACAGAGCAGACTGTAGGATCATTCAGAAGGTGATACCAGCGTTCTGCGGTGGCGTCATCGTCCACTTCATAACGATAAACCTTATCGGAACTGTGATAGGTAACCAGCACATCATAGGCATCAGTACCCTCAAGAGCAGGAATGAGTTCAATCATGCGAATTGCATCAGAATCTTCTTTGGTGAAGGTCTGTGAAATAACGAAAGGGTGACGAGTTGCGGTAGTCATAATTTGAATTCAAAGGGGGTAGTGCGGATTTACTCCGCTTGTGTTAATTGTAATCCATGAACCGGGGATTTGAGGTTAGCAGTGTGCCACCTCAAAAAGTGGCACAATCTCAATTTCTTTGCATCCCTGTTGCTTTACAATCTGTTCCCAAAATCCTGCATCTTCGATTTTATAGAAGGTCACCACCTGTCTGGAGTACATCTTCTTTTTTGGTTTCAGGTAATGAACTTGGTATTTCATGTATTTCAATTTGAATTGGTTGATTATCATTCCAATGTCGTATCACACCGGCAACAATGAAAGCATTGGTGATTAAGTATGTGAGAAAGATCACAGTGCGAATGACCGCAATCTTATCAGATTCGTTATCACACTCAGATGCTTTCTCACCCAATGCTTTTGACCACCATCTCCATAATGATTTGCTATTTTTCATAGGATTGGCGATTTCCATTTATGAGTTCTATATCTTTCCATTGTGACTGATAGACAAGAAAACAAACATCCTTTGACTTATGATCCATTCTTCTTACACAGATAGTAATATACTGTTCACATATAAACTCAACAACACCAATATGGTCTTTGTACTTAACATCTAAACCTTTATAGAATGTTGTCATAGGAAACATTTCTCAAGTGAAGTTCGCTGAATTGGCATTGCCGAATAAGGAGTTGTATTCTCTATATCTACTTCTTCACCGATTTTTGTGGCATTGATTGGTGCATAGTAAACTCGTTTCTTTGGATTGTGAAATCCCCATACAGTTGCGGTACTGGCACCAAGGTTATAATCAAATTTCCGATGACAACGGAGCATAATGCGAATAGCACGGGCATTGAACTGTTCATACTCGTAAGAATAACCTTTAGGAGATTGATGAGGAAACTCTGGAATCACGTCGTGAACGAATCAATAATGCCAGACTCATACTCATCGACAAGAGAAAATTTCTGGGCATTCACTACATTTGGCATAATACGATCAATATACCTATCATCATATTGTTGCTCTTGTGATAGAATGGCAAATGCTTCCGTATCAGACTCTGCGATCAGAGATACCACTCCACCATATTCAGAAGATGGAAAAGGAACCCAGTAGTCTACAATGTAAAGTGCTTTCATTTGTTTGATTAATTACTCCTTAATTTTACTTGATTCTGTTTGATTTGTCAACTGTCTTTGCAGTTCATAGATGATGAGTGAGAGATGAGAATTGAAGAACTTTAATCCCAGGAAACTTCTTTGAGATACACTCCAGGCATCACCAGAGATCCTTTGACTGGATCCATCTTATATTCCCAAGGATATTCTATTTTGTTAAATGAGTCCCAAGTCATAAATCCTTTTTCCTTGCTGAAATAAGATTTGATTGTCAATGAGAACTTGTTTGAATAAATGTTGCGTGATTTGAGTGCTCCACTTTTTTCACGAACTTCAACTACAGTGCAGATATCTTCTGTTAGAACATTCTGTGATTCTAAAATACAAGGAGTTTGATACTTGAATGGTGCTGCGAATGCGGGAGCAGGAATCAAAAGTAGCAGGAACAAAAGTTTTTTCATCAGTTTAGAAAGTTAGAAACGGTAATAATAAGAATTAAAAGCACCCACAATTGACACATTATGAGTGTGATTATATCAGCGTTCATTTGCGATATCTTCCTGACCAAAGTTCATAAGAGCGGGACCTTAAAGTTTTTAGCATTTCATACCTCTTCCGAACCTCAGAATCTTCTGGAAGCTCCCAGTATGCGTGAACAAGATCAAAAGATTCCTGAGCATGATTTAGAATACTATTCAGAAAATCATGCTCTTCATATGTAAACTCCATCTTAACAGGACTTTGATCGTGAGTGAATTCGAATTCGGTCATTGGTTTGTTTGTTTGACTTCTTTAGTATAAGGCATTCAAGATTCCTCCTGAATGCCTATTGTGCCACTTAGAAAACTGGTACACTACAAAATAAATTCCTGAATAATATAGTCACAAGTCACCTCATATTTTGATGCAAGTGCTTCAATCTCTTGCTCTTGAATCATCTTTGCTTCAGTACGATGATTCTCATAAACCTTCCGTCCTTCGTAGTAAAGTTCTTCCACTTCAAAATGTTTCATAAAATCATCAAATGCTTCGATAAATGATTGCAAGTCTTCATTGTTCATGTTGTTGCTCCCATAACTTTTGGTAGTCCCATAATAATTAAAAATACAATTAAAACAACCACATCCCAACACTTATTCTTAATCATATAGGGGAGTGCTAAAGTATTTCCAATCATATACAATCTTGCACCCACTACAGTGTCATGATAAAGAGTAATATAGAATGCAAAAACAACTGTAATGCTGGAAAGAATTCTTGCTTTTGATTCCATAATTTAAAATGAACAAATACCAGTAATAGGATTGCCAACTTGATAATTTGTATTAAAATCTACAACGTTGTATCCGTATTCCACGCGCTCATCGATTTCGGAAAACATATCATTTTTGCGAATAAACTTCTTAGAAATCCTATCAACATCCTCAGAAGACACAATTTTTAGAAACCATTCATTCAAAATAGTACCATCAACAAACTTAACTGGATAATAATCAATGACCACAGTGTTGGTATTAGATTTCAATTTCATTAGTATTTTTTCAATTACTCTCCAATCATAGCACTTTCATCAGGCGATTGGGAAAGTAATGTGCCACCTGGTGAACTGGTACAGGACTGGTTTCATTCATATACTCATGGTATAGTATTTTCTCATGTTCTTGTGCTTCTATTTCATGGAGTTGATCTTCATAATCAAGATCTCCAACATGCACAGATTGATAATACATTTTACCACGTTTTGTGCGAAGAGTTCCAGTCACCCACTGACGCACATGCACAAATTCATGTAACAGAGTCTTAATATAATCTTCCTGATCCATATGACTATGCAATTCAATCAGAAACTCACGAGGACGATAGGTCTCACCTAGAATATTGCACCAACCGTATACACCCTCACGTTTCAGACCACGATGAAGAATTTCAACATAAATCTTATGCCGTGGTAGAAATTTATTCAAAAACCAAGAGGAAGTATCCTCACAGATTGACTTGCGATAACCATATCCACAATGCGTAATATAAGACATTGACTCCAATGCATAAAGATAATAAATGAAGAAATAAAAACCAAACGATCCAAGTTATTCAATTGCATCCGAACAGAGCACCTCCAATTGCGGCACCAACAGGAACAGACCAGGCATAACCATCACCACGACTCATACTAGCAGCAACTCCGCCACCAAGCAATGCACCAAGAATAGTCGGGCCAGGGCGACATCCACCACTGTTGTTACTATAGTATTGATTTCCCGAATTGCAAGGAATTTGATAAGTCTGAACACTGACTCTACCAGGAAAATAATTACCATATCGGTCATATCCTCCAGGGATATAAACTTCCTGACTTCGAGTGCATACATCATAAGTATTCACTTGTTGCGCCAATAATGGAGTAGGAAACATCAAGAATGAGAGCATAACAAAGTATTTCATTTATTCGTAAACCCTACATTCTTCCGAAGATGGATTACATGCACAAAATTCTTCAAATTTAGTGTTGGGATGATGCCTTTTACAGCGATTGTTAATTTCTGCATCGTTTGGATCAGGTTGTTCCAGTGGTAGGTCAAATGCAGTGTTACGATTTGAATTTTCCATTTTTTTAATTATTTAGAATTTACAGTGTCACCTTTCCCCTCAAGGGATAGTGCTAAAAGTCTGCTATATTCTTCCAAATATGCAGTATCAAATGCCTGAACACCATGTTGTTTAATATGATCACGCATTTCGTTCAATTGTTTCCATTCCACATCATTCATGAAACATTCCCCAGATACCTTTATCACCAGGTTTGCGATCTTCAAGTTTGTCAATAATTTTATGAGTTTCAATCAAACTATCAATTTTACTGATAGTTTCTGCAATCACCAAAGTTACCATGACTTTTTCAGTTCGTGATGCATAAGCAAGAGCATTACGCAAAGATGCTTCTGCTTCTCTTAGACTTTCTTCAACCTTTTCAGACATTGCCATCAGTGTTCTCCATAGTAAGTTTGTTAAAATCGTCTTGGGGCATCAGAACAGTAATACAGGATGCCAGTTCAAATAAGTCTTCACGACTGAGACCATCTAGGGTCATAACGTGAAAGTCATTGAATGCTACATTAATTGTGTAGCATTCTCCATCATAACTCCCCGAAGTTTGAATTTTGTTCATTTCGTAACCTTGCGAAGAATATAAGAACCATTTTTGTTGTCGCACCATTCAAGTTCATCATCTACATTCCAACCAACAGCATCAGAAAGATCATCGGGAATTGGAATGAAGGCATCACCAGTTAATCCATCCATTTGAATTTCCACAGTCCAAATTTTTGATTTCCTCCAAAAACCATCTTCTTTGAAGTATCCCTCAGAGATAAGTTCTTCCTCAGCAGCAGCAGTCATCGCATCCATTTCTCCTTCTGTGTATTGAGGATTTTGTTGAATAGGAGTTTTGAGTTTCTCTTCAACTTTGGATACTGGATATTCTTGTAGAAGATCTTCTACTTCTTGATGAATTTGATTTCCTCGGGAAGTTGCATCACTAATATGCCCAACACCAATACCATTCAATAGAGCATGAAGTTCAAATGCTTTTTGTGTAGCATTCTTGTAGACATTATAGTTGTCTTCAACAACACCTTTAATTACATCATAGATTTCTTGTGCCGTTGCATCAGCACTCATCGCATCATACAAAAAGTTCTCAAGTTGTTTGAGTGCATAGTCTTTGTGGTCAGTCATTGAGGTTTCAATTGGTTATGTGTGTATTATAGATCAGTCCTGAACCTCTTGAGGATCACATTGTGCCAGTTCATCAAGTGTCTCATTGGTGATGAATTCTTTGAATGCCATCTTCATAAAATAGGTGACCTGTTCATCAGTCATGTCATTCAAAAAGAAATAGTTGGGATCTTTTGGATCCCATACCAATTTATATTTGCCATTAGGTAGTTCTTCAAGTTTAAGTGAATCTTCTGTCATACACCCACATTGTCCCAATTTATCTTTTCTTGTTTACGAAGTGCTTTAAGTTCTTTATAAAGTTCTCTGATTTCCTGATATGCTTGCTCTGGTGTAATCTTATCAGATACTTCCATTCCGGCAATCAGACCCACCTTATCACCAAATCGTGCCAGAGCACGTTCAAATGCTGTCAAATCTTCATACATTGTTTGCTACCTCCCAATCTTTTTGAAATTGCTCTAAACCTTTATCAGTCAGAACATTATTATACATTGACCAAAATACTTTTGTTGGAATCGTAACCACATCAGCACCACACAATGCACTTTGCTCAACTTGTTTTACATCACGAATTGATGCTGCAAGAACTTGTGTGGTAAAGAAGTATTCATTAAAAACTTGCTGAATATTCTTTACCAAAGCAATGCCATCAATACACTGGTCTAACCACCTTCCAACAAATGGAGAAACATAACGTGCTCCTGCTTTTGCGGCAAGAAGTGCCTGAGGAACAGAGAATACAAGAGTCACATTAACATCAAACCCATCGTCAGAAAGAGATTTACATGCCTTGAGACCTTCAACAGTACAAGGAACTTTGATGGTTACATTCTCACAATCTTTGAATGCCTGTGCCTGCTCAATCATTTCGGTTGCAGTTTCTGCAACCACTTCGGCAGAGATGGATTCAAGTGAAGGGAAAGTAGATGAAATTTCCTTAATTACTTCAACTGGATTCCTTCCACTTCTACGAATCAGAGTAGGATTCGTAGTCACTCCATCAACAAGTCCGGTTTCATATGCAGATGCAATTTCAGCAATTTCTGCGGTGTCCAAAAAGATTTTCATTTATCTGATGAATAGTTTTTTAAATTATATGTGATTGAATGTGAATTGTCAATGCATCTTGTTTTCAGATACACACTCAAATTACTCCAATTTCTTTTAAGTATGCTTGATATCTCATAAAACCACCAATTCGTATCGGTCTATTTAAACTATGACAACACCTACAGTATGATAGAAACTCATACCAGGGTGCAGTAGGGTCAGTGTCACTCATACTTATAACTGATAGTGTAATCTTTCTTTTTGAGATTGTATCGTGCGATGTGCTTGTTTCGGTGTTCTTCAGTTTGAAAATAACACTTGCGTATATCCTTATTATCCTTACCTTCCTTCTGTACTAACTTCCAAGGAAACTGGTCAAAAGGAAACTCTTCTTCTTTAGGCATTAGTCTGTTCCCCCATAATGTTTTGCTCCATTTGTTGAATAATCGCAGTCAATCTTTCAATCTCACGACTAGCATCATAAATCAAACGATGTGGTTTATTATTCCACTCATCTGCATAATCACCTTGTCCTCCTGGTGCAAGTCGCAAATGATAAGTCAGTTTTGTAGGAACATCAGGGATTTCACAATCATTCTGCAATCGCAGAAGTTCGTCTTGCGAAACAGGAGTCAAGTTCCAATCTGGTGTAGGAATAACAGTCATTTTCCTTGCCTCTCTTTGTGCCGCAACCTCTAACATTTCTTCGTGTGTCATCCAACTACCCTCCAGCAAACAGTTGCGTTTCCATTATCAACATTCGCAATCCTACGAAATGCCCCATAACTCATATCCATATCAGCATGAGAATATGGTCCCCTATCAGTCACAGTCACATAAACTTGTTTCATATTGTCTTGGTTAGTAATGCGAAGTCGTGTTCCAAACCTAAGATAGGGATGTGCTACGGTGTGTGCATAAGCATCAAATCGTCGTCCTGATGCAGTTCTCTGCCCATCAAAACCATCACCCACACCATAGAAGGTTGCAATTCCACAAGTCAGTCCAGCAA
>Ga0114974_10003224_pt1 | contig 12413 bp, 16 predicted proteins | sample S_130206_EF_Meta_FD_87318 | JGI IMG/M metagenome (GOLD analysis project Ga0114974, IMG submission 87318) | Freshwater microbial communities from Lake Simoncouche, Canada to study carbon cycling - S_130206_EF_MetaG | ecosystem: Environmental > Aquatic > Freshwater > Lake | place: Lake...
ATGTAATATTCCCTCCAACATTCAAACGTAGGGATTTCCAACAAATTGTCACCCATTTGATTCATAGGGATTTGATTATTAGGGACACGAACAGGTGAAATTAAAAGGTATTTATTAATCTCGGGAATAAAAGAATCAATCATTTCATAAATGTCATCTCCCGAAATTCTACCATCATAATCCCTTGTTCTATAATAAGGTTCAAAATTAATAGCATTATATGTCGGTAGTGAAATAACATCAAAAATTATTAATTCCATGTAAGTATGTCCATACCAATCGGGTTTTCTTACCTTAGGGTCTCGGGTTTTGATACGAATATCAAATTTTAAGTTAGGATACATGGTTTCAATAAACCTACCAAGAAGAACCAAGTACTTGGTTTGTATGAGATTCATCAGTTTACCATTCTCAATCTGAAACTTATATTCCACGTAAGAACTATATGATTGATTCATATATTCATTTGGCCATTCATCCTGTGATTTCATATGACAATTTTAGAGGAAATCCCCAAAATAGTCAAAATTTTTCCAGAAATTTTTTTTGGTATTTTACTAAACAAAAAACCCCTTACGTTAATTAAGGGGCGTTCTCTTTATCTTTTTATTCTTTTTCACACTAAAGTTATATCTTTTATCGTGAGCGGGTCCCTTTTCATACCAAAACTCAATACAGTCAATATCAAGATTTGTTTTTTCATTAACATAAGAAAGAACGGTTCTAGAAAATAGTTTTTTTCTTGTTGCAATTTTTGGTATAAAATTATTTATTTCATTTCCGGTATCAAAATTAACAAACATATCTTGTTCACATCCATCACCTTTACCACTAACACCAGTATAAACTGTAAATATTGGATCACCGTCATTTGAAAATATTTTTATCCTATTATCTTCTCTTTCATATCTTTTATATGTGAGTTTGGGACCATACAATACGTCCAACAAATTAAAAACGACTTTCTGATATTGTGATTCTGTTAAAACAATTTTCATATAAGATAAATATACGTTAATTTAATCTTCGTCATCATAATCTTCAACACAATAACGATCCCTATATTGACGTTGGATTCTATCACGATGTTTACCAAGAATTACTTTACGTATAAATTCCTCAAGTTGGACATCATCAAAAGATCCTTCACCGTAAAGTTCATTATATGAATTAATAAATGTTATTGCGGATTCATTTACAATGTTAGTTTCATAACCAGAATATGAATTATAGTCACAAGGATCAGTATAATCAAAACCCTCAATAACAATATCTTTTAATAACTCATTAATTTCAGGATCACCCAATCTCCTACGTAACCATAGGATTTGACTTTGGGATTCAGTGATTATAATTTTCATATAAGATAAATATACAACAAATAAAAAACCCCACTGATGAGGTGGGGGGTTATAAACTTAAATATTTTTTAACCTTAGTTATTGTATTAACATGAACCCCAAGTTCTCTTGAAATAACGTTACATTTCATTCCCGTATCTAACAGTTTAACAACTTCTTTAATTTTAGGTTTTGAAAGAAACTGTTCTTTTGTTTCCGATGCCCCAAGTTTTCTACCTTTATAGATACCTTTTCTTTTCGCAATCTCAATACCCAATTTTCGTCTCATAGTGTTTCTTTTATCTAACACTTCCTTAGTTATTCCCAACATATATTGTTGTATGAATAAAGGTATTGAGTCACACTTGTTTGATTTTTTAGAGTTCTCTTCTTTCGTTATAATCTGTAGGTTATTTATATCCCCAATCACATGAGGTGGTAAGTTAAGTAGTTCCCCATAACTTACAGGAAAAATATGATCTATCTCATACCCTTCAGGGACTTCTATGTTATTTTGTCTTAGGTTAACTTTACTAATATTATCAACCTTCCTCCTATAACGATTTTCTTTTTTACCTATAGATTCTAATGAGTCAAATTTATTTTTAGACATATTTTGTTGTGACTTAATTACATTTAATAATATCATAGTAGTAGTTTTGTTTAAAGATAAAAAAAAATATAGTAAAATCCAGAGTTTTTTAGAAAAGGTGTTTATACAATGGGTGATCCTTGTAGTCGTTGAATAATCCCTTATAGAATAATATCTTGTCCTCAACCCTTTGTCCCTGTGGTTGAGACGTATCCCACAACTCAAGGTTCTCAATTCTATTGTCAGTCTTATCCCCATTTATGTGGTGGATGTTTTGATGGGGGTTTAATTTTATCTTATAGTGGTTTTCATAAATTACCCTATGTTCTAACTTACCTCTGTTCTCACCAAACTTAATTTCTTTATAACCCCGTTTATTGATTGTTACCCCACCTTTCCAAAAGGGGTTATTTAAACCTGTCATCCTTTCTTTAACAACTTCCCTATTATAACAACCACAGGACTTCACTCTATTTCTAACCAAGTCAGTAGTCCCATATTGTTTTGTATTCCCACAATCACATATACACTCCCACATTTTTTGTTTTTTAACCCATGTAGGTTTTATAACCGATAGTCTATTAAATTTCTGTCCCGTCAAATCCATAATAACAAAGGTAGTAAAAAGATCCAAATTTTCCCAAAATTTTTTCCAGAAATTTTTCACGAATACTTTACACGCAGGATTGACCCCCCTATATGGGTGTCAAAATGTCATATATGGGGGGGATACGGTGGGGGGGAGGGGGTCAGATCCCCATTGTACCCCATGCCAGGATGGTGGAGGAAGGTGTCATTGTTAATAACTTAATATGGAAAATAAGTTGTCATTTATTTGGTGGTATGAAAAGGGATCACTATCTTTGTATAGACAATATGAGATAGATGTCGGGCTGGGGGAGAGACACCTCTTGGAGTGTAGACTCCAGCCTGCCTTTATAATATATACAAGCATAAAAAAATTCCCCACCTACAAGAAGGGGATTCACAGAAATTGTTATGTTGTCAAACTCATCTTGAACTTTACGGGTCACCTGGACTCCTGAACAACCAATTCCCTTCTGTGGGGAAAATGAATTCTATAATAAATATATGGTCATTAATAAAAAGGTGTAATAATAATATTATATTTGTGGTATGATAACTATACTCTACTTGATTCTTCCCCTTGTTATAATTAGATTGTACATGTACCTGACACCGATCGTTAGAAGATCATATAGTTGGGTCATTAACTTTTTGGAATTATGAAAACAATATCACTTACTTACTTCGTCCTTGGCATCCTTATGTTGTCAGCTTCATTGATCATTGGGGTATCTCTTATGATCCTTAAGTATTTCTCCCAGTCTAAACTTAGTGGGTGGATCCGTCGTAATATTATTACTGATGAAGATCTTGATCCTATTAAGGTTGAAGAGTCTGAACCTTCTGAAGAGAGTGATCTCTAATTAACTTATTAACCTCTTGTAGTTTCTCCCCTGACAGAGGGATGTGTGTATGTATATACTCTATCACATCTCCCATATCTGTATTGATTAAGATCAGACCTCTCTGTTTGAATCGTTTTAATGACCCGACCATTGGGGAGGCATTATTTACCTCTATTATCTTGTACTCACAGTAACCCGTTAATGACTCATGACAATATGTCACAGTTACGGAACCATTATTTTCTATTACTTCTGTTGAAAACTTGTTGATTAAATCTATCATAAGGGGGAATTGTTAATAAATAAATATGTCAATTTACTTGATTATGTCAAAATGTCAGTCGTTGGTTGCACACCACACAATCCCCTCACCACTATTTACCACTTATTCCCCATAGTGTTCTACCCACTTTCTACCACCAATTATGGTCCTGTTGCTATAGTGAGAGTTAAAAAAACCCCTCTGTAGGTATCTACAGGACCACTTTTTTAACTATAGGTATATTCCAGCGAAAAAGTTATAGTAAGAGAACAAATGCCGTGGACAGTCCTTTAGGACGTTAGTAGATCACTAAAAGACAATCTTCAACGACCCGTCAGGGATCCCTTCAACCTTTGACCCCCTAATAATAGACAACCATAAAGACATGTAAACCACTTACCTTTCATATCTGTGTTGACAGGTGAAACCTGATATGAATGATATAAAACATAAGTTACTAATGGATCACCTAAGTTGGTGGTAATATGTGGGGGAACTTTGTTCCCCAATCTGAACCACCATTATATCTGATCACTAATCGTCTATTCTATGTCTACTCTTTAATGGGGTCTTTAGTTTAAGTGGGGGGTTATGTGTAGAAAACTAAATAATCTATACATGAGAACCTCATCATGTATAAAAAGTATACATTATCTTATCGTAATGTGGATTACTGTAATGACCATTACAATACTGTTTAATATATGTGGTAATTAATGGGACAGATCCTTCATAGGAATGTAAGAGTGTAGGATAAATTTATGAGGTGAATTCCGTAGTGATAACGGAGGACTATGAACCGAATGAATTGATCGTATACTCTTATGTATAAATTCTTTACGTATTGTATCTAATTCACTTTACATATTATAACCATTTTACTTTACATATTGTAAACGTAACGGTATAAATGCTATTGGGATATTAATCTCTTTAATCCTAACCACATATGATGAGTTTGGAAGATACATTTTTAATATTTTATTTACGTACACATATCTATCATGATTGAAGTATACCATATTTTTATACATCACGACAGAATACTTATAATCTCTTACAACATCAACAACATATACATTGTTCACATAATTTATCTCACAGGTGTTATCAACCTCATCAAGGAGTGATTCTATGTATTTGGTTAGATCTTTCATTACGCATCAAAATTATAATTAAACCCCAATGAATCACGGACTTTCTTTTTGTAAAGTTTCTCAAAAACTTCACCCATTAATTCACTATCAGGTTGTAATAACCTATTGTCAGGAATAAAATTATGTATATCTTGAGCAAGTTCCCTCCTATAAGTAAGTCTTTGGTGTGTTACTTCGTAATAGAATGCTAATCCAGAAAACTCATCTGCCTTATAATCACAATATCCACCATGTTCACTTATGTATTCTGTAATATTGAAGTTATACTTAATAAATTTAATAATAAGATTGACCACCTTATCCTCTTTGGTTACTTCTTTTTTACCGAATATCTTTTTGAATAGGTTCTTCATAATGCTAAGATATAAAAAATCCCCCATCTTTACAAATGGAGGATTAACTTATTTTCTTTTAGAGTAAACTACTATTCGTTGATATACTTTATCTCTTTAGATCCATCACTGTATGTATAGATCAATACCTTATTTGGTTGTATCTTTGTCTCTCTACCTAATAGATCCGTTACACTAACAAGTTGTTTACTATTACCCGTAAGTTCATTGATACCTGATAATGTAACATTGTAAGAATCATTAACAATGATTGTTTTAACGTTTAATGTTTTAATAGAACAATGAAGAATCAATGTAAAATTAAAACAACCACTAATATTAACTTGTGGAGCGTAAGATTGGATGTATGTCATTACCGCAGTTGTATCAACAAATGCCCAATAAATAATCATACTGTCCATTGGATTGGTTGGAATGATAACTTGTGAAAGGTATGCAATGTAAGCCGAGTTGTAATTAAACTGACAATTCTCCACCTGAGTAACAATAGTTCCCTGAGGGTTAGGACATAAACTACCATTAACTATAATAGTATCTCCCACTGAATCTAATATATCTACATTTGTAATATCTGAACAAAGGTTTGCATCTATTACCTCAATTACGTAATTACCAGGACATAAGTATGTTGCCATATTTGATGTTATAGGTGTCCCATTTCCCCATATAAATGTGAATGGTGCCGTACCTCCATTTACATTTACTATTATTGTACCATCACAATTTGTTGCTGATGTTGAATTGGCTGATGTTGTGGTAATACCAAATCCTGCACATCCTGCTGTGATTGTAAATGTTTGTGTTACGGGGTTTCCGTTAAATGAGAATGTTACTGAGTATGTGCCAGGACATAGGTTTGTTACATAGTAACTTCCTTGATTGATCACAGCCCCCATTCCTTGCCAAAAGATTGATGTCGGTGATATATTCATTGTGTCCAACATTGCCGTTCCATCACATACGTTTGGTCCCGATGTTGCTGTTGTGTAAACTTGTATTTGTGAGAACAAGTTAAAAGATAATACGCTTAGTAGCGTTAAAAATAATAATTTTAGTTTTTTCATATGTTTTTGTTTTTTTGATAAATATAGACAACTTAAGGTCGCTTGTCAATAATCATACACTATTTAACCGTGATGATCTGCCACTTACCTTTAAAATCTTCCACAAGACACGTGGAGTTCTCACAGAAGTCCCCACTATTCATATAATCTACATCTAACTTAGGTTGATGAATGTGTCCACATACCGCAACATCACATCCCTTTTCATTTGTTAAACCTTTTGCGTTCTCCTCAAAATCAGACACAAAGTTGATTGCTCCCTTTACAGATTGTTTAATATCATTTGCTAAAGAATGATATGGTAAGTTAAACTTTCTCCTGATATAGTTGTATATTGTATTTAATCTAATGATAAAATCATATGACCATCCACCAAGAACTGCCAACCATCTTACTTTCATAATAACGAAGTCCAATACATCACCATGAAAACAATAGTAACTTCTTCCATCCGCACCTATGTGTGTATACTTCCTAACAATCTCTATGTTGTTTAATAAGAATGGAACAAATGGTTTTAAAAAGTCATCGTGGTTTCCCCTGATATACACTACCTTTGTTCCCTCTTCTGATCTCTTCATAAACCGTCTGAATATCTTTGAACATTCTTTCTTCCATTTTCCTCCACTCTTTAATGCCCAACCGTCAATTATGTCACCATTTAATATTAGTGTTTCAGATTCATTGTTGTCTAAGAACTTAAGTATCTTATCTGTTTGTGATTGTCTTGACCCTAAGTGTAAGTCACTCATTATTATTGTTCTCCACTTTTTCATTTCCAGTAATCCTTATCGTTTGTAAAATATGATTTATTGTTTTGGTTGAAGAATGATGACATCATAAGTCTTAACATATACATCACACCCTTATTCTCAAATCTTCTTGGTGGCGTGAATACTATATTGTTTATTCTCCCGAACTTCTTTGGTTTGATCTGCTTTGAGAACATATAGTCTTCAGCAACTTTAACCTCTTCATCAAAACCTCCGATTGATTTAAACGTCTCTGAACGAACCAACATATATCCACCGAGACAGAACGGTGTTGACCACTTGGAAAGTCCCTGAATCAGATCAAATACTTTGTATACGTAGTTGTATTTCCCATTGTCTGATCGGAACTTTGTTGTCACAAGATCTAAACGGTTCTTATGTATTCTTAATACAGATCTTTTTAGTACCTTTGGATCAAGTAAGAATACATCTGCATCCATGAATAACACATATGGTGTCGTTACAAGTTTGAACCCGTTGTTTCTTGCTTTTGCTGGTAATCCCCCATCCATTAAATGTAAATCAAACATATCCGTATTTGAATCATATTCTAACCTATCCCATAATGATGGTTTTGTTACTCCGTCGTTTGATGCATCACATACAACAACTTTAACATTATGTATATCAGACTGGTAGTTTAACAGGTCTAACGTTTTTAATATAATGTCCTTCTCATTCTTACAAGGTATTACAATCGTCACCAATTTGTTTAAATCCATAGTTTCGTGTTTTGTTAATTAAATACTGAGTTTCATAGGATAAACATTTTGATATGTAACATTAAAATCATCCTCCGTCAAATTTAAATAATATTTGATTTCACTTCTTAAATAATTTCTATCAATACCTTTATTAATCGTAGTATACAACCCGTCAGTTAATTTTATATGAACAAATATATGAATATTATAATGAGGCTTACGTTTTATATTCTTTACCTTAGTGATCTGTATGGTTAAATCATCCCTATCCGAATATAAGTCTTTAGTAAAAGTATGAAGTATTTTTGTTATGTCTTTTTCCATTACCGCAAATATAGGGAAAATAGTTTAAATAAAAAACCCACACCGTTAAGTGAGAGTTATTTTTTTACATATAATCTAAATAATCATCGTTCAGTTGTGACAATTCGTCTACTATAATGAATATCTCTTCATCGGATAAGTTTGATAGTCTTTCATAACTTCCTGCAACTTTTCTACCATTTGAATCAAATTCATTTACTTCTACCGTGACTACACCTTTGGACAAATAAAATGACTCTATTTCTTTTTTTGACGATATTTCCATACCTAACATTAGTCCGGTATCCTCATCACTACCTGACCCAAACTGATCTCCATCATTTTTTATGAAGTCCTTAACGTATTTCTCTAATACTTCTCTTGGTAGTTCTCCTGTTTTTGTATAGATTTGTGGAAGAGATAATCCTGTGTCTTGCATTACTTGAAATAATCCATCCTCTTCTATTGTTGATAGAAACCTTGATTTTTTGTCTTCTGACTCATAAAGTTTACCTTCACATTTTGACATCCATATTTGGCGAGTTTCTTCGTAGTACTTCTCTTTTAGATAGTTTTCAATATAAGGTATGGATTTTTCCCACTCTTCATCCGATACGGTTTCATAAAACCATGCATGGTACAGATCTTCTAATGTTAGTTCAAGAAGATAATTGATTAGATGCTCAGGCGTTGCAAAAGAACAATATATTATATTTTTTCTTTTACCAGTGAAGAATATATCAAAATACTCATTTCTTCTTCTAACTTGAGGTGGTACTGATTCATTAATATTACTCTTAAACATAAGGTCATATCTTTCTTTAATCTTATCGTGGAAGTGGTTTGAAAGAAACTCATAAACCTCATCAAATGGGTAATCATTTTCTCCACCATTAGTTAAATCATTGTAATAACCATCCATAAAATAATCTATAACATGATTTTCAAAAGTTTCAAAATTAAAATTTATCCCATCAATATATTTTCTTAAATAAACATCGGTAATAATATTTAAATTCTCAAAGAACTCTTTTTCCATCAAACGCATATCAACTCTTCTACGAAAGAATGTAGATTCATTAACCATTTCCCTTAATATCCTTCTTATGTTTTCCTGTTGGTTCATTACTTTTTCTTCTTAACACAATTAGGGTATCGTTTACCAAACATTGTCTTCATGCCTTTTTGAGTATATCCTTTCCAACATCTCTCCGTAAGTTCCTTATCTTCATTAATATCTTCTTGTGCAAATAAACTATCGTACCTATCTTTGATCTTATCGTGGAAGTGATTTGAAAGGAATTCATAAACCTCATCATATGGGAAATCTTTTGACCCTCCATTGGATAACATATCGTGATAATCATCCATAAGATAATTTATCACGCGTCTTTTAAATTCTTCAAATGTAAAATCTATACCAACATAGTGTCTTTTTAAAAACATATCGGTAACAAAATTTAAAGTCTCAAAGAACTCTTTTTCCATTAAACGCATATCAACTCGTCTACGAAAGAATGTCGATTCATTAACCGTTTCTCTTAATACTCTTCTTATTTGTTCTTGTAGATTCATATTACTTTTTTGGTTCAGGTAATTTTGTGTCCTTTATAAACTTACCATATGCTTTCTCGTATGATTTTTTTGTTTCATCATTCTCATCTTTGGTATATTGCCAGTTCCAATATAAACTATCGTTTGGTTTGAATCCGTAAAACCTATGTACTTCTTTTTGTGTTTCGGTTACGGTTTCTCCATTCCAATTCTGACCCACACAAATGAACCCTGTCTCAATATCTTTAACTAAGTTTGACTCACCCAATGTTGTGTGTCTATTCTCAATCCAATTTAATCTTTCTATTAGATTTTGATAATACATATTTGCTTGACCCCATCTTACAGAACTAAAGAATATAACAGCATCTGACTCAAACAACTCTTTGGAGATTTTCCATAATTCATCTGAAGGTTCGTTGATGTTAACCCAACATCTGTGATCTCCTGATGGGTTCTTTTTTTTATCTTTAAGAACGGCTTTTAATAATCCACAAGAGTTACCATCCTTTCTTGATACATTACCTTCACAAGGTAGTATTTTAAGTTCAGGAACATCAATCAAAACTGATTTATCACCCAACTCATCATTCAGGTACATAGCAATCATCTTAGACTTTGGTATGTCTATGTTTTTTTCATCCCAATTATACCTATTGGAACAACTTAATAGTAATACTTTTTTCTTATCTTTAAGGATATCCAAAGTACTCTTTATTGATTTCCAAGCATCTGATTGTACCATCTCCTCAGAGATCATCATTTCTCTTATTCTTTGTATGTCTTCTTGTAAGTTCATATTATTTTTTTATAATTGTTTCACGTAAAAATGCCAAAATAGTATTTAATATCTTCTAAATAATTATCAATAATGTATTGCGTAACAAAAGGTTTTATTTCTTCTCTTACTTTTAATTGAGTTTCATAATCTTGATTATCCCCTATTTCAGAAACAAAATCCCTTACGACATTAAAGATAACTCTCTCTAAATACTCGTCAAAACCATCAAATCTTTTTGGGTCTAACCATTTATATGATGATGTTATATGTTTAGATAAATCATCCAATCTTCTTTTAACAACTATTGATTCATTGATCGTCCCTTCTTTAATTGATTCCATCATCCAAGCAACAATCGCCAATAACTCATCATTAGTCAAGTTGTTAATTGATGTTACATATTGATCTTTTTGTTCTCTATCCCCATATTGATCAACATCAAACTCCCATATTTCAATTTTAATACCTTCTTGATCAAATATCTCTATGGCCTCAATGTATTTTTCATTACTTAATGGGATTTCATAACCATCAAGTGATGCTCCATTTTCTCCCCATACAGTACCTTTTTCAAAAATAAAATCTCTAACAAATTGTTTTAATACCCCTTTACCATTTGGGAGTTTACCTAAAATTGGTTTAATATCACGAAGTGATAATCCAGACATCTCTATGAAATTATATAACCCTTGATTCTCTATAGTTTGTAATAAAGAATTTTTCTTATCTTCTGATTCATTTAATTTATTATGATATTCATTATAACCAGCACAGTTTGACGTATCCTCAATTTCAACAAAGAAAGTAATTGGTAAGTACTCATGTAGATAGTTACTAACCTCTCGTTTTAATTTTCCTAAATAATATCTAATTTGAGGATTTGTTGAGAATTTATTGTCCAAATCTCTATTACTAACAATGATTTTTACAAAATAATAATCATCTTCTTCTTTATATTTAGCCTTAATATCACAAACACAATCTTTATCTTTGAATGGTTCTAAAATACTTTCAATCACTTTCAAATACTTTGGTTGTTTGTGTTCTGACTCATTAAGTTGATCATCACATTTTGTGGTGTCGTAAGCAACATAAACTTGAGTAAACAAAGGAACGTAGTCCATTATTGCATCCTTTAATTCTTTCCTTAATTTATGATACTTTTCATACCCCAACTCACGGAAACTTTCTGGTGTGAAGTTTAATATTATTTGGGTAACATGTCCGTTTCTTGTTGGGATTTCAAACGCATCCCAAGTAAAAGAACAAATACCTTCATCAAAGACCAAATAAACAAGTTTATTGATTATTTTATCGTATTTTTGATATTCTCCTTTGTGATTAACAAATGAAGTCTCTTCCTTTAATATATGTCTAATTAGTTCTCTCATATCACATATTTGTACCCATCTATTTGGGCATCTTTATATTTATATGTCGTAACATGTCTGTCCTCATCATTCCTTTCCATTTTTAAATGATCTGGTAAATCATTATATATTTCTTCAAATGTGCTTGTTAATTCTTTATTAACTTTGTAAGGTTCTTCAATCACATAATTATAATCTAACGCCGAAAATGGATAAGCCTTTGAGTGTTCAGTAGTATAAATGTAATCCTTTATCTGCATATACATTTCACTAACCTCAATACCATAATATTTTTTTACTTTTTCAAGACTAACAAATAAATTGATGAACACCGTATATTTGTACTTATCTGCCGGTTCAGCCAATTCCCAATCAACAACAAAATTAAACTTCTTTGATAACATTTTAACGGCAATATTAACACCCTTATCAAATTCTTTACGTTCATCAACACTTTCGTTAAGTGAACTTTTACCATAAAGTTTGTCGTGTAAATCTTGAACTTCACTAATGGAAAAATCCCAACCCCCAATTAAATCAATGTTTTCCCCATTTAATTCTACAACCGTAAGGTAATTTGTGTTGAATATTCTACCATCATCAAATTTACTTTTAAATCCACTATGTTGAGCATCATCTGATAGGTACTTAACCATAGACTTAAAACCTTCGTTTTCTTCTGGTGTTAATTTGTTTTCATCATATAAAACATTTATTTCAGGCCAAT
>Ga0114974_10003225_pt1 | contig 12411 bp, 14 predicted proteins | sample S_130206_EF_Meta_FD_87318 | JGI IMG/M metagenome (GOLD analysis project Ga0114974, IMG submission 87318) | Freshwater microbial communities from Lake Simoncouche, Canada to study carbon cycling - S_130206_EF_MetaG | ecosystem: Environmental > Aquatic > Freshwater > Lake | place: Lake...
CATGGCGTGGACGCAAAGTGCTTCATGGCCTGAACGAGTTGCGGATGGCATTGCTGTGCAGCAAGCACGGTTTTCTCGGAACAAAGAATCTTTTGGCTTTATTGATGATTCCACGGGTGTAGCCAACGTTCACATTCTGGGTGACCAAATTGTTGATCCGAATATCTCCATCATCGACCATTGCGAACATGGCGCGCCAACCTGGGGACCAGGGCAACGCACATGGTGTTTCAATACCGACGGCACGCGTGTTGCGTACACGCGCAATGAAGACGGGTATTCATCGTTGTGGGTGTTCGACAGAGTGACAGGTTCTCGTCACCGCATCGGGCAGGGAGTTCACGGGTGTTTGTCGTGGGAAGGAAACACACTTGCAGCATTGCGAACTGGGGCGCGTACACCGCAACAAGTAGTGGTGTATCACCTCAACAATTTGCTTGAACCTCAGCGCACGGTGTTGGTGCGGCCAGCTGATGCACAATGGTTCGAAAATGAAATTGACGTAGAGCTTGTAGAGCCAACAGTTGAACGTTCGCCTGGAGACATAGAGGTGCCGTACCGCTTGTATCGGGCGCATCGACCACATGGTGGATTGATTTGCTGGATACACGGTGGGCCAAATGATCAATGGCAAGTGACATTTCGTAGTCAATTCACGTATTGGTTATCAAGAGGGTTTGCGATTGCCGTTGTTGACCATCGCGGTTCGTCAGGTCATGGTCGCGATTTCATGATGAGCCTGAATGGTCACTGGGGAGAATACGACTCTATTGATACCGCGAATGTGTTGCGCCACCTACAGAGTGTTCATGGGTTCTCTTCTGCAACAACTGTGCTGATGGGCGGAAGTGCTGGCGGGCTGACCGCGCTGAACACGGCGGTACGTGATGCATCGCTATGTGCAGGGGTTGTGGTGAAGTACCCCGTCGTTGATCTTGTCGCGATGTTGCACAGCGACGACCCATTTGAAGGCCATCATATGCCGGCACTAATTGGCTCGGAACATCAGGCAGCTGCGCATTCACCGCATAAGAATGCTGCAGCCCTGCGAGATGTGCCAGTACTTGTATTCCATGGTGATCAGGATCATTCAGTTCCCCTTATGCATTCCGAACGACTGCGAGATGCCATAACGGCAGTGAGCGGAAACATTCAATTGGAAGTGTTCGCAGGAGAGGGTCACGGGTTTCGTAACCCGGTAAATATCGCTCGTGAATTTGCTGTGACTGAAAAGTTCCTTCACTCTCTGATGAGAAACGCAAGATAGCGTTAAATCCATGCTTCTCGCTGAGTTTGAAATCTTTCACTCGCGCCCCATTGCCCCCACGCGACGACTAGCACTTGGTCGCTTGCTCTTGCCTGTTGAGCCTGCACCCGGATTTGGCGGCATTTTGCTCGGCGCGGTTCTCGCTGTCCATGCCGCGGATGTAGACGAAGATTTCATCCCTGATCTTCAGCGTTTGTTGCTAGAGATTGAACGCGACTCGCGAGTTGTGCAGCCCCGACTTCGGCATCGTTTTCAAGTCGATCGCCACGGACTGTCATACAGCACTCACCGCATGACCAGTGTGAACGATTCGATTGAGTTTGAATTTCAGAACAACGGAACACCATTGCAGCAAGCGCTTGGTGCCATTTATGCACTAGAGCGACTTGATATCGGTATTCGCCAACAGTTGGTTCCTGTCATGCTTCGTGCGATGAAATGGCGTGGACCCATTGGCGCATCGTTCATTGAGTATCTGGCCGGCACCAAGGTCTCGTCAATTTCGGCATTGGCAGACCCGCGTGCATGGGCATTGGAAACTCTTGGTTTCCCTGGTGGCACAGTGAAGCCCGGTAAGCGAGACATCATGGCGCACTATCGCGACAGTGTGCGTCGTGCGCATCCAGATCACGGTGGTAACGAAACTGATGCAAGCAAATTGATTATCGACATCACTGAAGCTCGTCGCGTATTGCTTGAGTCGCTGTGACTTCGATCGCCGGAGTCGTGTTATTCCCCGGCGCAGGCTCATCGTCTTCTCACTCCTCATTAGTAGCAATGCACGATGCATTGTCGCCATTGCCAGTTGCCAGGCATGACTTTCCATATCGTCTTGCAGGAAAACCATTTCCTGATAAAGCTCCTGTACTCATTGCAAGTGTGAAAGAGCACGTTCGTGCCTTTGCTGAATCACTCGGTGTGTCTACTTCGAAGATAGTCATTGGCGGACGATCAATGGGCGGCCGTATGTGCTCTATGGCCGTTGCCGATGAAGAAGATCCGTTACTGGTTGCGGGGCTTGTCCTGGTGTCGTACCCATTGCGTCCGCCGAAGAAGCCAGACACTTTACGTATTGAACATTTGCCACGTGTCTTTGTTCCCACACTGTGCGTGAGCGGAACAAAAGACAACTTCGGAACTCCAGATGAGCTTCAGGCTGCATTTGCTGTTGTCCCTGGTGCAGTCACATGGAGTTGGGTTGATAACGGTCGACATGAATTAGGAAAAGCTGATGCCGATGTCGCACAGCGAATTGCAACGTGGGTGTCGGCTCTCTAGAAATCGTGTGAAATCTCGTCGAGGTCGCGGTGGGCAGTTTCGGGGTAGCGAAACCACACGATGAGAGAAGCAATGACCGGGCCTGCAACTAAGTACAGCATCACTGTTCCGTACGACAAACCGGAATCCAAGACGAATCCGGCACCGACCAATCCGACAATTCCGCCGAATAGGGCTGAGGTCATGATGATTCCGCCTGCGGTACCTCGAGAACCTGTGGGGAACAGCTCACCGCGATAAACGGCAAGCGCTGGATATGAAATTCCAAAGGCAAGGCCTCCGACAATCGCAAAGAGCCACATGGTTGCGCCAGATGTACAGAAAGAAAGCGCCAAGAGGAATGCGCCTATAGGGACCAATGTGGCCCCGAGGATGCGCCGGCCTTTTTCGTCGGCAACGTGTCCACCGATAATGAGGCCTAAAGATGCCGGTGACGAAGTTGCAACGGTGAAGAGCGCAACGAGTGCTGCCGAATATCCGCGGTCATCTTTCAGATATCTATTCTGAAAAATTGACGCAGTGGCGATGTACATATTCGTTAAGAACACAACTGAACAGATTCGGCCTAGTTGTCCGCGAAATGCCGAGGATAGTTTCATTCGAAGCATCACGGCCTGTTTTTGATGTTTGGTAAATCGTTCTGATTCTGGCAACCACTTCGTCAGCGCTATGGCAACGAGTATCCACACAAGAGCTACGACATAGATGAGTCTCCACGACGTGGGGCCACGATCCGCTAACGGTAGGGAGCCGACAGCAATGCCGCCGCCCATTCCGCTAATGACAGCCAGTAGTCCCGTTGCATAGGCGCGCGTATTGCGAGGCATTTCTTCTAGTGCAACAACTGCAATCAAGATGTCAAGCGTGAGACCAAGTGGGCGACCAATTGCTTGTGTGCCGACAAGAAATACATATGACGGTGCGATTGCTCCGAGCGCTGACACCATTGGTGCGGCCCACGCCATTGCAATCATCACAGGGCGTCGCCCGTATTTGTCAGCCAATGCAACAAGTGGCAAACAGATGATGATGCCGAATCTCACAACGGATGCGCCGATTCCCTGACCAGATTGCGAGACATTAAATTCATCAGCGGCAAACGCGACTGTTTGGGTGAACAAGGTGTTGATGAACGCTGCCGACATGGATGCCAGACCCACCAAAATCAGAATTTTGCGTTGGCGAGGGGACAAATCCTCGGTCGGCTTTGCCCATCGGGGTAGGCGTCTCAGCAGAAGTTTTCCGTTCAAGGCCACGGCGGGAGCATACTGATAGTCATGTCCATTGGTTCGAATCAGCGCGAGGGCGATGTCATCGTTGTTGCTCAGAGTGGGCCGCTGGCTGGCGAAGTGGTTGTGCCGGGCGCCAAAAACTCCGTTCTCAAACTGATGGCAGCTGCGCTGCTTGCAGATGGCCGATACACGTTGACAAATGTCCCAGTCATTGAAGATGTGGTCATCATGGCCGACTTGCTTCGGGCAGTTGGGCTTGAGATCACTATCTCGCGGGCACCCGCAGGTGAGACCGGCCAGCATCTGTCTATTTACAACTCTGGCGCCATCACGCCTGTCGCTCCATTTGAACTTGCTGACCGTATTCGTTCATCAGTGAATCTTGTTGGCCCTTTGCTTGGCCGCTTTGGACAGATTGATATTGCACTTCCTGGTGGCGACGACTTTGGTGGTCGACCAATCGACATGCACTTGCGCGGTCTCGAAGCAATGGGTGCAGAATTTGAAACCTCTTCTGAAGGAATCGTTGGGCGATGCGCACGACTAGTTGGCGCCGAAGTGGTGTTTGATTTCCCAAGTGTTGGCGCAACAGAAAATGTGTTGATGGCTGCTGTTGTTGCAGATGGTGTTACAACTATTCGTAACGCGGCACGTGAACCAGAAATTGCAGACTTGTGCAACATGTTGCGCAAGATGGGATGTCGTATTGACGGAATAGGCACAGCAACATTGACGATTACAGGCGTCAACCCTTCCTCGCTGCAGGCAGTGACCCATGAGGTAGTCACTGACCGTGTGCAGTCAGCTACGTACATCGCTGCCGTTGGTATGTGTGGCGGAACCATTCGTGTGGCACGGGCAAATGCTCAACACATGGGAATGATGTTGACGCGTTTTACCGACATGGGCATGGTCTTTGATATTGACGACGAGGGAATTACTGCTACGGCCCTAGACAGATTGACGTCAGTTGATGTTTCCACTTTGCCGTATCCGGGTGTTGCTACCGATTACAAACCCTTGGTGGTAGCCATGCTGTCGATTGCTAGTGGCGCCGGAATAGTTACTGAGAATTTGTATCCGGGTCGATTCCGTTATGTCGACGAATTACGTGCACTTGGGGCCAACATTGAAATCGATGGACATCATGCAGTGGTCAGGGGAGTGGAACATCTCACTGGCGCCACTGTGGTTGCGCCTGATATTCGTGCCGGAGCAGCTCTAGTTGTTGCTGGTCTCGCCGCATCTGGAATCACTGAAATTGGCGATGTATTCCATATTGATCGCGGATATGACGACATTGTGGGTCGTCTCAGTGCTTTGGGTGCCTCAATCAGTCGGGTTCGACCGGAGTCGTAGCCTCAGGCGGGGTCAATTTCTTGGCACGCGAATTTGCGAGCCGTAAAAGACCAAAAATGAGGACAATGGGCACGAGGGCATAGAGCATCTCGTCCCACCCACCTTGATGAGCGAACATCATGTCAGCGTAGGCTGTAACCATGTCAATGCGCCAACAGGTAGAAGAAACCATCGTGGTTATTAGGCCAGCTCTTCAGGCCGACGGCGGAGACATCGTCTTACATGATGTCAACGAAGAGACCGGTGTCATTTCAGTAGAACTGGTCGGAGCCTGCACCACGTGTCCTGCGTCTGATCAAACTTTGAAGGCCGGCATTGAACGCATTATGAAAGACCGCATCGACGGAGTCACCGAGGTCGTGCAGGTCGTCTAAGTGAGCCGTCGCACTCTTAGCCCCGAACAACTTTTTACCGCCGCATGTGATGGCGACCGCGCAGCGCTTGCTCGCGTCTTGTCGTTACTAGAACGTGGTGATGCAGTGGCACGTGAAGTTGGAAGGCTTGCCTACAAGCGCAGTGGCACTGGCTACACCGTAGGTATCACCGGAGCTCCTGGCGCCGGAAAAAGCACACTGACCAGTTCGCTCATCACGCACTTGCGCAAACAAGATCTTGAGATTGCAGTTCTTGCAATCGACCCATCATCACCATTTACTGGTGGGGCAATCTTGGGTGACCGCGTTCGTATGCAAGACCACGCAACAGACCCAGGCGTCTTTATTCGTTCTATGGCAACCCGCGGACACCTTGGTGGTTTGTCATTGTCGACACCAGAGGCAATTCGTATGCTCGATGCGGTTGGTCGCCAATGGATTTTGGTTGAGACCGTTGGCGTCGGTCAGGTTGAAGTGGAAATTGCTGGCAAGGCAGACACCACTGTTGTTGTGTTGAACCCAGGCTGGGGTGATTCGGTGCAAGCAAACAAAGCCGGTCTTATGGAAATTGCTGATGTGTTTGTTATTAACAAAGCAGATCGCAAAGGCGTTGAAGAAACACGTCGTGACATAGAACAAATGTTGGAACTGTCTGATATTGCCCACGAAGCATGGCACCCACCAATCATTGCCACTATCGGCAGTACTGGTGAGGGTGTTACGGAAATGTGGGACGCGGTGTTAGAACATCGCGCTGCAATTGAGTCAACGGGAGTTTTGAAGTCGCGACGTGAATTCCGGTTGCGCGCTGAATTGCGTGAGATTGTTGCGCGTCGCCTTGAATTGAAAGCTCGTGAAATTCTTAGTGGTGACCAATGGGATGGGTTGCAGGAACAAGTCCTGAATCATCTTCTTGATCCGTGGTCAGCCGCTGATGAAATGTTGCGCGGAGTAGGAGCCTGAAATGTCTAATGAAGAACTTGTACTAGTTGATTCGCCATTGCCTGGTGTTTTTGTACTCACACTGAACGCACCAAAGGTAAACGCTTTGTCTACGGCAATGTTGTCGCGCATTCACTACCTTGCGACAGATCTCACGCTCTTGAATGCAGGTGCTGTTGTGATCACGGGCGGCGACCGCTTGTTTGCTGCTGGCGCAGACATCTCCGAATTTGGTGGGCCAGAAGACGCTGCTCGTATCGGCGCAGCATTCCACGCAGCTCTCAATGCTGTTGCTGCATTGCCATGTTTCACCATTGCTGCTGTCAGCGGTTATGCCCTTGGTGGCGGATGCGAATTGTCTATGGCATGCGACTATCGCATTGCATCAACAAAAGCAGTATTCGGACAACCAGAAATTCTTCTCGGCATTATTCCTGGCGGCGGGGGAACGCAACGTCTTCCACGGTTGGTGGGCGCAAGCAGGGCCAAAGAAATCATGGCGACAGGTCGCCAAGTGAAGGCAGAAGAAGCACTTGCTATTGGTCTTGCTAATGAAGTGGTGGAACCAGATGCGCTAATGACTCGCGCACTTGAACTTGCAAGCACCATCGCGTCCGGTGCAACAGTCGCAACACGACTCATCAAACAAGCGGTTGATCAAGGTATGGAAACTGATCTGGCATCGGGGCTTGCATTGGAACTTCAGTTGTTTGAAGAAGTGTTTCATTCTGCTGACAGTCAAGTTGGCGTGGCAAGTTTCCTCGAACACGGACCAGGTAAAGCCACCTTTACTGGCGCATAACTCATGCATCATTTTCGAGCACCAGACGCACGTCGTTTCGTGTCGGCGTCGTTGATGATTGGGATCGCATTCGTAATCTTTGGTGCCTCATTCGGGGTCCTGTCGGTTTCTGCCGGCGCATCTGTCGCGCAATCATGCGCGATGTCGTTACTTGTCTTTACTGGCGCATCACAAATGTCTGCAGTCAGTGTTCTCGCTTCTGGCGGCACAGTCGCAAGTGCATTTGGTGGCGCTGTGTTGTTGTCAGGTCGTAATGCCGTCTACGGATTAGCAATGTCGCCCGTGTTGAAGCAGGGAAACTTCGCTTCACGGTTGCTTGGTGCGCAATGGGTAATTGACGAAACAACTGCTGTGGTATCTGCAGAAACTGATCCGGCTACTCGCCGAACTGCATTCTGGATTTCTGGTGCGATTCTTTATGCAAGTTGGAATATCGGAACATTGCTTGGGGCCTTAGTGGGTTCCAGCATTAACCCCAGTGATTTTGGGCTAGATGCGGCATTCCCTGTGATGTTCACCGCAATGATTGCACCCCACCTGCGCACTTCATCTGGCCGTAAAGCAGCATTGTTTGGTGCGGTCGCTGCAGTTGCGCTTGCGCCGTTCATGCCAATTGGTTTACCGATACTTGTATCAGCACTCGGCATGTTGTTCGGTATCTCTCCGACTTCAGAAGAATCAATTGCGATGACGGACGGCGCACCATGAGTTGGACGTTTGTATTGGCACTTGCTGCGTGTGCGTATGGGTTGAAACTTCTGGGCGCTGTAATTATTGGTCAGCGCGAGATGCCATTGGTGATGCAGCGGTGTTTGTTACTAATTCCAGCGGCATTACTTGCGGGACTGATTGCGAAGGACACGTTTACGACTGGTCAGAGCTATGCCATTGATGCGAGAGCTGCGGGGTTGGCAGTTGCGGTCCTTGCTACCAGGCGCAAGTTGCCATTTGTTGTGGTGATTATTGCCGGGGTGGGAACCACTGCAGTTATTCGCTTGTTTGTTTAAGCGGCTGGTGCTTCGGCGAGTTTTTTGAGAATGCGCAAGTTCTTGCGCCAGATTGCCTTCATCACGATCTGACCACCAACAAGAGCGCCAAGTTTTCCGCCGAGCCACCATGGGAACACCAATACTTCGGTCCATACAAATCGCGTTGAAGTAGGGCTAAGAGGTTCAAGGGTGAATTCACCAGTTCCAGTAACAACACCGGTGTGTGTAACACCCATTGCCTTTAGTGGTACCCAAGAAGTGATTGTCATCTCGTCGACAAGATTGATGGGACCAACTTTTGTGTCGCAATAGAACTGGGTGCCTGTGCCGCGTGTTTGATCTGTCTTGAAGCGGATTGCAACTGCGTCTGCCATCCAGTCAACGTGACGCTCAATTGGCTCAACAACATCCCACACGCGTTGAGTGCTTGCGTTGATATCAATCGCTACGCGAATGCTTCCCACGGATCAAACGCCAACTGCGGCGCGACGTAGAGCGTCTGCAGCAAATTCAGGAGCAATGATGTTGATCATGACGCCTGTGCCGCGTTCAAAACCGGCTGTGGTGGTGAGCTTTGGAAATAAGTGTGCATGCCAGTGGTACGTGCCCTCGTGATGCGATGGGGCCGTATGGAACACAAGGTTGAACGCAATATCGCCAAGTGTGGCTACAAGATGCTTCAGCGAATCACGAACTGCAAGACCAACGCCGGTGAGAGCATCGTCAGATGAATCAGTGAGATGTTGTTGATGGTCCTTTGGCATGATGAGCAATTCATATGGGCTAGAAGACCAGAACGGACAGATCACCATGGCGTGATCGTTTTCAAGTACGAAACGTTCGTTGTTTGATTCTGCTTCGGTAGTGGTGCACACAATGCATCCACCTTTGAATCGTTCGAAAGCACGTTCTTCTTCAAGAATTTCACCAGGTACGAATGGAAGGCCGAGTAACTGTCCGTGTGGGTGAGCAAGTGATGCACCGGCTTCACGACCATGATTCACAATTGCTTGCGTGTAGCGAATGTTTGGCGTGTTGGCATGTGCAATAAAGCGAGCCTTGAGTGCTGCCATCAGTTGCGCGATCTGATCATCAGAAAGTTCATCAAGGCGTAGTTCGTGTTCTGGTGAGTACACAAACACTTCATGGGTACCGCTGGCTTCAGCCATGACGTGCACAGGGCCGAGGTTGCGTACTGCAAGTGACTCGTCGCCTTCGAATGCGGGGTAGCGGTTTGCAATAACGCGCAATTGCCAGTTGCCTGCTGCGTCGACATTCTCTAAAAGCGGAACGTCTGCATGCGCAAGTGAGCTGTCAGGACAGAACGGGCATTCACGGTCAGGATCGTTCTCAACTTTTTGTGCGCGCGGAGCAAAGTCACTCGTGCGTTTAGCTCGAGATGGCACCACCGTGACCCATCGGCCGGTGAGAAGATTGAGACGAAGTTGACTCATTACCCACTCAGGATAGGCCGAAAAGCCTTGATTTCGGTGGATTATCGGCCGACGAAGGAGTCACACGGTAGGTGAATACCGGCTGACGTGACGATGTGAATCAGAAGTAAACGCAGTCTGTCGGCCGTCGGCGTATCGAGAGAACAAAGCCAATCCAGATTGTTCGGCAATTGCATCAAGTTGGGGTGGGGTGAAGTATCGAACGGCCCATGATCGAACCTGCGAACTGTGTTCAGAGCCGAGGTGCGTGAATGTGCCCGTGATGCGCTGAGACAGTGGGTCGTGGTGGCTGCTGGCGAGGACTTCTTCCCCCGTGGCCATGGTTTGGATTGACTCACGTGTTGACGCTTCCGTTGAGTTCGGAATGACGGCGTCAATATAAAGGGACCCAGTAGGGGCGAGGGCATGTGCGACGTGGCTGATGCAATTCTGCAGGGCTAATTCGTCTGGCACGTTGAAGAGAGTGTTGTAGCCGATGAAAACGACATCGAACGGGCCGCTCGGTATGTCTGTGGCAAAGTCACCGAGAACGAACGAGACGGACTCAGGGAAGTTCTTCTCGAGCGCTATCTGCAACATCGCTGCCGATGAGTCAATTCCAATAATGGTGTCGTTAGACGTGGGCCGCAACGACAGCCATTGCGCCACAAGTCGTCCCGTGCCAACTCCGAGCTCGAGGACGCGCACGGACTCACTAGGCAGGGAATCAATGATTGACTCAAGGAAATCGGCATCGTCAAGATCTGCGTACCACTGGTCGTAGACCTCTGCAAAGGAATCGCCATAGGTCGTTGCGTCGTATCCGTCAACGCCATAGGGGTTCTTGTGGTCGCTGCTCATCAGGTACTAGTCCACCACGACCATGTGCGGGGGGACGCATCGGTAGCCTGAATAGATGACCGAGATCACCGATTCACCACGTTCGTACGTGTATCTCGATCATGCCGCGACGTCTCCGTTGCGTCCAGAGGCCCGTGATGCCATGGGCAAGTACGGCGACGTGATGTATGCAAACCCATCGGGCTCGCATCGATTTGCGCGAGAAGCTCGTCAGGTCATCGATGAAGCACGTGATGTGGTTGCCGAAGTAATCGGATGTCGCCCTGGTGAAGTCATTTTCACGAGTGGCGGAACAGAAGGGGCTAACGCCGCAGTTCTTGGTGCTACTCGCCAAACAGGCGGAACCGCAGTGTGCGGTGCAACTGAACATCATGCTGTGTTGCATTGCGTCGAGCACATTGGTGGCACCGTGGTGCCCGTTACCCCTGCTGGGTCAGTGGACCCTGATGTCATGCGAGCAGTGTTAACAGACTTAGACAATGTTGCGGTGGTGTCAGTAATGGCAGTGAATAACGAGACTGGCGCTATTTCAGATTTAGAGCACATCTCACATGCAGTGCGACGCCAAGCACCTGATGCTTTGTTCCACACAGATGCTGTGCAGGCAGCGTGTTGGATTGATTTGCGAACAGTGTGGTCGCACGTTGATTGCCTCACTTTGTCAGCGCATAAATTTGGCGGACCAAAAGGAATGGGAATCATGGTGCTGCGCGAAGGCGCAACGCTTGAACCGCTAATTCTGGGTGGGGGACAAGAGCGTGATCGCCGCAGCGGCACGCACAACGTTGCAGGCATCGTGGGTACTTCCATTGCACTGTCGTTGACAGATCAGAATCGTAAATCTGAAGTGGCCAGGCTTGGCAAATTACGCGATCAGTTGATTAACGGAATCACATCACGCATCGAATGTGCCACCGCAACTCTTGAACCAGGTACCGGCATTGCCGGCACTGCTCACGTGTGCTTGGAAAATCTGGAAAGTGAATCATTGTTGTTTCTCTTAGACGAGGCGAGTGTCTGTGTGTCTGCTGCATCGGCGTGCGCAAGTGGAGCAATGGAACCATCACATGTGTTGGCGGCCATGGGTGTTTCACGTGGGCGCATTAAGGGCTCCTTGCGTTTCAGTCTTGGACACACCACCACTGAAAGCGATGTTTCTGCCGCGATCGATGCAACAATTGCAGCAGCAGCACGACTGGGGGCGGTGACATCATGAAAGTTCTTTTAGCTATGTCTGGTGGCGTTGACTCATCAGCTGCGGCGTTAGTGCTGCGTGATCAAGGTCACGATGTTGTCGGGGTAACCATGCGTTTATGGGGCGGCGAAAGCGATACAGGTTGCTGTTCAGTCTCAGATGTTGACGATGCTCGCAGAGTGGCACAGCAAGTGGGCATTGATCACTTGGTCTTTAACTTTTCTGAAGAATTCAATGAGCATGTTGTGGAGCCATATGTGGCATCTCACGTACAAGGAACAACGCCGAACCCATGCATTGAGTGCAATCGACATTTGAAATTTGACAAACTCATTGAACGTGGTCGTGCATTGGGCTTTGACGCAGTTGCTACGGGCCATCATGCACGGGTGATTGATGTTGATGGAACCTTGCGGTTGGCACGCGGTGCAGACGCCGCGAAAGATCAGAGCTATGTGGTGCACATGTTGTCCGCTGAAGATCTGGCGTATGTCATGTTCCCCGTTGGTCATATGCAGAAATCAGATGTACGTGAATTAGCAACGTCTGGCGGTTTACGCACTGCTGCAAAACCCGATAGTCAAGATGTGTGCTTTATTGGCACCACCATTGGCCGCGCCGGATTCCTTGAACCACGTCTTACGTTTAACTCAGCAACAGTTGTTGATTCGACCGGTGC
>Ga0114974_10003226_pt1 | contig 12409 bp, 13 predicted proteins | sample S_130206_EF_Meta_FD_87318 | JGI IMG/M metagenome (GOLD analysis project Ga0114974, IMG submission 87318) | Freshwater microbial communities from Lake Simoncouche, Canada to study carbon cycling - S_130206_EF_MetaG | ecosystem: Environmental > Aquatic > Freshwater > Lake | place: Lake...
CTTTATTTTCATCTCACCTTTGCTCGGTTTTTTGCTGGGGTCCATGATGATGGTGCTGGTGGCTTGGGTGTTTAGACGCGCCAGGCCGTCACGGGTGGACAAGTGGTTCAGGCGCTTGCAGTTGGTGTCGGCCGGTGCCTACAGCTTGGGGCACGGCGGCAACGATGCCCAGAAAACAATCGGCATTATCTGGATGCTGTTGATTGCCACGGGATACGTCTCAGTGACTGATAAATCACCCCCGACCTGGGCGGTGGTGAGTTGCTATCTCGCCATTGGCGCGGGCACCATGTTTGGGGGCTGGCGTATTGTCAAGACCATGGGTCAAAAAATCACCAAGTTAAAACCTGTTGGAGGTTTTTGTGCCGAAACGGGTGGCGCCATCACCCTATTTATGGCCACAGCGATTGGCGTGCCCGTGTCGACCACGCATACGATCACTGGCGCTATTGTGGGCGTAGGGTCCGTGCAGCGCGCTAGTGCTGTTCGCTGGGGTGTTGCCGGTAACATTATTTGGGCCTGGATTTTCACCATTCCAGCCAGCGCCTTTGTGGCTGCAGTCGCCTATTGGGTCAGCCTTCAGCTTTTCTGACGACAAACGACTCTCCATAAAGCCAGTAGCTTTTGCAGCTACTGGCTTTTTTATTGAGAAATTTTCCGCGCTTCTTCGACTTGGTTTTCAAAATAGGTTTGAAAACTGAACACGATGCTGCTCATCAAGATGGTAGTGCCGATAAGCAGTGCTAAAGCCATGGCACCCACGGTCATCCAATCGGTTTGACCGGGCGCCGCATCGAAGGGTGCTGAAGGGTTAAAGCGCGCATTCCACTTTTCAGGCGTCATCAAGCCATAAACGATGGCGTTCAGGGCACATGCTGCAATGGTGAATCCTAAAACGGGGATCAGAATCCAACCCAAGGGGTCATCCATGCCGTTGGCCTTAATTCGCGCAAAGCCATAAAGCCCCAAGGCCGTTGGCAGTGGCAGTAACCAGCCGATGAGATCGCCCTTGCCAAATAAATAAAAGCGGTGCAGCCCAATAGGGCCGCCGATAAATGCGAGCCACGCGGCGATAGTTTTGTTTTTCATGGCACCATTATGTTTGCGGCGCACTGCGGTCGCCCCATCCTAGGGCTTTGTCCATCATGACAACATCCAGCCAGCGGTCAAATTTCCAGCCGCAGGATTTAAGCGTGCCAACGTTTACAAACCCGGCAGAGCGGTGGACACCGATCGAGGCCGCGTTGGCCGAGTCACCAATGACCGCAATCAATTTTCTAACGCCAGCTTTTTCAGCTTGGGCCATGAGTTCAGTTAATAGCAAGCGTCCCAAGCCTTGGCCGTTCGCCTCAGGCGCCAGGTAAATGGAGTCCTCGGCTGAAAAACGGTAAGCGGGCCTCGGTTTGAACCAGTTGCAGTAGGCAAAACCCAGAACCTTGTCACCGTCAACCGCCACCAGATACGGTAAGCCCTTGCTCAAAACATCCTCCCGGCGGGTGCGCATGTCGTCAGTTGTGGGGGGGGTCACCTCGAAAGTGCCGGTTCCATGCAGCACATGGTGGGCGTAAATAGCGGTGATGGACGGGATGTCTTCTGGGAGGCTTGGGCGAATGAGTGTCATAAAAATTGAAAACGTTATAATGTGAGGCTATCTAGTGTGTCGCTGACCGGGTGGTCATTGCGCGTGTCTCAACGCTAGATTAAATACTGAATTACTTGGCGGAAATAAACTTCCGCCACCCAAAGGATAAATCATGGTCGTTATTCGTCTCGCACGCGGTGGTGCAAAAGCTCGCCCTTTCTTTAATATCGTTGTAGCTGACAAGCGCACCCGTCGTGATGGCCGTTTCATCGAGCGTATTGGTTTTTACAACCCTAGCGCTACTGTTAACGAAGAAAGCATCCGTATTGCCCAAGATCGCTTGACCTACTGGAAAAGCGTTGGCGCACAGGCATCTCCCACAGTGGAACGCCTGATCAATCAAGCCGCTAAAAAAGCAGCCTGATTTTATGGTGATGCTGCCCGGCCTTGAGGCCGCCGAATTGCCGGCGGATGCTATAGAAGTTGGGCGCATCGCTGATGCCTGGGGCATCAAAGGTTGGTTCAAAGTCCTGCCGCACAGCGCCGATTCAGAGGCGCTTTTTTCATCCAAGCGATGGTTTTTGATGCCCTCGGAGCGGGGTGCAAAAACATTTTCTGGCGTCGCAAAAATAACGATTGCCGAAGCCAAGATTCATTCCAACACCGTGGTGGCCACAGCGCTCGGTGTTGAAGACAGAACCGCTGCCGAAGCATTGCGCGGTGCACGTATTTTTATTTCCCGTGGCAGTTTTCCTGCGGCTGAAAAAGATGAGTATTACTGGGTTGACCTGATTGGCTTAAATGTCGTCAACCGCGAAGGTGTTGACCTGGGCGTGGTTAAAGAACTGCTTGCAACAGGCGCCCAAACGGTGCTCGTGATGGACTTCGAGCAAGACGGCAAGGTGCAGGAGCGAATGATTCCTTTTGTATCGGTCTATGTTGATGACGTGGATTTGCCGGGTCGTCGCATTCTGGTGGATTGGCAAGCTGATTTTTGAGCGTTGGCGTATGCGTTTCGACATCGTCACTCTTTTTCCTGAGCTATTTGGCCCACTTTTGACCAGCGGTATTACACGCCGTGCGTATGAATCGGGTCAGGTTGAAGTCAAGTTCAGCAACCCTAGAGATTTTGCTGAAGGCAATTACCGGCGTGTTGATGATCGCCCATTTGGTGGCGGTCCTGGCATGGTCATGATGGCCGAACCACTGACCCAATCCATTCTTCATATTCAAGCCCAGCGTACAGCGCCTGCGCCTGTGGTTCTTTTTTCCCCCGTTGGTCGACGCCTTGATCATGCAATGGTCACCCGTTGGGCAGAAAGCCAAGGAGCTATTTTGATTTGCGGCCGTTATGAAGGCCTAGACCAGCGATTTATTGATGAGCAGGTCACGGAGCAGATTAGCTTGGGCGATTTTGTGTTGTCCGGTGGTGAAATTGCGGCGATGGCCTTGCTTGACGCCGTAGCCCGCCTGCAACCTGGTGTGTTGAATACAGCGGGAAGTCATCAGCAAGACAGCTTTAATCCCGAGTTGGATGGTTTGCTGGACTGTCCGCACTACACGCGCCCCGAAACCTGGTCGGGACACTCGGTGCCCGAGGTGCTCTTGTCGGGGCACCATGTGAATATTGAGCGCTGGCGTCGTGAGCAGCGCCTGGCGATCACGTTCAAATTCAGACCTGAGTTGGTCGTTCAGGCAAGAAATTCCGGGCTTTTAAGCAAATCCGATGAGGTTTTTCTGGCGAAATTAGCCACCACCTGAAGGCTGGGCTGGGGATCTGTTTTGATCAGGCTATAATATAAGGCTAACCGATCCTCTGGCTGGCCGTTTTGGTAAACAATTTATTGAAACACTTGAGTCAATCCCGACACTGGCGCGTCCAAGATCATTTGAGGAAATTATGAATCTGATTCAAATACTTGAGCAAGAAGAAATTGCTCGTCTGGGTAAAGTTATTCCTGAGTTTGCCCCTGGCGACACCGTGATCGTTAGCGTCAATGTCGTTGAAGGTACACGCAAGCGCGTTCAGGCCTACGAAGGTGTTGTGATTGCCAAGCGTAATCGTGGTTTGAACAGCGGCTTTATCGTTCGCAAAATTTCAAGCGGCGAAGGCGTTGAGCGTACGTTCCAAACGTACAGCCCCCTGATCGCTGGTATTGAAGTTAAACGTCGCGGCGATGTTCGTCGTGCCAAGTTGTACTACTTGCGTGATCGCAGTGGCAAGTCGGCTCGTATTAAAGAAAAATTGCCAGCTAAGAAAATCAAGACAGCCGCTGTTTAAAGCGTCTCGTTTTATGAAAACCGCCCTTGCGCATGCATGTGGCGGTTTTTTTGTGTCTAATATTTAAGCTTTACTTGTCGTGACGATAAAACCGCCAGAACAACGTCCTTTTAAATTTCCTTCGTTTGATCCTCGCCTCGTGCCAGTTGATCGAATCGATGCCCATTTGCCAGCCGTTCCGCCTGACTCTATGTTGCCTGCTGCATTGCGCCAGCGCTTTGAGCGTCCGCCGGTCTGGGTCCCCGAGCTGTTGAATGAGAAAATGACCATGGACCGTGCGCCCATGCATGCTGCGGTTTTGCTGCCTATCGTCATGCATGCGCGCCCGACGGTGTTGCTCACTGAACGAACGCAACACCTTTCAACCCATTCCGGGCAAGTGGCCTTTCCAGGCGGAAAAGTTGATGCTGATGATGCCGACGCACAGGCGACGGCCTTGCGGGAAGCGCAAGAGGAGGTTGGACTCGATCCCGCCTTTGTCCAGGTGCTTGGGGTAATGCCCCACTATTTAACGGGTTCCGGGTTCATCATCACGCCGGTTATAGCCTTGGTTCAGCCCGGTTTCACTTTGACCCGCAATACAAACGAGGTCGCTGATATTTTTGAAGTACCCCTGGATTTTTTGATGGATCCGAAGCATCACCAGCGTCACAGTTTCGAGTCAGAGGCTGGCCGGCGCGAATGGTTTTCAATGCCTTATCAAGATCCAGCCCAATCGGACAGGCCATCGCGCTTTATTTGGGGCGTTACAGCAGGTATTTTGCGCAACTTTTACGGGCTCTTGTCAGCGTGAATAGCGGGACCGCTATGATTGAGGGATGAGCTTTATCACTGTACTTTTTGCCCTGCTGATTGAGCAGGCGCGCCCCTTGGGCCGCGCAAACGTGGTTCACGCCAGTTTGCGCGCCTGGATTCGCTGGAGTTCCCGCAATTTTGATACGGGCAGGCCGCTTCATGGTTGGCTCGCTTGGGGGTTTGCAGTCGTTGGCCCCGCCCTCATTTCTTTGTTGATCTACGCCGCACTGCTTTATTTTGTGGGCTGGCCATTGGCGATCTTGTGGAGTGTGGCGGTCCTTTATGTGACGCTTGGTTTTAGGCAGTTCAGTTTCCATTTCACGGAAATCAGGGATGCACTGGCGGATGGTGATGAAGCACTGGCGCGCCAGTTGCTCGCTGAATGGCAGCAGATTGATGCCAGCGAACTACCGCGCAGTGAGATTGTTCGCCATGTCATTGAGCACTCCGTGCTGTCCGCGCATCGTTATGTCTTCGGGGTTTTGGCCTGGTTTTCTATTCTTGCGGCCTTGGGTTTGGGGCCGACCGGCGCTGTGATTTACCGATTAAGCGAGTTTGTCGTCCGCTATTGGCAGCATAAAAGCAAAACTCACCTAGAACCCGTGAGTGAGGTGCTGCAGATAAGCGCCATGGATGCTTGGCGATTTATCGACTGGATTCCTGCCCGCTTGACGGCGATCAGCTTTGCGGTCGTGGGGAGCTTTGAAGAAACCATCGACGGCTGGCGAAATTACACCCCTCGCTTCCCTGGTGACAACGACGGCATTCTTTTGGCGGCAACTTCTGGTGCTGTCAACATCAGGCTCGGCGAAGACATCGCAACTATGCCCCCCCCAGGAGATGCTTTGCATGAAGCCAATCAAAAGGCGAGTGAGTCAACTTCAGGACAAACACCTGAACTTGCACATTTGGCCGTTATCGTTGGCCTCGTCTGGCGTACCGTAGTGATGTGGATGGTGTTACTTGCACTTTTAACGTTGGCTCGTTTATTGGGTTAATCAAGGAATAATTCTCTTGAAAGACCCACTGGGTCTGCTTGACCAGCTATTAATATCGAAGCAGAATAAAGGCCTTGTTGCTGCTCGTTTGGGCACTCAGTATTTCCTGGCCTGACTTAATTCCGCGTATAAATCACCATAGATTTTGTAGCGATTGGCACTGATGCCGTCGGGGCTTCCATCTGGTTTAACGGCCGCCATCACGCCACAACCGGGCTCATGCAAGTGACTGCAGTTGTAAAACTTGCAGTTGGCCACATGGGGCTTCAGATCCGGCATATAGGCGGCCAACTGTGCCTGGTCGATGTGGTTCAGGCCAAATTCCTGAAAGCCGGGTGAGTCGATCAGTGCCGTGGTTTTGGTGTCGTCCACCCAGTACCAGGTGGTACTCGTTGTGGTGTGCTTGCCTGAATTGAGGGCTTGGGATATTTCACCTGTTTGAGCCAAGGCACCGGGTGCCAGCAGGTTAATCAAGGTGCTTTTGCCTGCGCCTGACGGTCCCAATACCAAGGTTGTCTTGCCGTGAAGCAGTTTTAGCAGGGCAATATGGTCAGCATCGCCAGATTGTTTGAGGCTCAGCGGCAGCACGCCGTAGCCCATGCGGCGGTAGGGCAGGAGCCACTCCCAGGCGCGGGCAAAGGGCTCAACCAGGTCGCTTTTATTGAGCGCAATGATGGGTGTGATGTGCTCTGCCTCCGCCGCAATCAGCGCGCGGGAGAGCTGGCTGCTTGAAAACTCGGGTTCGGCGGCGATCAGGATCAATATCTGGTCAAGATTCGTAGCGAATGATTTGGTTCGTACTTCATCCTGACGATAGAAAACGTTGCGACGTTCCTCAATTTTTTCAATGGTTCCTTCGTCTCTGGACGCCTGCCACAAGACACGGTCGCCCACCAGTCCCTGGCTTTTTTTGCCACGGGAGTGGCAAATCAAGCGTCGACCTTCGGGCGTTTCCACCAAAAAATGGCGCCCATAGTTGGCCACAATCAGGCCTTTGTCTAAAGTAGCGCGTTCCATCAGGGAGCCTTCTTGGTTGAGTTGCTCATGCTGTCAGGGCGTCGACACGCGCCGCACAGTCAAAATCCCGCAGAGTTAAACCGGCGACGTCGTGGGTATTGAATCGAACAACGCAGCGTTTGAATTGAACCAATAAATGGGGGTGGTGATCTTGCGCGTGGGCAATGAACGCGACGGCGTTAACGAAGGCCATCGTTTGGTAGTAATTTTCAAAAGAGTAGGACTTTTCAATGACCACCTCGGGCCCATCACCATTTAATGTCCAGCCCTCTAACTTAGCTAAATTTGCAACAACCGCTGTGGCATTGAGTGCCAACTTGGGGCGGTTTTCGGTTTCTTTTCTAATCGGAGGGGTCGTCATATCGGGCTAATTATCAAGGGTCAGGCCATCATGCGGGCTAATCGCTCTGAGGCCGGTGGGTGTGAGTAATAAAACTTCACAAATAGGGGGTCGGGCGTCAGTGTTGAAGCGTTGTCTTCGTAAAGCTTCAGCAAGGCCGTCGAGAGGTCAGCACCAGCGGTGTGCGCGACCGCATAAGCATCGGCTTCAAATTCATGTTTGCGTGACAACTGAGCGAACACGGGTCCTATGAAGAAGGTGAAAACAGGCAAGGCCAACATAAAAAGTAAAACCGCCAGCGCATCATTTGGCGCCCCCAGATTGGGCTGAACACCCAGGCCAAGATAAAACCAAGCCTGAGTGGCCAGCCAACCCAAAAGTGCAAACCCCAAGAGGCTCAAGGCATACATCGCCACAATCCGCTTGATGATGTGTTTGTGTTTGAAGTGGCCCAGTTCGTGGGCCAGGACGGCATCGACCTCGTTGGGTGAGAGTTTGGCAAGCAGGGTGTCGTAAAACACCACGCGCTTGGCCGCACCGAAACCGGTGAAGTACGCATTGGCATGGGCACTGCGCTTACTGCCATCCATCACAAAAAGCCCTTTCGCCGAGAAGCCGCAGCGTTTCATCAAGGCATTCACCCGCGTTTTCAAGATCTCGTCTTCAAGCGGGACAAACTTGTTGAACAGGGGGGCAATCAAGGTGGGGTAAATGACCAGCAGCAGCAGGTTAAAACCCATCCACACACACCAGGCCCAAAGCCACCAGGTGCTGCCAGCAGCACCCATCATCCATAAAATCAAGGCAGCAATCGGCAGACCAATGAGTAGGCCCATGACGCTTGATTTGAATAAATCAATGACCCAAAGCTTGAGGGTCATTTTGTTAAACCCAAACCGCTCTTCTAGCACGAAGGTCTGGTAAAGCGTCATCGGCAGATCAAGCAAACTGCTGATGAAAATAAAGCCACCCAGCAAGGCGAGCTGCTGGAGCATGCCGCCCCCAAGCCAGGACATCGTCCATTGGTTGAGTGCAGAAAGTCCACCGAGCAAGGTCCAAGCCAAAAGCATGGCGCCGCCCACGGCCATTTCGATCAGCCCCAGACGCGCTTTGCTCAGTGTGTAGTCGGCGGCCTTTTGATGCACTTCCAGGGTAATGATTTTGGAGAAGGCAGTTGGTACCTGCGCACGGTGCAGAGCGACATGCCGAATTTGCCGCGAACTAAGCCAGAACTTCAAGACCAAGCCGGCAATAAACGCTGTGGCAAAAGCAAAGGTCATCATCAAGGAGTAGGGAAGGGGGAAAATTGAAGCGTCCATGGCGGGCTAGTTTAGGCCATCGGCGACAATTCCAGCATGGACCTATCGAACATTTCCCCTGTGGCGGCTTTGCTTGCCAAATCTGACCAGAACCTCATTTGGCTTGACTGCGAAATGACCGGACTCGACCCCGATGTTGACCGCATCATTGAAATTGCTGTTGTCGTCACGGGCCCCAAGCTTGAATCCAGAACAGAAGGCCCGGTCTTGGTGATTCACCAAAGCAACGAGCAGCTCGACGGCATGGACAAGTGGAATAAAGGTACGCATGGCAAAAGCGGATTGATTGACAAGGTCAAGGCATCCACTTTGTTGGAGGCTGACGCTGAGGCCCAGTTGATCAATTTTTTAAGTCAATATGTGCCGCACAAAGGATCCCCCATGTGCGGTAACAGCATTGGGCAAGACCGTCGATTTCTGGCGAAATACATGCCCAAGCTGGAAGCATTTTTCCATTACCGAAATTTGGATGTGAGTACGCTCAAAGAGCTGTCAAAACGCTGGCGACCCGAGGTCTACAACACGTTTAAAAAGCAACAACGTCACACCGCTTTGGCTGATGCGCATGAGTCCATTGATGAGCTGGAACACTACCGCAAACACTTCATAAAATTAGTAGATTAGGTAGAAACCCGAAGTTGTGACATAATCTTAGGCTGCACTGCAAACAGTAGTGCATATTTGTACATCTCCCTTCATTCACTGGGTCCAAAGTAAAACTGCAAAAACAGTGTTTGCTTAATAATGACCCCCAGCGCTGAGAACTCCTTGTGAGTCAGAGCAGGTTCCGTTTGATGGTTGATGTTTTTTAACCATTGACGGAGCAGTCGCACAACGTGCGGCGCTCGCGTGTGAGTAAATTCATGACTGACGCTATCCAAGCGACGGGCGAAGTATCGCTTGTCGAAAATTTTTCCAATGACGCTGCTGAGGCCATTCAAAACGTGGTTCTCGCCACTGAAGATGCACCTATGGCTGAGATCGCTGCGCCTGTCGCAGAGCTGCCTAACGGTTTTGTGGCTTTAGGTCTTGCGCCTGAGTTGATCCAAGCTGTTAAAGACCTCGGCTTTACACAGCCCACTACCGTTCAGCAAAAAACAATTCCTCTTGCCATGCAAGGACACGGTGCCCATGACGAAGGCGCACGTTTTATCGATCTGATGGTTTCCAGCCAGACCGGTAGCGGCAAGACAGCAGCTTTCTTGCTGCCCGTTTTGCACACCTTGTTGTCGCAAATGGCGGCTGCTGAAGCCAAAGAAAAGTCTGACTTCGAGCAAGCTGTTGCAGAAGCTGCCGCCAAAGGCGAGGCACCTCCCAAGCGCGCCAAGCGCAAAGACCCGACCAATCCTCGCCACTTTGCACCCGCTGCACCTGGCGCCTTGATCGTTTGCCCAACCCGTGAATTGGCCCAGCAAGTTGCACACGATGCGATTGATTTGGTTCAGCATTGCCGTGGTCTGCGTGTTGCCAACATCGTGGGTGGCATGCCATACCAGTTGCAAATTGCCAAGTTGCAAAACGCCAATTTGGTTGTGGCGACACCGGGTCGTTTGCTTGACCTGCAACGCTCGATGCAAATCAAACTTGACCAGGTTCAGTTCCTGGTAGTTGACGAAGCTGACCGTATGTTGGATCTGGGCTTCTCCGATGACCTGGCTGACATCAATCAGTTGACCATTCAGCGCAAGCAAACCATGATGTTCAGTGCCACTTTTGCACCGCGCATTCAGCAGTTGGCCACCCGCGTGATGCGCGATCCACAAAAACTGCAAATCGATTCACCTCAGGAAAAACACGCCAACATCAGCCAGAAGCTTTTCTGGGCTGACAATGCGCAGCACAAGCGCAAGTTGTTGGATCACTGGTTGCGCGACACCACCATTAACCAGGCGATTGTTTTTGCCAGCACCCAAATTGAGTGTGATGGTTTGGCCAACGACCTGCAACAAGAAGGCTTCTCCGCTGTTGCTTTGCACGGCGCTCTGAGCCAAGGTCTGCGTAACCGTCGCTTGATGGCTCTGCGTCAAGGTCAAGTGCAAATTTTGGTGGCAACCGATGTGGCTGCTCGCGGTATTGACGTGCCCACAGTGACCCACGTGTTCAACTTTGGCTTACCAATGAAAGCTGAAGATTACACCCACCGTATTGGCCGTACCGGTCGTGCGGGGCGCGATGGTATTGCGGTAACTTTTGCCGAGTTCCGCGATCGCCGCAAGATCATGGACATTGAGTTCCATAGCCACCAGACTTTCAAAGCTGAAACTGTTCCAGGTATGGAGCCACAACAGCGTTTCCCTGATTCACGTCCTCAAAACTTTAGCGGTGGTGGCGGTGGACGTGGTGGTGACAACCATTCCCGTGGCGGCAACTTCGGTGGCGGCGGTGGCGGTGGACGCTCAGGCGGCTTCGGTGCTTCCCGTGGTGGTTTTAATGACCGCAATTCAGGCGCACCTCGTGACGCCGGCGGTGGTGGTTACCAAAACAACAACAATGGTGGCGGATTCAGCCAACCTGAAGGCCGTAGCTATGAGCGCAAAGGCGGTTTTAATGACCGTTTTGCGGGCTCCCCTGCGCCTCGCGGTGATTTCGGCGCACCTCGCGGCGACTTCGGTGGCCGTAACGACGGTGGTGGCGCTCCCCGTGGCGATTTCGGAGCACCTCGCGGTGACTTCGGCGGTCGTAACGATGGCGGCGGCGCTCCCCGCGGCGATTTCGGCGCACCTCGTGGTGACTTCGGTGCCCGTAAGCCAGCCTTTGGCAAGCCAATGGGTGCCAAGCCAGGTAATGGCGGAAAAGTATTTGTGCCCCGTGATGCTGCGAAGCGTCCCGCACGTCCTGCACGTTAATTCGTTAAGCGCACTTTAAAAAACCCGCCAGTCGCAAGATTGGTGGGTTTTTTTATACCTTCACGCCACTAATCCGGCAGATTATTCGCGCAACGTAATCGGCGCCAATGAATCGCCTTGAGCCAAAACCCGCCCAATGACTGCTGTCTGTGTGTAACCCAAAGCTTGTAATTCATTGATGCAGGCCTGCGCCTTATCAGCGGGTAAACTGGCCAATAGACCGCCAGCCGTTTGAGGATCAAAAAGCAAGGGGTAGCGAGGGTGGTTGATCATGGCCTCTTGGTTGCTCAGCGCACGGCGTAAACGCACGTTGGCGCTTTGCAGGGAGCTCAGCATGCCAGCGCTCACGCATTCTTGTGCGCCGTCCAGCAAAGGCAGGGCGCTCATCAATAGTTCTGCATCTACGCCCGAGGGTCGTGTCATTTCCAGTAAATGACCCAGCAGCCCAAAGCCGGTGATGTCGGTGCAAGCGGTGGCCCCCCAAGCCGCCAGGCATTGTGCACCTTGCCGGTTGGACATCACCATCGACTGCAAGGCGGCATCTATCCAGCGCCCCTTGGCTGCTAAACGCGCATGGGCGACAAACAAGGTTCCGGTTCCAATCGGCTTGGTGAGTATCAAAACATCACCCGGCTGCATGCCATTTTTTCGCATCACTTTTGCAGGATCGTCGTCAATCAAGCCGTTGATGGCAAAGCCAAGCGCCAGCTCTTTCCCTTCTCCCGTGTGCCCGCCGACCAGTGCGCATTCAGCTTCATTTAAAACTTCAACGGCGCCGGTCATCATCTGAAAGAGCACATCTTCTACTTTGGCGTCCAGTCCCGAGGGCACTGTAGCAATCGCTGTCGCGGTTTGAGCTTGCGCACCCATAGCCCAAATGTCACCCAAAGCATGGTTGGCAGCAATCTTGCCAAAAATATACGGGTCATCAATAAAAGAGCGAAAAAAATCAACCGAATGCACCATCGCTTTGCCCGACGGGATGCGCACAACCGCCGCATCGTCAGGGTCTTTGAGACCCACCAATACCTCTTCACGATTTATTGGATGTAGCTGACTGAGTGCACTTGACAGGACCGTGGTCCCCACCTTGGCACCGCAGCCACCGCATCGCATGGCAATGGCCGCGATGGCCTGCAATGACTCTTGCGGGGGGAGCTGCACAATGCGTTGTAGCTTGCTGCTTTGAGCCACTGATGCATCAATCGTTTGCAAGCCACTAACCCTGCGC
>Ga0114974_10003229_pt1 | contig 12407 bp, 8 predicted proteins | sample S_130206_EF_Meta_FD_87318 | JGI IMG/M metagenome (GOLD analysis project Ga0114974, IMG submission 87318) | Freshwater microbial communities from Lake Simoncouche, Canada to study carbon cycling - S_130206_EF_MetaG | ecosystem: Environmental > Aquatic > Freshwater > Lake | place: Lake...
ATGCCGGGATCGACGGCGAAGGCATCGGCAAGCTGCTGCGCAGCCGCCAGGTGAAGAAGATGATCTCCTCTTATGTCGGCGAAAACAAGGAGTTCGAGCGGCAATATCTGGCCGACGAACTCGAAGTCGAATTCTGCCCGCAAGGCACTCTGGCCGAACGCATGCGCGCCGGCGGCGCGGGCATTCCGGGGTTCTATACCAAGACCGGCGTCGGCACCCTGGTGGCCGAGGGCAAGGAAGCCAAGGAGTTTGGCGGCGAGGAATACATCCTCGAACGCGGCATCTTCGCCGATCTGGCGCTGGTGAAGGCCTGGAAGGCGGACACAACCGGCAATGTCGTGTTCCGCAAGACCGCGCAGAATTTCAACACCCCGGCGGCGACCTGCGGCAAAGTCTGCGTCGTCGAGGTGGAAGAAGTGGTCCAGCCCGGCGAGCTGAACCCGGACTGCATCCACTTGCCCGGCGTCTATGTCCAGCGACTGATTCTGGGCGCGCCCTACGACAAGAAAATCGAATTCCGCACCACTCGCAGCACGGATGTCGGCTGATGACCAAGCATGATCACATCGCAGAAGGCTGGAGCCGCGACCAGATGGCGGCCCGCGTTGCGCAGGAGCTGCAGGATGGCTTTTATGTCAACCTCGGCATCGGCATTCCGACGCTCGTCGCCAACCACGTTCCCAAGGACATCACCGTCACGCTGCAGAGCGAAAACGGCATGCTCGGCATCGGCCCTTTCCCGCTGGAAGGCGAAGAGGACGCCGATCTGATCAATGCCGGCAAGCAGACCATCAGCGAACTGCCGCATTCTGCCTATTTCGACAGCGCCACCAGCTTCGCGATGATCCGCGGCGGGCATATCGATCTCACCGTGCTGGGCGCGATGGAAGTGGCCGAGAACGGCGACATCGCCAACTGGATGATCCCGGGCAAGATGGTCAAGGGCATGGGCGGCGCGATGGATCTGGTCGCCGGCGTCAAGCGGATCATCGTGGTGATGGAACACTGCGCGAAGGACGGCAGCGCCAAATTCATCCCGGCCTGCACCCTGCCGCTGACGGGGCGCAATGTCGTCGACATGATCGTCACCGATCTCGCGGTCTTCGCGCGGCCGGACCATATGTCACCGTTCCGGCTGGTCGAGTTGGCACCGGGGGTATCTGCTGAGGAAGTCGCCGCCAAGACGACGGCGCATTATCTGGCCTGAGTTGCGACAGGGCGGGCTGCCCTGTCAACCCGCCACAAACCAGTGCCGCGCGCCATCAAGCATGACCTCGTGAGTATATCCGCTGCCAGCCGGAAGCGGCTCGGCGGGCAGGTTACAGGTGTGGTTATCGCCGAACCGCGCCGCCGCCGCCGCCGGATCGCCGACCTTCCACGCCAGCGCATAGACGCCGCCGTTAGGCCCATTGGCGAAGCGCGCCAGCGGGCCTAGTTCCTTGTCGGCAGGCTCCAGCACAACCAGCGCCATGTCGGCGACATCGACGCGGGTGGCCGTGGCGGGCTCGGGCCATTCCACGGGCACCGGCAGGTGCGCCTTGCCGCCCAGCACTTCGGTCAAAAAGCGCACGGCCGCCGCCGGATGGCGCGGGGCGCAGACGATGTGGGCGAGCGCGTGCGGCCGGTCGGCGCGGCCCACGGCCCAGTCGCGCCGCCAGTTTGGCAGGTCCCAGGGATCGTTGGGCATCCTATGATCGGTCAGCTCCATGATCAGCCCGCCGGTGCTCTTGGGATGAAGAAAGATCAGCCCCGGCCCCTCGGTGTTGATCAGCACGCCCAGATCATCACACCGTGCCCGCGCCAGGGGAACATTGGCCACCCGAAACGAGATCGAATGATAGCCCGGCCCGGCCTTGGCGAGATAGCGGGCATACATGAACGCCAGGTCATCCACATGGCGCGGCGACATCACTTCGATCATGTGATCCGCCACATAGATCAGCGCGGCATCGCGGTCTTCCGGCGGATAATAGCTTTCGTGGAACGTGATCCCGCCGAAGACATCGGTATAGATATGCCGCAAGCGCTCGCACTCGGGCGCGGCATGGATGGTGTGCAGATAGCGCAGTGGTGTCAGTTCATTCATGGCGAGGCTCTCCCGGCTCTGGAATAGTTATAATGCAACCGGAACCACATACATCACCGTTCGTGTCGAGCGAAGTCGAGACACTGCGTGCGGTGTCTCGACTTCGCTCGACACGAACGGGAAATGGGGGGGTATTGCACCCGGCGTCGCCCCCCTGAAACCCACTTGACGCTTCCGCCCCCAGCCAGCATCTTGATCCCATGAGCGAGCGCATCGTCATTGATCCCGAAGTCTGCGGCGGACGGCCGATTGTGGCAGGCACGCGGATGCGGGTTATCGACGTGCTCGATGCGCTGGCCTCGGGCGCCGGGATCGAGGAACTGATCGCCGATTTCACCTATCTGACGCGCGAGGATGTTCACGCCTGCCTCGCCTACGCTCGCCCTGTTCCCGCCCGACGAAGCCGAACGCTTCACCTATGACCGCAATACTCAGCAGGTTGGCATCGTCCATTTCGGCATCGGCGCGTTCCACCGCGCGCATCAGGCCTGGTACACCGATGCGGCGATGAATGCGGGCGAGCGCGACTGGATGATCACCGGCGTCTCGCTGCGCTCCGCTGAAGTCGCCGAGCAGATGAACCCTCAGCAGGGGCTCTACACTGTCACCGAGCGCAGCGCACGGGGTGCCGCCACTCGCATTATCGGCGCGGTGCGCGAAGTGCTGGTTGCGCCCTATGAAACCGAAGCAGTGATCGCCGCGCTCGCTTCGCCTGCCACCCACATTGCCAGCCTGACAATCACCGAGAAGGGCTATTGCCGCGCGGCGGACGGCTCACTCGACCCGGAGCTTGCCGGGGACCTGAGCGTCTATCACTATCTCGCCGAGGGCCTGCGCCGCCGCTGCGATGCGGGACTTGGCGGCCTGACTTTGCTCAGCTGCGACAATCTTGCCGAAAATGGCAGGCAACTGGCGCGGTTGATCGGCGAATACCTCGATCTCAACGATCCGGCGCTGTTGGCCTGGTTCAAAGCGGAATGCACCTGCCCCGCGACCATGGTCGACCGCATTGTTCCCGCGACCACCCCAGCCGACCGGATGGCCGTTGCCGAGACGCTCGATGGCCTCGTCGACTATGCCGCGGTGATGACCGAGCCCTTCAGCCAATGGGTGATCGAGGACCGCTTCGCCGGACCGCGCCCCTGCTGGGAGAATGTTGGAGCACAGCTTGTCGCCGACGTCGCACCCTATGAGACGGCCAAGCTGCGCATGCTTAATGGCGCGCATTCCGCGCTCGCCTATATCGGGCTCGCGCACGGCCACAGCTTTGTCCACGAAGCCATCGCGGACCCAGCGATCCGACTGCTGATCGAGCGGCTGATGCGCGACGAGGCCATGCCCAGCCTCAAAGCCGCACCGGGGCAGGATCTGGGGCGCTATGCCGACGACCTGATCGCCCGCTTCGCCAATCCTGCGCTGCAGCACCGACTGATCCAGATCGCCATGGATGGCAGCCAGAAGATCCCGCAGCGCTGGCTGGAAACGCTGGCTGCTGGCCGCGGCATGGGGCGCCAATGCCCGGTCCTGCTCAAGGGCCTGTCCGCATGGATCAGCCACACCAGCGGCGCCAATGGCCCGGTTGACGATCCGATGGCCGACACGTTCACTAGGTTGTGGCAAGGCTCCAGCCGCGCTGAAGTGGCCGCCGCGCTGTTCGGTGAGCGCGGCATGTTTGCCGGGAGCTGGATTGCCGACGATGTCGAACTGGCGCTGATTGCCGCCTGAGATCAAATGGACACAGGCCGCAAAGAGCTTTGCGCCGGATAGAGCGTGCGGGCCAATTGCAGCGGGTCGATGCCGAAATGCTGCGCCAGTGCGCCGGTGACCAGCCCTTCGGTCGCCATGGTCGGCTTGAGATCGCGCTGTTCGTAAAGCATGCCCGGTGCCAGCCCCGGCCAGTCCGCCAGGACCCGTCCGCCGCGCAGCGCACCTCCGAGGAGCAGCGCCGCACTCGCCGTTCCGTGGTCGGTCCCTTGCGTGCCATTGACTGCGGCAGTGCGCCCGAATTCGGTGGCGACCAGCACCAGAGTCTCGCTCCAGAGCGGCCCGAGCCCGTCTACCAGCGCGCCGACCAGCTGATCGAGACCACGCAATTGCGCATTAAGCCGGCCGGCCTGTGCACTGTGGGTATCCCAGCCCAGCGTCTCGATCATCATCAGCCGCGCGCCGTCGGCGGGAGTCATCAGCGCCGCAACCGAGCGGCCGGTTTCTGCGCCGTTGCGGGCAGTATCCCCCGCCATGTCGCCCGCCATTGCGCGGGTCGCCAGCGCGTTGCGCCATAGCGAATCGAGCTGGGCGTCGCCGGCATAGAGCTGCGATACCCGCGCCACCATATCGTCGTTCGCCTGCGGCAGGCGCGAGGGCGCGTAGCTTGATACGTCCGAAGGCCCGCGCAGCGCCATCGGCACTTCGGCGGCGAAAGCCAACGCCTTGCGATCGGCATCGGGCAGCAGCGGGATCAGCCGGTTCATCCAGCCGGTCTTTTCCGCATAAGCCTGCGCGCCGCCGGTCTCGAGCACGTTCTGGCCATCGAAATGCGAACGGTCGCGATAGGCCGAGGCCTGTGCGTGGACGGCGAGCGCTTGCCCGGCGCCAAACAGTTGCCCGGTCCGCGCCAACGCCGGGTGCAGCGAGAAGATGGCATCGAGCTTGCGCGCGCCTTCGAGCGAGGCCAGCATCGGCCCCCGCAGCGCCGCGTAGCCCGGATCGCCGAGCGGCGGGACAATGTGCAGCCCGTCCGCAGCGCCGCGCTGGATGATGAAGACAAAGCGCTTGCTGGTCGGCGCAGCAGCCCAGGCGATGCGGGGGATGAAGGCGCTGGCGACTGCGCCGGAAAGGGCAGAGCCGATCAGGGTTCTGCGGTCGAACATGGCTAGCACCTCAACATTTCAGGAGCGACCAGCAGCAGCGCAAGGCCCTGCTGCGGGCTGTCGGCGCGGGAAATCGCCTCGGCAGTTGGTGCCGAAAGTCCGTCACCCAGCACTGCCGTGGCAAGAGCCCGCGGATCCACAGCTGCGGAAGCCTGTTGCGCAACCCGCCCAGCCAGTTCGACCCGCCGATAGAGCGCATCGGGTGCGGCCCAGCTTGCGGCAACATCGTCGAAACCGGCTGGCGATCCCGGCCGCCACACTGGCTGGCCCAATTCGGCGAACATGCCGGTGAGCGCGCGATCAGGAATCTTCGCAGCAGGATCGCCCTGCTTGCCTGTGAGACCGCGAAACATGGCCACGCCCCATTGCCACGGCGTGCGGAATTTCTGCGGCTGCGCTTGCCAGCTTTCCGACGCATCGATCAGCGCGCGATAGACCGTCGGCAGGTCGCCATCACTGGCCTGCCACGCCGCCTCAAGCCGCGCCACCAGCGCGGGCGGCGGATCGTCGGCGACAAAATGCCGCGCCAGCTTGGTGGCGAGGTGATGCGCGGTGGCCGGATTGCGGGCGAGATCGGCGAGCACGGCGCGGGCCTGGGCCGCGCCGTCCTGCCCATAACTCTTTCCGAGGATCGTGCGCTTGCCCGGCTGATGCATGAACCCTGCAAAGACGGTCTGGCCGGGGCTTGCTCCCTGTTCGAGCAAGCGCTGCACCGGCCCGCGCCCGAGTCCCGCAACCGTCCAGCCAGTCAGTGCCCGGGCAAACTCGGTGACGTCAGTCTGGCTGTAGCCGGTCCGCACGCCCAATGTGTGCAGCTCAAGGATTTCGCGACCGAGGTTCTCGTTGAGACCGACCTTGCGGCCGTTCTGTCCGGCGCGTTGGCCGAGCGGGCTGTCCGGCCCGACCGATTGTGCCTGATCTAGATAGAGCAGCATCGCCGGATGCTGTTCGACTGCCACCAGCATGTCCTCGAAGCGGCCCAGCACATGCGGCCGGATCGCTTCGAATTCGAGCAGGCCGGACAGGGCAATAGTCACCAGCTTGTCGGCAGATACCGCGAAGTGATTGGCCCAGAAATGCACCAGCCGTTCGGCGAACGGGCTATTGCTTTCGACTGCGCTGCGTGTGCGCAGGCCGACTTGAAGGATATGCTGGTCGCGGGCGAATTGCCGCGCCTCGATTTGCGCGGGCGGCTTGGCTGGCTTTGCTGCGTCGACGCCTTGCATTGTCGGAGCAGGCGCAGGCGCAGCTGCGGCAGCCTGTTTGCCGTCGCGCACCATCTCGCGGTAGGCGGCGATATCATCGGCGATGGCGGCGCGGCTGGCGAGCTGAGCAGCACCAGGCAAGCCGGGCTGGTAGCGCAAGAGCTGATCTTTCAGCCAGACCATGGGATCGCCCGAGACAGCCTCACCGGGACGGGCGCCAAGGCCAAATCGGTTGAGCGCGATGCTGCGGCTATCCATGCAGGTTGTCCCGTGGTTTCCGGCATGCTTAGCCCTATTTGTCGCACAATTTTGTCAGGCCGACGAACTGCCCTTTTTACGCGACAGTGCGAATGCCAGTGGCTCCGCACCAGCCATGTTGACTAATTGGACGGGGCTGTTTCGTCCATCGCATCGGCGCCAATTGCGCGGTAAAGCGCGACTCGGTTGGTTGCCCGCAACCGCTTCGTTGCGATCAGCGCGCGCTCGGCATTATAGAGCGCTTGCCGCGCGGTCAGTTCGCCGAGATAGCTGTCGATCCCGCCCTTGTAGCGCAGCTGGGCAAGATGGAGATTGTCGGCGGCGGCATCGCGACCTGCCTGCGAAGCGGTGAGCTGGGTCTCGATGGTGCCGCGCCGGGCGAGGGCATCGGCGACATCGGCTAAGGCGCTTTCGATGGCCTTACGGTATGAGGCCAGAGCCGCATCGCGCTGGGCCTGACTTTGAACCACTTTCGCCTTGGCTGCACCGCCGCTGAAAATCGCGTAGCTTGCGCTGGCACCGGTCTGCCAGACGAAGCTGCCATTGCTGAACAGCGATCCGAGGCCGCCCGAGGCGAGGCCGACCAGGCTGGTGAGGCTGATCTTGGGGAACAACGCCGCCCGCGCCGCGCCGATTTCGGCATTGGCAGCGCGCAATTGCCATTCTGCCTCGATCACGTCCGGCCGCCGCAGCAGGATCGAGGAATCGAGCCCGGCGGGGACTTCGGCGATATGGGCCCCGGCGTCTTCGATCGAACCGGGCAATTGCGCGGCATCGACTTCGGCCCCGACCAGCAGGTTGAGCGCATTGCGATCCTGCGCCACGGCAGTGGTCAGGTTTGCGGCATCGGCTTCGGCGGTATGGAGCACCAGTTCGGCCTGACGCAAGTCTGACCTGGGCGCCACGCCACCGGTGAGGCGGCGCCCGGTCAGCCGCACACTTTCGCGCGCCGCCTCTCCGGTCTGTTTCGAAATGGCCAGCAGGCTGCTGTCTGCTGCATAGGCTAGCCAGGCATCGACGACGTCGCCGATCAAAGTGAGCCGGGTCGCCCGCGCTGCCGCTTCGCTGGCGAAATAGCGATCCCTGGCCGCGCCGGATAGCGATTGCAACCGGCCGAACAGATCGACTTCATAGCCACTGACCGAGCCTTCGGCGCTGGATTGTGTGCTGTCAGCAACGCCGTCGCCGCCCGAGCGGCGGAGCCCCAGCGAGGCATCGAGCTGGGGCAGCAGCTCGGCATGCTGGATGCGGTACTGCGCGCGGGCGATCTGGATATTGGCGGCGGCGCGCTTGAGGTCTTCGTTGTTTTCGAGCGCCTGCGCAATCACCGCGCGCAGCCGGGGATCGGCAAAGACATCGCCATAATTGTAGCTCGGCAGTGCAGCTTCGGACTGTTTGAGATAGGCATCGCCTTGCGGCCAGCTAGCGGGAATCGGCAGCTCGGGCTTGAGGTCGGGCGGCGCCATCGAGCAGCCGCCCAGCAAGGCCAGCGCCAGCAAGGCGAGCCGCCGCTTCATGGCTGGGCCTCTGGCTCTGCCGTACCCTCGCGATGCAGCCGCTTGAGGGCATCGCGCGTGGTGCGGCGGACAATCACGAAGAACAGCGGGATATAGAACACCGCCAGCAGGGTCGCGGTCAGCATGCCGCCGATCACCGAAGTGCCAATGGCGATACGGCTGTTCGCCCCCGCGCCAGTGGCGAGCGCGAGCGGCAGCACGCCGAAAATGAAGGCGGTGCTGGTCATCAGGATCGGCCGCAAGCGGATGCGCGCCGCCGACAGCGCGGCTTCGATGATGCGCTTGCCCTTGCGTTCCTCCTGCTCGGCGAATTCGATCATCAGGATCGCGTTCTTGGCGGCGAGGCCCATGGTGGTGAGCAGGCCTATCTGGAGGTAGACGTCGTTCTGCAAGCCCCGGAGCGTCACGGCGAACACCGCGCCAACGAGGCCCAGCGGGATCACCAGAAGAACTGCCACCGGGATCGACCAGCTTTCATAAAGCGCGGCGAGGCACAGGAACACGACCAGCAGAGAAATGCCATAGAGCAACGGCGCCTGGCCCGAGGACAATCGCTCCTGAAAGGAAACCCCGGCCCAGCCGACCGATACGCCGGGATGCTTGGTGATGATCGACTCGATTGCATCCATGGCATCGCCCGAGCTCGATCCCGGGGCTGCCTGGCCGTTGATTTCAAAATTGGGCACACCGTTGAAGCGGCTCGACGAGGTCGGCGCCGAGCCCCAGCTGATCGAAGAGAAAGCAGAAAAGGGCACCATCTGGCCGCTGGAACCACGCACCTGCCATTGCCCCAGATCCTCCGGCGCCGTCCGATAGGGCGCATCGCCCTGAACATAGACCCGTTTGACCCGGCCGCGATCGTTGAAGTCGTTGACGTAATTGCCGCCCCAGGCGCTCGACAGCGTCGCGTTGACGTCCTGCTGACGCAGCCCGAGCACCGAGAGCTTCTGCGCATCGGTTTCGATCTTGAGCGTCGGCTGATCGGGCAGGCTGGACAGGCGGATATTGGCGAGGATCGGATTGCCGCGCGCCTCGCCCAGCACTTCTTCCTGGATCTTGGTGAATTCGGTCCGGCTCATGCCGCTGGTGTTGAGCAATTCGGCAGTGAAGCCCGAAGACTGGCCGAGACCGCTGACGGCCGCCGGCACTGTCGCAAAGAATTCGACATCGCGCAGACCGCTCAGGGCCTGAGTGGCGCGCCGGGCGATGGCCTCGGCCGAATTGGCGGCACCTACCCGCAAGTCCCAGTCCTTGAGCCCGACAAAACCGCGCCCCGAGTTCTGCCCGCCACCGGCGCCACCGGGGCCACCGTTGCCACCGGCGATGGTTTGCAGGTTCACAATGTTGCGCTTCTCATGCGTGAGGAAATAGGTCTCGATCGCCTTTTGCGCCGCCGTGGTGCGCTCGAGCGTGGCGCCTGCGGGGAGATTGTATTGCAGCTGGACGCTGCCCTGGTCCTCATTGGGCAGGAAGCCGCCGGGCAGGCGGAGGAACAGCACAGCCATCAACACTGCGATCACGCCATAGATGATGAGGAACCGCCGCTTGCGATCGACCACGCCTGATACCCGCAGCTGATACCAGCCGAGCAGGCGGGCAAAGTTTCGGTCGAACCATTCGCGCATCCGCAGGGAATTGCGCCCGACAAAGCCTTCGTGGTCTTCTTCTTCGTGGCGTTTGAGCAAGGTGGCGGTAAGCGCGGGGCTGAGGATCAGCGCGACGAACACAGACAGCCCCATGGCCGAGATGATCGTCACCGAGAACTGGCGATAGATCACACCGGTCGACCCGCCGAAGAAAGCCATCGGCAGGAACACCGCCGACAGCACCAGGGCAATCGCCACCAGCGCAATCTGGATTTCGCCCATCGACTGGATGGTCGCCTCGCGCGGGGTCATGCCGGGGTTTTCCGCCATCAGTCGCTCAACGTTTTCGACTACGACAATGGCATCGTCCACTAGCAGCCCGATCGACAAAACCAGCGCGAACAGAGTCAGCGTGTTGATGCTGAAACCGGCGAGCGAGAGGATGCCGAAGGTGCCGAGCAGCACCACCGGAACTGCAATCGCGGGTATTAGTGTCGCCCTCCAACTTTGCAGGAAGACGAACATCACCACGACCACCAGCAGGATCGCTTCGATCAGGGTGATTACTACATCATTGACCGATTTCTTGATGAACATGGTCGAATCGTTGGGATAGGCATATTTGAAGCCTGCCGGGAAATCCTTCGACTGGGCCTCTACTGCCTCCTTGACCCGGTCCGCCGTGGTCAGCGCATCCGCCCCCGGCGCGAGGCTGATCGAGAGACCTGCGGCGGGATGGCTGTTGATCCTTGAGATGAACCCGTAGTTTTCCGCCCCCATCTCGACCCGGGCGACATCCTTCACCCGAACCGAGGCGCCGTCACTCTGGCTCTTGACGACAATGTCCGCAAACTGCGCCGGGGTGGAAAGCCGCGATTGCGCGGTGACGGTGGCGTTGAGCATCTGCCCGGCCGGACTGGGCACCGCGCCGACTTCACCAGCCGCAACTTCTGCATTCTGCGAGGCAATCGCGCTGATCACGTCGCTGGGCATCAGCGAAAAGCTCGCCAGCCGGATGGGATCGAGCCATATCCGCATGGCATAGGGCGATCCGAACACCTGGGTTTCGCCAACCCCGTCGATCCGGCCGAGCTTGTCCTGCAGATTGGAGACCATGTAGTCGGCAATATCGAGGTTGGTCGCCCGGTCAGTCGAATCGTAGATACCAACGATCATGAGATTGTCGGGATTGGACTTGGTGACCTGGATGCCCTGTTGCTGAACCACCTGCGGCAGGCGGCTAAGCCCCTGCTGAACCTTGTTCTGGACCTGCACCTGGGCGATGTCGGGATTGGTCCCCTTCTGGAATGTAGCGCTGATGGCGACGCGGCCGCGCGAACTGGAGCTGGCATTGAAATAGAGCAGCCCGTCAATGCCAGTGAGCTGCTGTTCGATAATCTGGGTGACGCTGGTTTCGAGCGCTGCCGACGAGGCGCCAGGGTAGGTGGCGCGGATGTTGATCTGCGGCGGGGCGATGTCGGGGAACTGCTTGACCGGCAGAGTGAAGACCGAGCCCAGCCCCAGCAGCATGACGATGATGGCAATGACCCAGGCAAAAATCGGCCGGTCGATGAATACCTTGGACACCGGCGGCTCAGTTCGGCTTGCCGGCGCCGGGGCGACCCTTACCGCCGCCTCGCCCGACCAGCTGGGGCGAACCTTCGGGCACAGGCTTGACCGGCTTGTCTGCCTTCACCTTGCCCAGCCCCTGCGTGATGATCCGATCGCCATTCTTGAGGCCGTTAGTGACGATCCAATTATCGCCCAGAGTGCGCTCGGCGGTGACAGTGCGAGCCTCGGCCTTGTTGCCGGGGCCGACGACAAAGACCTGCGCCACTCCCATAGGATTGCGCGTCAGTGCGACCTGCGGCACCAGGAAGGCGTTGCCAATATTGGCCTGGGCAATCCGCGCGCGTGCGAACATGCCGGGCAGAAGCAGCCCTTGCGGATTGGGGAAGCGTGCACGCAAAGTGACCGTGCCGGTCGCGGGATCGCTGGTAACTTCGGAAAATTCGACTGTCCCGGGCAGTTCATAATCCGTGCCGTCGTCGAGCTTGAGTTTGACTTCGGCAGTCATCGGGGCTGCGCCGCCGCCTGCCGCCAACTGGCGGCGCATGCGCAAGAGGTCGGTCGAGCTCTGCTGGATATCGGCATAGATCGGATCGAGCACTGAAATCACCGCCAGCGGACTGGTCTGGTTATTGGCAACCAAAGCGCCCTCGGTGAACAGCGAGCGGCCGATCCGGCCCGTGATCGGGGCGGGCACGCGGGAATAGCGCAGGTTGATCTGTGCCGTGTGCAGCGCTGCACGGCTCTGCGCCACGGCGGCTCGCGTCTGGCGCGCGGCGGCAGCGGCATCGGTGTATTCCTGCTGCGAAATCGCCTGCTCGGCCGCCAGGGGCCGATAGCGCGCCGCCTTGGCCCCGGCCGCCTGGGCATTGGCCTCGGCGCTCGCCAGATTGGCCGCAGCCTGATCGGCTGCTGCGCGGTAAAGGCTCGAATCGATCTGATAGAGCGGCGTGCCCTGATGGACGATTGCCCCTTCAGTGAACAACCGCCGCACGATCACGCCCGAAATCTGCGGCCGGACCTCAGCCGTCTGCGAGGCATTGATGCGGGCGGGCAGTTCGACAAAATAGGGCACCGCTTCGGGATGCATCACCCGGAAGCCGACTTCGGGTGGGCCTTTTGGCCCGCCGCGTCCGCCGCCTGCCGGATCCTTGGCCGGGCCGCATGCAGTTATAAGCAGGCACAGCGCGATTGCTGCCAGACTGCGGGCGGATACCGACCTGTTTTTTCCCGGACAGCTGCACTCATTCATATTTGTCGCATCCGGTTAGCGCACAGGACTGTCAAGTAACAGATTGTCACTGACATGAGTCTAG
>Ga0114974_10003230_pt1 | contig 12407 bp, 4 predicted proteins | sample S_130206_EF_Meta_FD_87318 | JGI IMG/M metagenome (GOLD analysis project Ga0114974, IMG submission 87318) | Freshwater microbial communities from Lake Simoncouche, Canada to study carbon cycling - S_130206_EF_MetaG | ecosystem: Environmental > Aquatic > Freshwater > Lake | place: Lake...
GTTTGGCTGCAATCGGCAAGAGCCCGGATTGCAGATTCCCGGAGGCGCTGGTTTTTGCGGTCTTTTTGGGCGCCAAAAGCGGAGTCGAGGTCTGCGGAATAACCTGTGTAGTGCCAGGTAAGCTGGTTTTTACCCGCCGGGATGTCGGGGTTGCGGTTGGGTTCCGTGGAGGTGCGGCTGAGGGTGGCTGTGTAGACGGGGTCCGCGGCTGTGACGCCGGAGAGATCCTTGCCACAGAGTTTGCCGGCAAGCTCCGAGGTGTTTGTCAGGGGGCCTAACCAGGGTTTGTTGCCGGTGGTGCGGTCGATGAGCGCTCGCGCGGCAGTCAAAGCGTCGGTTGATGCGGCAATGGTTTCAGCAGCCTTCAGTTCGTCCTTGAGCGCTCCTGCCAAAAGGGCGAGGAGAACCTTCTCCTGGCGCGTGTTGAGGTTGACTTTGCCGGCGACCAGCGGAGGTGCGGCCCTTGTTGCATCGGCGCGTTGCGAAAGAGGAGGCGCTTCACTCAGACAAAACAAGTCGAGCAGTGCGGCGTCTCCGGTTTCGGGAAGGAAGAAGGTGACGTTTTTCCAGGGCATGGCGCGAAACGCGTACCCCATTTCCGCCACGGAGCGGAAGGCGCGGTTGAGAATGAGGGGGCGGCTATTGGCGGCTGTTGTGTTTTGAGCTAGGGGCAGTCCGTCCAGGGAAGCGGTGTACCCGCCAACGGAGGCTAGCCCGCCTGAGGCTCTGCGCACAATGTCATCGGGATCTGCGTAAGCCTGCCGGTAGGCGGCATTGGGGTCCGTGGCGGAGGCGGCGCTGGGTGCAATGTTTTCGCTCAACAAACCCGGTCGATTGGTGTCCGCATACTCGGTTCCAGTCGCTTCCTGGGAAAAGTTTGGCAGGGTGGTGTCGGGAGTGATGCCGGTTTTAAAGGAGGTTAATGGAGAGGCTCCTGCGGGGGCGGCGGTGGGGGCGTGGAGCCTGGGAAACCAGCCGTAATCAAGCGCGCTGCCGCTGGGTTTTTTGTAGAGGATTTCAGCGTTGGTATCTTTGCCGGCCGCCCACCATTGGGTTTGTCCTACGGTGTCTTTGGGGATGGTTCCGACGGCGTAATTGTAGGCCATATCAAAGACTGGGCCGTTGTTGGCTTGCGAAAAGAACCAGGCGTTCCATGCCGTGGGAGCCTGCCCGCGAGGGGTGAGGGTTGCAGGGGCTGCTTTTGAAGAGGGAAGGTCGATGTAAATCCTGCCCGGCCGGTCCGAGCTTGTTCCGCCATTGGGGAACAAAGCCGATGGGTTCGTGCTGCTTTGGTTCAAGGCTTGTTTAATTTGAGCGTTTGAGCCGTACACCGAGGCATTGACAGGGTATCCATAGCGGAAAGGGTTTCCAAACCGGGGTGTGCGCGGGTCGTAGGAAGTCACCATCGGCATGCTCCAGCCCAGGGGACGGTTTTTGTCTCTCCATGCCACACGGCCCGAAGCGTCTTGCGGGTCGCTTGCAGAGGCGAGAAGCAATTCGTTGCGGCCAAGCACAGGTCCTGTGCTGTTGCGAAGGTTGCCAAGTGTAGAGATTTCCAGGAAACGCTCGTCGTAGGTGACCCAGTTGCCATTGGGATCCTTAAATTGGAGTCGAATTGTAAAACAGGTCTGCCCCACGCCCGCCGTCGTTACAGGGACATGAAAGTAGCGGAGCGGATAAAAAGAATTGAGTGGGATGGCTGCATCTTCAATGTGCCCGCGTTTGTTTTGGAGAATATCCTGCGCAATTTCGTTCGTCTCGATATACCAATCCATCCCCAGAGAGGGATTTGCGGCGTTTTTCCACTGCACCACCCGATCCTTTTTGCATAGCTTGCTGAGGAGTATAAAATTGGTGGGAACTTCTCCGAGCGAAATACCCACCCAGCGCGTCCCTTGAGCGTCCGTCACGGACCCGTTGTAGGGGGCGCCGGAGAAAAAGTTGTCCGGCCCGGCCTTGAGATTGGAGCCTTGCGGGAGTCCGACATTGCAAAGAGAAGTCGGTTCCCGGAACAGGTTGTTATTGGTGATATTAAAGGTGATTTCGGTGCCGCGAAGATCCACCGTTCGGCTGTAAACAGAACCGGCACTGCTGGGTGAAGTAGCCCCGGGCGGGACGGGTGTGACGCCGCTCTGGAAGAGCTTGCGCTGGATGCCCGCTTTGTCCGTTAACGCGAATCGGTAAAGGAGATAGGGAGGGAATGGATTGGGAACGGGAGTGCCGTTGGTGTAAGTCAATGCGGTGGGCCGGATCGTGTATCCGTGCGTAAGCGTGAGATCTGAGATTCGGGGGGTCCGTGGATAATCTAAGGTTGCATAGGTGCCGCTCTGCCAAGTTAGGTAGGCGCTCCCTTCGACGACGTAAAGTGATTGCGTATCCCCTTCCTTGGGGAGATCCGTTCGCGCCTTCGAGATTGTTTTGCCGCTGAATGCGGAAATGTTGGCAGGCCAGTTGGGTGGCTTTGGTTGCATCGGAATGTTTCCGTCGGCATCCACGGCCGGTATTTTTGAAAGCGTGGCGACGGCGATATGGCAGGTCGGTTCTCTGGCGCCCAAGACGAGTGTGCCGACTTTGAACGGCGTATCGCTCCAGAAAAGGCTTGTCGCGGGAGTGGTGGAGATGTCGGGGGTCTTGATGTTGTCCGCTGGCCAATCCCAGACCTGGGTCGCCGTCTGATAGTTCATCGGATAGGCATCGTTGTAGGTGTTCGTTCCGACTGCGGGTGTGTTTAAAAATGAGTAGGTGTTTGTGTTGGTAGACGCATAGCCAAAGAAACCTGCGGGTTTGATCAGGAAGTCGAAGTAGCCGTTGTTGATAACGCCAATCCACGGGGCATTGGTGGAGTCAAGCGTTGGAAGGGAGCCGGTTTTTGGATTGGCAGCCAATCCTCTGTCGTTGGCATTTTTTGCGGCGACAATGATGTCTTTGGGCGTTTCGCTAGCCGCCACCATGCGAAAAGAGACGGGGAGTTTTGACGCATCAAAAGGCAGGCTGGGGTCAGAGGCATGAGGGTTCCATAATTCGGGGAGTCCCAGCACCACCGTAGTGCCGCATTTGAAAGCGTCTCCTGCATATGCGGCAAGATTGCCAGTGATTTCGATAGCGCCCCCAGGCGCTGGCAGTGGGATGCTGGGTTTATCGTGTGCATCCTCAATCCCCCTTAGATGAAACCTGTAGAAATAGGGCAGGTCTTCGACCCCGTGGGCCGTAAAGAGAGGGGGCGAATAGCGGACTGGATCCGTGGCTGAGGCTGGGTTGAGGAGGGGGTCTGTATTCGGAAGGCAGATGACGGTGGGGAAACTGTCTGCGTCGTACTGATCGATGAGGTTTGCCCCGATTTCCAAGACTTGAAACTCACCGACACGGTCGCGGCACTGAATGTAGGTCGCAGGATCCCAAGATTTTCCTGCGAAGTGGGTTGTGAGGGAGCTTTTTCCAAGGGAGCCTGCGGTAATGCCGGCTTTGAGCATTTCAAAAAAGTCGGGCTCGCGAGGCCTTCCTGTGGCTTTGTCGGATATCAGGAGTTCCTCGAGATTATAAATTGCCCCCATTTTTCCGTGAGCATAGCCCCAAAAACAAACGCCATCGGTAGTCCTTGTCCAAACGAGGCCCATACAATCCAAGATGGCGGCAGGGGTTCCCTCGCTATTGTAAAGTGGGTTGCTTGGGTCAAGTGACGCGCTTGGCCCCCTGTACGTGACCCAGGAGAGACGCTCCAGAGGGAACCTTTTTTTAACGAGTGGTTCGCCGATTGCCGCCATCGATCCGTCCTGGCGCTTGAATGCAGAGAGCACTCTAAGCTCTAAAAAAGCGGGGTTGATGACGTCCTGAATGGACCGGTTGTCGCCTTTTTTGATACCCCGTTCGTCCATTGTCCCCCACACGTCGTTGCCGCCTCTGTTGTTGCCGAGCGCCATTTCAAAAGGGAAATTGTATGTGCGCCGAAAGTTGGCGCCGACCAGCTGATTTACTGCGTTGGGAAGGGACGCCGGTACAACGGTGATTGGATAGAGGGTGTCGTCCATGCGTTCCGCCGGCGGGACGATGGAAGGCCGCGAAAAAAGAGGATTCAGCGCAGTTGAGCCTGTGAGTGAGGTGTCGTAAAAGCCGGGTTTGAAGGAGGGCTGTTCAAGGCTTCGCGAAAAGTGAGTGAGATTTTGGAGTGCCTCAAGGAGAGGCGCTTTTTCTGCGTCCGTCCCAGCCATTCCCTTGATGAAACTGATTAGGTTCGAGCGGCTGGTGAACGCTTGGTTTTTTAAACCGGTTGCGCTCAAATCCACCCCCACGCGCACAAACCCGAGGTTGCTTTTGCTGTTGAGCAGGAAGTTCGTGTAGCGGTGCCCGAACTTTCCGGAATCACTTGCTGCGAGGGTTGCTGGATTTCGAAACGCGAGAAGGCGTTTGAGTTGTTTAGCGGTCAGTCCGGTCTGGGTCAGATCGGCCATGCCCAAGCTTCCTCGTCTGGCCGCCACGAGGCTCCCCACAACGAGGGGATCGGGGTCGTACCCAGCTACGTTTGCGTCGAGGAGGCCGCCGATGTCGTACATCTGGTAAGCGTATCTGGCGACGACGGGGTTTGGGGTGCCTTCCCTTAAATCGGGAGAGAAATCCAGCGGGTTCGCGCCGTCCGCCCGCAGGTAAACCCAGTCCGGCGGCCGCCATTGCCAGGCCTGGGTTCCTGAGCCGGCAAAGCGTATTGTCCCGGCGGAGGCGGGGGTGTTGTCCGAGGGGGAGGCGGTGTTTGCCCTGGGGAGGAGAAGGGGGCGGTTCCAGCGCTGGGCGCTGATGCCGTTGTTGGAGGGTTGGGTCGATGGAGCCGTTGAGATAGCGCTGGCTCGCAGGGGCGCCGGATACTTTGCTGACTGGGGATAGACAGGCTGATTGTTGGACTTGAGGGTTTGAGCAAAAGAAAGTCGTCCTGAAGCGCTCTGTTTTAGTAGGTTGGACGGTGACGCACCGTTTTGAAGCTCAACACTGGAGCGGTTTGGAACGGCACTCAGGGGTGTTGCAGGGTAAAAAATGGAACTGGAAGCGGCCGGGGTGGGTTCGATGGAGCCCGCGCGGATTTCCTGAAGGAGGTCCTGAACGACCTGCTGTAAAGCGGCCGCGGCGGCCTCCGAGGAGAGTGTCTGCTCAGAAGCTGAGTTGGCGGTGGCCACGCTTTTTGAGGAAAACCCCAGAAAAGCGACAGAGGTAATGAGCAGGAGAGCAACGATGCCGAGGGTGAGAAGAAGGGCGAAGCCGCTTTTTTTAGGGAAACAGTTGTGCATGGTGACCAGGGAGAAACCGATTTGAGTCTCCGCATAAGGGGGGCTCAGCGGGCGCTTGCGGAATCGGGGTTAGGTCCAAGCGCGGACGGGTTTTTCCTAAGCCGCCGGCGTCCTCTGCACTTTTTCGCCTTGTCTTCAGTGCCCGATCGCGAGGCGTAAGAGCTTTGCGAGGCCGTCTAAAAAAGTCGACCGCACCTCCTTTCGGTCAAGAACCGGCACAAGACTCTGTGGGTTCCATGGAAACCTCGATAGGCGCGGGAGAGGCGCGCAAAAATTGCCAGCGGGCGTTGCGGGCTGTTATCTTGGGGAATATGTCGCGAGCTTCATTTCAGGCCGATGGTTTCGGCCACCTGCCAACAGGCGAATCCGTCCAAGTCTTCACCCTGACAAACAGGAACGGCGTCAGGCTGCGCGCCATGAACTACGGTGCCATCGTGTTGAGCCTGGAAACTCCAGACCGCCTTGGAAACAGGGCCGATGTGGTGCTTGGGTTTAACACGCTGGCTGAGTACTTGAAGGACTCTCCTTATTTTGGGGCGGTTGTGGGGCGGTTTGCAAATCGCATTGCGGGTGGCTCCTTCACGGTAGATGGAGAAACGAGCGCCTTGGTCAGAAACAACGCGCCGGATGGGATCCCTTGCGCTCTGCACGGAGGCGTGAGGGGGTTTGACAAGGTTTGGTGGGAGGCCTCGGAAGTGGAGTGCCAGGGGGAACCGGGTGTGCGTTTTTCCTATACGAGCCCGGACGGGGAGGAGGGGTATCCCGGTGCCCTTCAAACAAACGTGACCTACTGGTTGGACGGAGAGAACGGTTGGCACATCGAGTACGCCGCCACCACGGACAAGGCTACGCCCGTAAATCTTACCCAGCACACTTTTTTTAACTTACGGGGCGAAGGCCGCGGCAGCATTCTTGACCATGAAGTGTCTGTTCACGCGGCGGGGTTTACCCCGGTCAACAGTGGGTTGATTCCCACCGGTGAGATTCTACCTGTGGCTGGGACGCCTCTGGATTTCAGGGCGCCTGCGCGGCTCAGGGATAGAATAGATTCCCAGTTCGAACAGATCGAGTGGGGGAAAGGGATCGATCACAACTTTGTCCTCCTCAACCAGGACGGCGTGTTGTCGCCCGCGGCCACCGTGTATGACCCGGATTCGGGCAGGGTGATGGATGTGTTTACCACCGAGCCTGGGATGCAGCTTTATACGGGCAACTTTCTGGACGGCACACGAACCGGCAAGGCAGGAGCCGCGTATGGCCTTCGTGACGGTCTGTGTCTGGAAACGCAGCACTACCCGGACTCCCCCAATCACTCTCACTTCCCTGACACAATTCTCCGGCCGGGGCAGACGCTCCGAAGTTCGACCGTGTACCGATTTGGTTGCAAGGCTTCTTGACGCGAAAGAGCAGTTTCTTGCGAGGGACTGCCAGAAGGGACCGCGGACAACACGGCTCAGCGTTTATTTGAGGTTGAGAACGACCAGTTCGCCGCGGCCATTGCGGCAGTAAAGAAGACCGTTTGCGAGAACGGGAGCCGTCCACGCCTTCGGGCCGAAAACTTGGGTGCGCGCGGTTGTTTTAAATTCCGCCGGCGAAGCGGGGGCGATCATCACCTCCCCTAAACCGCTTAAGGCGACCAGATGCCCGTCCACAATCGTCAGCCCCCCAGAGCCAAACCCCGGCTCTGACCACTTTTCTTCACCGGTGCCAAAATCGATGCACTTGAGAGCTGCTTTTTGAGTGGTGTCGCCGTCAACGCCATAGATGTATCCCTTGTGAAGGACGGCGGCGTTGAGCTGGGTTTTTAGATTCTTGGTTTTCCACAATTCCTCCGGCGCCCCGTTCCCATTGAGTTTGAGCAGGGCACCCCCCTTGCCATAGCCGCTGGAAATAAAAACGCGCCCATCGCTTTGGAGAGGATCCGCGGCGTTGACCCCATAATCAGTCGGCCATTTGGTGCGCCATGACTCGGCACCGGTCTTGAAATTGACGGCTAAATAATTTTTGCCATTCCCCATGAGCACCAGATCCCCGAGCGGCAATGGGGTGGAATATCCCGCATCCTTCGTAGCGGACTTCCAAACAAGACGGCCGGTGGCCTTTTCCACAGCGGCACCAGCATCCCCCACGTTGAGCACCAGCAAATCTCCCCGGACCAAAGGCGCCCCCGTAAAACCCCACATGGGAAAGGGTGCCCCGGTTTCCGTCGCGATATTTTTCTCCCACACGACGTGGCCGGTGCTGGCTTCCAGGCAGATCAGATTTCCCCAGCGGCTTAGCCAAAAGAGACGCGCTCCATCGAAGGTGGGGGTGCCTGTCGTGCCTCCGTCAAAATATTTGTCGCCAAGTTCGGCAGGGTAAGTGTGTTTCCAGAGCGGTTTACCAGTGGTGGCGTCAAAGCAGTAGACCGTATCCACGCCCTTGGAATGCCCGGCTGTTGCGGCGCGTCCCCCTGAGACAACCACCGAGGAAAAACCGAGTCCGACTTCTGCTTTCCACGCCACTGGGATTTCTCCAGGCCAGGTTGCGCGCCATCCTTTTTCCGCTGAAGCGCCGTTGTGTGAAGGACCGCGGAAATTTGGCCAGTCCGCACCTTGCGCGCAGGAAAGTCCAAGTCCAAGAACGGCGGTGATCGTCAAAAAAAGAGAAAACATAGGTCGTAGAAAGGCGGTGGTGGAATGAGTTGGCCCGGCAAAAGACGGCTTTGCTGGCGGAATAGAAGGGGGCTCTGCGCTGATAGCCAAGGAAAGAGTTAACCGCTTCTGGGATTGCCCAAGGATTTGGAAGCGAGTTCGCCTATCGCAGCGGGCACACGCCTCCAGCAACAGTGAACTCCGGCGCGCGCGCGAAAGGCCCGGCCGCCTCGCGAAAAAATTTAGGCAGCATGTCCGTCCCCAATTCTGAGTGGCCCGAGGACAAGCTTTGCCGGACCTTCTGGAGCGGGGCATCGCAGGCCCTTCGCACAAAAAAACGCCCCGCCCAGTTATCCCGGGTGGGGCGCCTTTTTTTAAAACCGTCGACTAGGCTTCGAACTTCGCAGTCGAACGTTTGCGCATGTTCGCGTCCAGGATCTTTTTCCGGAGGCGCAGGCTTTTCGGGGTCGCTTCCACGTATTCATCGGAACCGATGTATTCGATGGAGCGCTCCAGAGTCATCACCAAGGGAGGTGCGAGGGAAATACCCTTGCCGTCACCCTGCGAACGCATGTTGGTCAGTTTCTTGGCCTTACATGGGTTCACTGGCATGTCGTCAGCGCGGGAGTTCTCCCCGATGATCATCCCCTCGTAGATTTCCTCCTGTGGCCCGATGAACAGGCGCCCGCGCTCCTGGATCGTCTCAAGCGAGTAACTGCTGCTTACGCCGTTTTCCATCGCGACCAACACCCCGTTGGTGCGGGAAGGGATTTCGCCCTTGTGCGGCGCGTACTCTTTGAAGATGTGGGACATGATTCCGTGGCCCTTCGTGCAGTTCACCAGATCGGTTTCAAAACCAATGAGGCCGCGGGTTGGTCCAACGGCTTCCACGGAAACGGTCGTGGGAAGATGCTCCATGTTTAGGATCTCGGCTTTGCGGCCGGCCAAGGACTGGAGAATGTCGCCGAGGTTTTCGGTCGGGACTTCCACGTAGATGGACTCCATCGGCTCAAGAACGCTGCCGTCCTCTGCCCGTTTGAAGATCACCTCGGGGCGAGAGACCAAGATTTCAAAGCCTTCGCGGCGCATTTGCTCCACAAGAATGGCGATCTGCATTTCGCCACGGGCCTTGATATCAAACTGTCCTGCCGTGCCGGTTTCAGAGACCTGAATGGAAACGTTGGTGCGGGATTCCTTGATCAGACGTTCACGCACCTGACGGGCCGTGAGCTGGGTGCCTTCGCGCCCGGCCAGAGGTCCGTCGTTGATGCAGATGCCCATCGCGATCGTGGGCGGATCAATGTCTACGAAAGGAAGCGCGTCGCGGGATTCTGCATCCGTGATCGTTTCACCGATGAACACGTCTTCAAAACCGCAAACCCCGATGATATCGCCGGCGCTGGCCTCGGTGAGATCAATCTTGGCGAGCCCTTGGTGCCCGAAAATCGCGGTGATTTTGCTCTTTTCCTTGCGGCCGTCGATGTGAATGCACCAGACAACGTCACCCTGCTTGATTTTTCCGGACACCATGCGGCCGTAGGCGATACGACCCAAGTGGTTGGAGTAATCCAGATTGGAAACGAGGAACTGGAGGTAGTCCACGCCTGAGGGCTGCGGGGCGGGGATGTGTTTGATGATGGCGTCAAAAAGGGGCTCCATCGTGGTGCTTTCCTGATCCACCTCAAGTTTCGCAAAGCCGTCACGCGCGCTGGCGTACACGACAGGGAAGTCGAGCTGCTGGTCGTTGGCGCCGAGCTCCAGGAAGAGCTCAAATACCATGTCCAACACCTTGTGCGGGCGGGCGTTTTCGCGGTCGATTTTGTTGATGACGACGATCGGCTTGGCGCCGTTGGCCAGCGCCTTCCTCAGCACGAACTTCGTCTGAGCCTGCGGGCCGTCATGCGCGTCAACGACGAGCAAAACTCCGTCGATCATCTTCATGATACGCTCCACTTCACCGCCGAAGTCGGCGTGTCCGGGAGTGTCGACAATGTTGATGTGGTGGTCTTTGTAGCGAAAAGCCGCGTTCTTCGCGCGGATTGTAATGCCTTTCTCACGTTCCAGATCCATGGAGTCCATGATCCGGATTTCAGAGGAAATAGCCTGGTTGGCGCGGAATGTCCCCGATTGTTTCAGGAGCTGATCCACGAGCGTTGTCTTGCCGTGGTCAACGTGGGCGATGATTGCGATGTTGCGGATGTGGTCCATGATGCTGCTTGTGGGCGGAGTCGCTTGGGGGAACGGCTCCAATTCCCTAATGGGACGCCTTGAGACATCCCTGAAATTGGGCCAAGCACTATGCCTCCGCCGCGGCTGCGACGCAAGGAGCTTGGTGGTTCTTCACGCAGTTATTACTTAAAACAGCCTGTAGAAGGCCGCTCACGCGCCCTTCAAACCTTGTTTTTCGCACAAAACCGCCCGCCCCCCCGCCTTAAACCGCAGGTTCCCACCCCTTCCGATAGGCTCTTTTCCAAAGCTTCTCACCCTCAGGGTTGTTAAGCAGTTTGCCGGTCTTGGGGTCACATTTCACCACGGTGCCAGTCCGGTAGGCGATATTCCCAAGGTGACACAGCATCGTGCTCAACTGGCCCTCATGAATCGGACTGTTGAGCGCGGCGTTGCCCCGAATCGACTCCACAAAGTTTCCAATGTGTAGGGCGTCCAGAGCGCCTTGTCCCTTGCCTTCGCTTACCTTGACGCCCTTTGGATCGTAAACCGTCCACGCAGACCCGTTGATGGCAAACGACCCGCCCTCCCCGTAAAACATGCATTCTGCAAGTGGTTTTTCAGCGGCTCTGGGCGAGCAACTGCTCTGCACCCATTCCATGCCCGCATTCCCAAAGTTGTAGCAGGCCGTCCCGGTGTCCGGCGTTTCCTGTTTGTCCGAATGCCAGTAGCGCCCGCCCGTGTAGGTCACACTGTGCGGATGCGTCACCTGCAGGCCCCAGCGGAGGACGTCCAGCGTGTGGATTCCATTGTTGCCAAGCTCGCCGTTGCCCCAATTCCAAAGCCAGTGCCACTCGTAGTGTACAAACTCCTTGATGGCGCGCTCGGCCTCAACGGGGCCCTGCCAGAGGTTGAAATCCAAATCGGGGGAGGGGATTTGATTGGCGCCGCCCTGCCCAAGTGCTTTTCGTGAGGCGTAATAAAAGGCCCGGGCGAAATGCAGTTCGCCCACCGCACCCGCGTGCAACGCCGCAATGGCGTCACGCATGCCGGACCGGCGCTGGTTGCCCATTTGCACAAGCTTTCCGTATTTTTGGGCGCCCGCCACGATCAACTCAGCCTCGTGCGGGTTTTGGCTTCCGGGTTTTTCCACGTAAACGTGTTTCCCTGCCTGCATGGCCAGCAGCGCGGCGGGCGTGTGCCAAAAGTTGGGGGTCGCGATAAAAACCGCGTCCAAAGTTTTGTCTTCGAGAGCCTTTCTAAAGTCCGGAACCCCAGTACAGGGGGCTTGCTGCTTCTCGGTTACAATTTTCATCCCGTGGCTAAGGCGTTTGGGATCCACCTCCGCTAGATAGGCGATTTCAACATCGGGAAGAGTCAGCAAAGTCGAAATGTGGGCCAATCCGCGACCAAGCCCAACGACGGCCACACGCAGTTTACGACCGGCAGCATTTGCGGCTTTCATCGAAGCGGAGAGCGGGGTGAGGGCGGCTGCCATACCAAAGGCGGCCTGCTTGAGAGCGGTTCGGCGTGTGATGTCCATTTTTTGGGGTGGGTTTTGGGAGGAGCAGTTTTATAGAGGCCCCAGAAGGCGCAGGGGAATCTTCTACCCACGTAGGAGAACCCGTTTTTTAGTCCGAAACTAGGCTAAAGATTCCGAGCGTTGAAGCAGACTCGCCGCCGGAGACAATCTCGAGCCCGAGGAGCGTGGATCACCCAAAACTCCAGAGTGCGCAAAACAACCTGAGGTGGTACCTTTACGAAAGTTTGGCACCAGAACCCATTAGAACCGTGGCTGATAATTTCTTTCAAAACAACGCCGACACACCGGATACACCCTTCGATATCTCATTGCGGCCCCCGATGTTCAGCGAATTTGCCGGACAGGAAAAGGTCTGCCAGCGTTTGGAGGTGATGGTCGAGGCAGCGCGGGGGCGGGGGGATGTCCTCGACCACATTTTGCTAAGCGGCCCCCCGGGGCTCGGAAAGACGACGTTGGCCTACATTCTGGCCAACGCGATGGGCAGCAACATCAAGAGCACCAGCGGTCCCACGATCGAAAAGGCCGGGGATCTCGCAGGCCTTTTGACCACTTTGCAGCGGGGCGACCTTCTTTTTATTGACGAAATTCACCGCCTCCAGCCTGCGATCGAAGAGTATCTTTACCCTGCCATGGAGGACTTTAAGCTGGATATTATCATCGACCAGGGGCCAAATGCGCGGTCCGTTCGCCTGAACCTCCCCAAATTCACGCTGGTGGGGGCTACGACCCGGGCCGGCATGATTTCTTCCCCGCTACGTTCCAGGTTCGGGATGAATTGCCGACTGGACTACTACA
>Ga0114974_10003232_pt1 | contig 12406 bp, 12 predicted proteins | sample S_130206_EF_Meta_FD_87318 | JGI IMG/M metagenome (GOLD analysis project Ga0114974, IMG submission 87318) | Freshwater microbial communities from Lake Simoncouche, Canada to study carbon cycling - S_130206_EF_MetaG | ecosystem: Environmental > Aquatic > Freshwater > Lake | place: Lake...
AAGATTCCTTGTGAGTTTGCCGGCAAGTTTTCTTGCAAATTTCCTTGCAAGTTTGTTGGTAAGTTTCCTTGCAAATTTGTTGGTAAATTTTCTGGTAAGTTTAAATTTCCTTGCAAGTTTGTTGGTAAGTTTCCTTTCAAATTTGTTGGTAAGTTTCCTTGCAAGTTTGTTGGTAAGTTTCCTTGCAAGTTTGTTGGTAAAGTTCCTTGCAAGTTTGTTGGTAAGTTTCCTTGCAAATTTGTTGGTAAGTTTCCTTGCAAGTTTGTTGGTAAAGTTCCTTGCAAGTTTGTTGGTAAAGTTCCTTGCAAGTTTGATATTGCTGGTCCAAATTGTAAATCTGGAGGTAAGTTTAATTGTATATTTGGTGAGCTTGGTAAGTTTGACGAAACAGGTAAAATCGATGATGATATTGGGGGGATTTCAGATTCAAACTCTTTCTTGAGTGATCCACCTTTAAAATCATACCAGTTTATATCGTCTAAATAGGCTTCTTGTTTTGCTGGATTATCAAATAATTTTTCTTCTAACATTTATTTAACTAAATTTTTTAATTTAATTATTTTACCGATTTAAAATTCTTCCATACTCATTTCATTTTCAAGATCATTTACAATATCAACTCCAAAAATAAAGGTACCTTGGTACATCCTCCCGTGGTGATTATTGGGATACTTCATTTTTTCATTCTTTCTAACAGTTATACTGTAATTTCCAAAAACACCAAGATAATAATCTGTTGTGAATTTATGTCTTTCTAAATGACACTCCTTACAATGTTCGTTAAATGCCTGAACAAAATTCTTCTCACGGCAATAATGTTCTTCACCGATAAGAACCTTTCCACTACTCAAGAAGTGTTCCAGTGAATGTGTATTTTGAGCCATATCGCGCTGTGTATTACGAAAGTATTCAGGCAAACTCGACCAGAAGTCCTGCCCACGATATTTATTTACTGCGCTAAGATATGCACATGCTGCTTTTTTCATGATTGCTGGAAGTTCCGATACAAGTTTTGCATCAAGATCGGAATCTTTGTTATTTACTTTTTTATTAAATTTAGCAACTACTAATCTACGACTAATACTACCGGAGTTATCTGTATAATTAGGTGGTTCATTACCTGCAAATAAACCAGGTATTTTCCACTCAATGTAATGTGATTCACGATGTTTAACTGGAAGCTGCATATCACCTCCTTCAATGAGAAGCTGGAATTCAGACTGTTCCAATCTAAGATCTCCTTTTATTTCTGGTGCCAAGAACAAGAGCTTGTCTTTTAAAGAACTAAGTCCAAATGTTTTTTCAATGTTATTACTTAAAACGCCTACGTCACATGTTTCATAAAACTTTTTAACTATCTTTGTAACTGTTGATTTACCACTTCCAGCGACACCTTCTAAGAATAAAGCTACTTGCCAGTTATCGAGTTCTCCTAAATTAAAGAAAAGTCTTCCAACAAAAACATACAGCCATCTAGATACATCTTCATCAAAATCTTGGTAATCAAAAATACTTTGAAAAAATGGAGTTGGGATCTGATACCAGTCATCGGTTTCATCAAAATTATCAAATGTCATATTAAAAAACTTACTTGCAACTACATTAAGATCTAAACTTTGAGTAAGATCTGCACCGTATTCATAAAAATGATCGACGTAAATAGTTTCTCCATTTATTTTTTCAACTTCTTTACAGTTGTAAATACCGTTTCTAAATGCAAAAACATGACGATCTTTCCTTAGATCAGAAAGTCTTGGGTCTTTACAGTTTTCTAAAAATTCAGTTGCATTTCTAATATTCGAAGCATTACTAGTAAGATTGTGCCACTGCTGATAGTCTTGGGAATATTCAGTTTTTTCATAAATAAATTCTTTTATACTCATTTTAACAGACCATGCGTGAGTAAAGTATCCGTTGTAAAGTATTTTTTCATAAAGTGAATCGCCATAACGTTGATATCCACAAAGATAAATAGAATCTAAAAGATAAAGTAATAAATTTTGAAAAGGACTATTTGCTTCTATATTAGGTTCGATAAATCTAAGAATACCAAGATTATCTGTTACATCTACATTTTCATCTGAATGACTGTTTTTTATTACTGCACCCATTTTTAAAATTTTACAGGCATAGTCAATGGATTCAAAAATTTTATTAAATATAACATTTAGTTCGGAAAAACGATCTTCCTTTGTTGTTAAGCTCACCATACTTTGCTGTAAATAAACAACATTGTATAAACATTTCTTGTAATTTACATCAAGTTCAGAATATGTGTAATTTTCAGAGTTAAGTCCAAAATTTTCTATTGCTTTATTGATATAAATAGATAAATTTTTATTATTATTTAATATCCATTTGGTTTGGAACAAATAAAGATAATTATTGAGTTCAGACTCAGAGCTATTTTCAAACCGAGTCTTAACACCAACAAGCTCTTCGTAGTTGTTCATAGCCCACCTTTTATATTATTACTTTTTTATTTTTAAGTAAATTTAAAATTTAAAATTTTATTTAAAAATAAAATCACTGGTTCGTTTGTGACTAACATTTTGTGGAATTTTCGTAACACATGCTACAAAATGAATGATATTCCAAACGATCCAGAATTACTGAATTATTTGTAAATTCCTTTATGATACACCAAAGATACCAAAGATCGTCTGAATGTATTAAACAGAAATCATCAAATGTGTAATTCCTTCTTCTCTTTCTGGTATGATTTAATTCAGTTATTCTCTCAACATGGATATTATTATCTGATATTTCAGAATCACTCAATCCAGCTGTTTCCGGATTTTGTGCATAAAGTGGATAATAATCATTAAGGGTATCCATTTAATTGTTTATTTAACGTTATTTCTTTAAATTAACATTAATTTACATTTAATTTTTTGAACTGATCCTTAAAATCCTTGTTGTATGTCATTGAAATACGTTGTTGTTCTTTAAATTCTACGTTGTCGATATAAATATATTTAAAAAGTATTTCAGATTTTTCCTCAGGTGTTCCTTTTACAAAATCTTCTTCTTGCGATCTGGAATTAAAAAATGAAATATATTTATCTTTCATGGTTACTTTACTTGGAGTAACCTTTGTCTTTGATTTGATGACTTTGAGAGTTCCAAATGATAAATTGCATTTTGTAATGTTTGTTGTTTTAAGTTTTGGAGTTAATTCCTTATTAAGTTCTGTTTTCTTTTTATTTAAAACTTTAAGCTTTTCCTGAGTAAGTTTAATTGTTTTAGATAATTCAGCGTATTCCTTTACTTTTTCAGTAACTTCGTTAATTTCAGTTTCAGATGCCATTTATCTAAAACTTTATTCTTTTCTTTAAATTAAATTAAATTAAATTAATTATTAATAAGACCGCTTGGCCCAGACTGGTCAGTACCGCTATTAACCTGTCCGAATGTGGGTGGCTGATAGAGTGAGCTTGCTCCGTAGAACATAGGTGTCTGCATATTTTGCATTGAAATGGGGTCAAGTGCCCTGAAATCAGCTGTCTTGGAGTATGGTGTGTTGTTGCTTGTAATGGCACCGATCTGTTCCGCAGGTGAAAGTGCAGTGAATGCAGCAAGAGCCCTGGCAGCATCCTGAGAAAGCGCGTTGTTATTGGCATTTACAGATGGCTTGGGGAGAAGACTGGATGCAGCAAACATAGGGAGATCCTTTGCACACTGACTAAGCTGAGCCGCACGGTCATTTTGGTAGGCAACTGGAGGGAATGCTTTTCCATCGAGACGACCAAGATTATCGGTGTAACCATCTCCAATGCTATTCTTGTAAAAGCTAGACGCTCCTGGGAGAGGGACACCAGCCATTATGGGCCTGGAGCTAATATTCTGGGCTAATTCAAGATTGTCTAAAGTAGGGTTAAGATAATTTTGGAGATTGAGGTAGTACCTTGCACCAGATTTATTTACATCCTCTACTGATGTACCGATGTTCATAATAAGTGTGTCTTGGTACTTTTCAAGATCATTGGCAGCAGATAAACTTGGAGCCCCAGTGTATCTCTGAGAAACATTTATGTTGCTTGAATCAATTGAGCTAGAAGCCATTTTATTTATAACAATTATTAATATTTTATTTACGAATTAAAAACGTTTAATTAATTTAATAAAATGAATTGATTTCAATTTCTTCATCCGATTCTTGAACGGTGCAATCGTCGGGATCCTCTATAAATCCGAATTTAGGAACTCTTAATATTTTATTTTTATACAACTTGACTGTGTTTATTTCCCAATTAACAAAGGCAGTGTCTTTAGAAAAAATAAGATACTTCAATTGAGCTATGATTTCGATATTTGAACCTTGTTTAAGATCTTCAAAATCAACGGGTTCATTTTTTTTATCTAAAATAATTTTACTTTTACTAAAGCTAAAATTTAAAGTACATCTATTTTTACTTGTTTTTGGAGCCTTGATAAATTTGTTGTACATCTGATGAATATTTTCATGAGGGATAGTTTTACCGAACCATTCTTCTGAATTTTTTACAATGTGAGCTAATGTTAGCTCATCAAGTTTAGATAAATAATTGTATATTTTTTTGTTGTATCCAGCATCTGAAGTAAATTCAAGTTCTACGTTCTTAAGACTTGGAGTTTCCGATACAATTTTCATTTTGGGAAACTGAAGCTTAAAACCTTCAAATTCTGGATATTTTATTTTACAAACAAGAAAATCACCTGTTTTCTTGGGTTTTGTAAAAACGAGGGACTCTAAATTGTAAGATTCTATTAAAAAATTATTTTCCATTTATTGTTCTTTAATTTTTTAATAACTTCTTATAAACGAATTAACATTAATTCGGTGTTAAATAACTGTCCAGATTCTGTGTAGGAGCGCCAAAACCATAATTGATAAATGACCTGTTTTGGTTTTTGAGAACAACTGAGTAATCCGGACGTGTCATTTCTGCTGTAACAGTTGAACGTCCTGGACCAGGACCATACTGACAAAGTGAATAATATCCATTGGGGCGATTCTTCATTACAGGTGCCTGGCTTGTTGGAGCATTTGAAAATGCCCACTTACCACCAGCAACAACACCTGGTAATTGATTGGAAGAATAATCGCTGATATTGTCTGGTACAACACGAGTGTATTGCTGAAACCCTCCGGCAGCTGGTATATCTGATGTTATAGCCAAACCTCTTCCTACATGTATCTTTTCTATTGGTTGTTCATTTGTTTTGAATTTAATTGATTTCTTAAGTTCCTCAAGTTCTTTTTGACGTGTAATGGATAAACCTGGGCCTGAACCACCATACTGGTATCCATATCCAGTTGTTCTTTCTGCAGGTGTAAAGAGATTCTTTACCTCTGTTTTAGTGGGTTTTCCTAACGTTTCACGATCACGTTCTTGTCTAAGACCTGTATAAATTTCCATACGCTGCTGAACTTGTGAATCATCGAGATACTGTTTTGTATCTTGTGGCATATCTTTGTTTAAGAACCATGTTCCATTTTCTAAAACGTCCTTTGTGTATTTATCGTAATAGTCTTTGAGTGGTATGCCGTTAATAGTCTTTTTGTTGTAAAGACTATTTTCTTTAATCCAATCAACTTGGCTAGTATTTTCATTAAGATCCCTGATAGGATATCCTACATTATCATACATTGGTGATTTATATTTACTGTCATAGCCTGTTTGTAAAACAGTACCGGGATTAACTTGCTCAGCTGGACTAAAATAATTAATTGCATTAATATTTTTCTGGTCTTGGCGGTAATATTCCTCCGAATCTTTAAATGTCTGAACAAATCCTCCAACAGTTGTCATTCTTTACTTTAATAATTATTTTTTTTAAAAGAAATTTACTTCGTTGATTTAATTAATATTTTGGGGATTAAAGGGCATGGATCCTGTATATCTATCGGAAATACCGATACTTCTACAATAATTTGAATCGAATGAATAAACTTTATCAAAATCGCTAACACGTGGTTTTGAATACCCTGAGTTGTAATTAAAGAATTCACAATTAACATTGTTATCAACTGGTACAGTATTCTGTGAGCCCCAAGCTATACTTGGTTTATCCTCAACAGATGTCCATGAATACTTAGCAACATTTCTAGAATCTAAACCTCCTCGTTGTGGTTCTGGGAAAACTATATGACTAATTTCCTGTACATTCAATGGAGCTCCTGCAACACCTGCTTCATTTCTTTTAGCAATATTGTCAGCTCCGTAGTACCAAAGATCGTGGTTATCTAAAGATTCATTTGGATTGAAGTATCCATCGTTGGCTTCAAATCTATGGTAACTCTGTGCTGGGAAATCATTTACCGATTTCTTTGTTGCAGTGTAGGCGGGTAAGAGTTTTTCAAAATCAACATCTCTGTAAATAAGTCCTGGGTCATTTTTAAAATCTGCCTGGGCAATACTAATTTTATTTAATCCATCTAAGGGAGAAATAGGTGATAAATTACCTTCAGTTGCAGCACCAGGTACATTTTGTGTTCCAGAAAATTTAAATTTAGTAACGGAATACTGAAAGGGGTCGAGTGTCCAGTAATTTGGAGCTGCCGTTAAAAGATAACTTTTAAATTGACTTCCTAAAGGAGGCTGATCTTGATTCAATTGTTCTTTCACTTCATTTCCAGATTTAGGTAATATATTGGGAGAATTGAAAAACTGGTTGTTCAGTTTTTTTACAATTGGGGGATCTACGTTATTATAAGGCTGTGTAATAACTTTATTTGACATTTATTTATTAACAACAAATTTATTTTAAAAGAAATTAACAATTAAATGTTTAACAGTTATTTACTTCAACATAATTCCTAAGTTCGTTACGGGTGCTTATACCACACTGATGTAAGCTGATAACGTGTCCATCTGATGATTTACTGTTCATTACTATATTATCAACATTTTGAACAATTCGTGGATCTACTATATCCCACCTATTTATAAATCTCCTTGAAACTTCTCCGAAATTTTCCTGACCAAGTTTTATTTTGGATGGATCAAGTGGTGATTCAAATTCCTGATCGCGATCACCGTTAAGATTGATTGTTGTAGCCTGTTCATAAAAATTATTAAGAGCTGGTGATACATCGGGGTTTTTAACAAATACCTGTTGAGGGTGATAAACAACCTGACTAACATCAATTGCTGATTTTTTATTTTGGAATACGGGGTATCTAAGTTTTGTAGAATCATCATTTACGTATTTAATACTTGTTGTATTGGTTCCTAAAAATGGTGTAGTACTGTAAGGAACTGTATAGAGTTCTGGGAGATCCCTAAGATTTGTGGGTTCGGGGCGATCATACATATTGGCAACTCCATAGGTCTTCAAATTTCCAACTGGTGTAAATCCGCTATTTGAAATTTGTGCATATGGGTCCTTGATCTGGTCTTGGTTGTAGAATCTAAGTTTTTTAGATCCAGCGTCTATTACAGGGGCTTCATTTAAAGTTGCTGCCATCTTTTAATTAAATGTTTTATTTTTTTTTTAATTTAATTAAATTTAATTTATAGTACTTAAATTTAAAAAAATTACAATTACCTTCCACCACCTCCTCCGTTTTCTGTACCTGTTGCCCTTGCAAGCTTGCTTACGAGTTTGAATTTTTCTGGATCATTGACAAATATGCTTGCATACTTAGGATTTACAAGATTTGTTGGACTACGGTAACAAAAATGTGCAAATGCTTCTTGGTCATTGGGAAGTGTATCTACAGGCATTGGTGAAAATTGAGCCTGTGCATTTCCTTTATGGAAAAGAAGATCATCTACTCTTTGACTTACTGTAGCTTCTTGGTTAGTTGTCATATAATTATCCATATTACCACCACCTGGTGCTGGATCTGCAACATTACATGTGCCGTACATAGTTGGTGGTGCATCATATTCGGTTACATTTATTGTACCCATTGGATTATTTAAAGTAGATGTTCTACAAACTAAATCCCCATATGGTTGTCCTTGATACTCGTAAGTCGATTTATTTTCTGGTTTTAATGGATAACTTGATAGTTCTAAATTCCAATCATAACGATCTGGGTTGGGTAATTCAAATTTTGGATAATTTTGTACATTAAGTGAGTAAGGATCACTTGGTCCATTTCCAGTACCACCATTTTGGATACTATCATTTGCATTTGGTGGTACTACTATATTGGGAGTTGAATCACTAACCTTAAATATCTTTGTTTTATAACTGGGATAATTATTTTTAATTGGGTTTAGAAGTCTTAATATAGGCATGTTATTTACTGAATATTGCACATCTGAAATAATATTTGATTCGGAAATAACTCCATTTATACTAAATGCTATTATGTCCCCTTTATTAATATTTAAAGCCTGATTTACATAAACCACGTTATTTAATGACTCTGGGTTATTGTTATTTACGTCTTTCATTAAAAATATACCAGTATCGTAAGAATTTGTTAATACTGTGTTTATAGGATCATTTAATCCATTAAATGGTGATTTGTGGTCTTTTAGTAATATAGTTATGCTTAAAACAAGTATGGCTATTCCAGTGTAAAACGGGTTCTTATTTTTTAAAGAAAATACTATACCCAATATAATTGAAACCAATGCAATTATATTAAGTGTTTTAATTTTTTTTTGAGAATCATTTGCCCCTTTAAAATTAAAATTATTTGAATTTAAAAGTTCTAAAAATTTATCTAACCAAAACACAGTTTCCATTATTAAGTTCAACTGTTATTTTTTTTAAAGAAATAATTAATTAATTACAGTTAATGATATAATGAATAATTGGAACTGTTTCAGTAGGCATTTGTATTATATTTATACCTATTGTAAAAAAACTTTTTATATATGTCCATATAGCATTTTTTGTATTTTCTGATAAATCTGGTTTCCAAATATTTTCAAATCCCATGTCATTTAAAAAAGTAGGACGATGAGGTCCTTTAAAAAAATCTTCATCTCTCATTGATATCTGTTCAAGATATGGTATGCATCCGATCATAAAGTCATTACAAGCTTTTTTAGCATTTGTTTAGCAAATTGTTTGAAAAAGATTGTATTGTACTTTGATTTTTTTTTCTTCAGGAAATATTTCTATAAGTTCTCTGAAGAATTCATCAACTACTTGATTAAAAATTTTTACGTAGCTAACAGCCATTTTTATTTTATTTAAATTTATTCTTTAAACTAATTAAAGAAATACTTTCTTTAAAACAATGAACTATTATACCCAAACCGAAAAGATAAATATATGTGTAGATATTGCTACAAAATTAAAAAACTTTGAAGGTAAAAATGGTAAAGTCAATCTATTCAATGATACTTATACATTTATTTCAAAATTAAAAAAGATTATGAGTGATTATATTAAAGGAAACGAATCTTATTCGGGTTCGTTATTATTTGAAGAAATTGATAAAAAAATTAAATATTCCTTTCCAATTGAAAAAACAAAAAATGCTTTATTTGTTATTAAAATAAAATAACATGTGTATAGTACATGGAACCTGATATATCTGATCTAAGACCATTGACATATAGCATGTTAATAAATAACAATGTTGATAAAACAATTAGACTTAATTTAGAAAACATTGTAAAAAATCTTAAATTAACTTTTGAATACAAGCCACCCGATTGGATTCCATATGGAAATTTACCAGGTTTTGTTTCAAAAAGTTATTATCAAAGCAAACCTGAAACTGGGTATAATTATCCACCAAAAGGACCTATTGATAAATACTTTAAATGCGTTTATTGTAAAAATACTGGAACTGATTTCCATGCCATTAATTGCAAAAGACCATTTGAAAGTTCTTTAATTTTGACTCAAGAAGGATCTTTACAATACAACAGGGACATTGGAACTAGTTATGTTCTGATAGTTAAAAAACCTGGTCAAAAGAAACTTGTTAAAGGTATCAAGGGAGAAAAATTTACAGACAACGTAGAACTAGTTTATCAAAATAAAGACACTACTAAATGTGTTGTTCGAATTGCTAAGAATGGTAGTATAAATATAATTAGTTCGAGTAAAGAATCATTACCTAAAGAAATTATAAAAGATATAAATGAAACACCTGGTGCGTTAATTGATCAACCATTAACAATTAATCCAGAATCAAGTTATAAATATCAAATATCTGCTCAATTCAACATTTTTAATGAAAGTCTTAAAGATAAATTATTTGTAAATTTAAATATACTTAATGATTCCTTAACGGAATTTAAGAAAAATGTAAATGGACAAACCGTATTTATGGTTGGAAATGTAACAAATCGTTATAATTTAAGTGACTATGTTTATAATTCAGGCGATATAACAAGTAAAACAAATAAAACAACCAATCCATACATTAAATTTTATTTAATAAATCCTTCAGATGAATCTTTTAAAATTAACGTTATGATCTATAAAAGAGGTGCTGTACAGCTTAGAGGTTCGTATAATAAAACTTCGAAGGAATTCCCTTTGGAATTTGATTTACTGGAAAATGTTTATATATTTTTAAAAGGACTATTTGAAGAAATCACTGAACAATTTATTACAAAAGATCCAAATACTCCTGTTTCCAAAAAAATAACTAACATGATCGATGGATCTCAACCTGAAATGTGCCATGACAGAAAGGGAAGGGAAGTTAGGCCCAAACCTTATTCTTTTTATGGAAAGTGTCCAATGCCTGATTATTTTGTAAAACCATTTGGTGTAAAGAATTCAAAAGGTAAATATGAACCATGTTGCTACAAATTAAATAAATCTGGTGAAGATTCAGAAGATCGATATAATTCAATTCTTATTAATGGATATCCAGATGGGTTATTTGGAGAACTTGTTCCCGATCCAGATAATCTTTCAGCTGTTTATGCACCTGGTACCAAAAAACAAGAATCGCGTAGATTCAAAGGTCTTAAAGATCTTGGTAAAAAGGACCTTGTTAATTGTATAAAAGATTCTGGGTATATTGAAGAAAATGTATTTACTAAACAATCGAATGATTACGTTTCATTAAAAAAAGAAGTTCTTGGTAAATATTCAAAAAGGGCTTCGTTTTATAAAAATACAAATTTATCGCGATCCAATTTTATGGATTTTACTCGGTTTAATTATATAGTTGTACCTATAATTCAAGGAACCATCAAGGTTTTATTATTTTTTGATTCCGATGGTACTAGTTATTTTATAAATAATAATTCAGATGTTTCTGAAAGTGGAGTACCTCCAATTTCCAAATTAGCCAATACAGTGATAGAAGGATATCTTAGTCCATATGAAGAACCTGATTTTATTTTTTATCCAACTGATATTCATTTTTTTCGTGATAAAGATGTTTCGTCAAAGGAGTATTATTCTTCTTCAAGTAAAGATACTCGGTATAACTTTTTGAGGAATGCTTTAGATTCAATAAATCAGGGATCATTAACAATAATTATGAATTTTTCAGATGATCTTGTTAATGGAACTAAATATTACCTTTCAAATTTGAATGAAGCTGGTATTTTATTTAAAAATTATTCTGGTAAAAAAGACTTAATATGGTATGATAATTCAGTTCCCGATAATTTAATTATTTCATTGAATGTAACTAAGAAAATAAAAAATCGATGGGAAGTTAGTATAAATTCTAAAAATTTACCTACTTCACTTCTTCCACAAAAAGACAATACCGTTGAGATATCTGTTAAATTTACAGATGATAATAAAATAAAAGATTCTGGTATTATTTTATTTGAAATACTTTTAAATAGAATTGATAATAAAATCAATACAGGAAAACCACTTAATCCAATTGGTGTTTTGGAATCAAATATAAATGATTACTCTGAGGTGGTATCAATTTTACAATCAATAAGTTTCCCAATTAAAAAGGAAACATTTTTAACGGGCAATGGATTTTTGCTAGATTCTGTAAATTATATTTCAGATTCTGTATCGGAACCTTTGAAAATCAATGAAAATTAATTTAACAGTAAGAGCTATTATTTAAAATCATTTTGTAAAGATCACTCATACTTTCTATAAAAATTTCAAATGAAACATCAGCTGGACCGACGTATTCACATTCAAGTTCGTATATTTCATTTTGTTCTGTTATTTTTGAAATTTCGTAACCTGTTTTTACTATTGTCATATCAATTCTCCATAGTTCATTAATCTTAAATGATTTCCTATTTTTTGTTCTTATCAAATTTGTAACAGTATTGTTTTCATCTATTTTTGTATTTATTCCAATAATTTTATCAGAATCTTTTTCTATGGATAAATCCAATTTAAAAACCATGTTGTTATAAAGTTTTTCATCATTTTCCTTGAGGGTAAATGTTTGTACAGTTTGTTTATATTTATTGGTGAATGGATTTAAATTGTAGATGTCTTCAAATGAATTGTATGTACTGCGGTATTTTTTTGAATCATATTTGTTTAAATAAAT
>Ga0114974_10003234_pt1 | contig 12401 bp, 23 predicted proteins | sample S_130206_EF_Meta_FD_87318 | JGI IMG/M metagenome (GOLD analysis project Ga0114974, IMG submission 87318) | Freshwater microbial communities from Lake Simoncouche, Canada to study carbon cycling - S_130206_EF_MetaG | ecosystem: Environmental > Aquatic > Freshwater > Lake | place: Lake...
AGAAGCTGCAAATACTCCAAAGACTGAAAATGAAAACTGGGGTATTTATGATAGAGCAATGATAGCTTTTTTAACAAAAGCAATACAAGAGCAACAATTACAAATTGAAGAATTATCATCAAAATTAAACGCATTATAAAATGGAAACTACAAAGGCATTAGAAATTTTAAAAGCACTAATTGATGAATCAATTAAAAAAGGTGTTATTGGTAATTTAGAAACATCAGTCCAAGTGGCTGAAGCGTTTGGAACTATTGTAAAAGAAATTCAAAAAACAGCGGCTAGTAATGAATCATAATGATAATAGTATATTAGGGAGTGTAGCCAGTGTAGGTACTTATCTATTAAGTATTAACCAAATTAACGCATACGCGTCTTTATTTTTGGGTTTACTATCCGGTGTAAGTTCTATATATACTATTATCAATATTTATCAAAATAAAAAACAAAAAAATGAAAAATCGTAAAACAACAATATTTGGTTTATTAGCCGCGATCGGCGGATATTTTGCAACGGCTGGTACTGGTAAAGTACAAATTATTGCACAAGCGGTTGCTGGTTTATCTACATTTTTACTAGGTAATGCCGCAGCAGATAGCAAAAAAGATAATTAAAATACTATGACCAGGGATAAGAAAATATTAGCTGGTATAGTTATAACTACAATAGTATTAATGATGTTACGAAAAAAAATAGCTACGGCTTTAAATAATACGCCTTTTGGGGTAATTAGCGACAAGTTATTTAATGTAATATCAAAGTTTGAAGGATTTATTGCAGTTCCAGTATGGGACTATATGCAATATAGCGTAGGGTACGGAAGTGGCTATAATTGGGATGAAAAGCGTCCAGTTATTAAAACTGATATTATTGACAAAGAAACGGCTAAGCGTTGGCTATTATTAGAATCTAAAGATAAATACGATTTTGTAATGTCAAAAGTTAAAGTTCCAGTTACAAATAACCAATTATTAGCTTTAGCTAGTTTCACTTATAATGTAGGTGATAATGCTTTTGCTAATAGTACGTTACTAAAATTGCTCAATAATGGTACAAATAAGGAAATTGTTGCACAGCAATTTGATAGGTGGGTTAATGCTGGGGGTAAAGTTAATACTGGCTTACAAGGACGCAGAAAGGCTGAAAAGCAATTATTTTTATCATAGGGGTTTGATTTGCATAGTTGGTGTAAGAAGGGGAGTTTTTACTCCTCTTTTTTTATGTATATACGCTGATAAAACTTTTTAGTACTTTTTTCGTATAGGTTATAATAGTCGGCATCTATGGATCTAGCAAAATTAGTAAAATTGTTAATATTAGCAATATTATGATATTTTCTAGTTGGTGTGTTATTAGCCATAAAAACAATAGCTGTATAGAGTATTTTAGCCATTTTTAAGGGGTTTATCTACTATTGTAAAGTATCGATTATCATCTTGTTTAAGTGCTTTAATTTTACCTTTTATGATTAATGGCGCAATGGCTCGTAAAATAGTTAATGGTTTCCATTTTGTAATATCTTGCAAATCTTTAATACTAACTACTTTACGTTGTAAAATAATAAAATAAATTTTTGTTTTATTGGTCATTTTTAGTATTTTTATAGTGAAAAAAGTTAGAGTAGGCAATCATTTGTCTATTTTATAGTCAGCCAAGTAACGCCCTAAAAAGCATTACTTGGTTTTTTTTTGACTACAAACTAACCATTAGTATTTTGTAATTTTCATTTTATTTATAAAATGTTCAAATATTGTTATAATCATAATGGCACTAGAAAATAAAATAGCGCAAGGAATTAAAATAAAAATTAAATATAAGCGTTTTAAAAAAATCATATATTAAAGTTTAAAAAGTTAGAGTATTTTATAATTGTTTTGATTATCCTTTACAATGTAGTTTTTACTTATCCATATTTTAATTAAGTTTTTTGCAAAAGCTTTACTAGTGGCGGTGCGTTCTATAATTTCGCTAGATATATCTGCATACGGCATAGGAAATGTTACAATTTGGTGCAATAATCGTTTACTTTCTATTTCATCTAAGTCAGTAGCTTTTTTACCCGTTGCTGTTTTTTCTTGCTCGGTTTCTACTTGCTTAAATATACCTTGAAAATTCATTAAAGTAACTGGTTCAAAATCCGAATCACTACGCATAAAACGGCTAGATAGTACATAGGTGTTTTTATCTTTGTCTTTTGTAATATCAAGGGTACTTTGTGCAAATCTATCACTAGCACTACCAATGTGTCCAGTAGTGGCTAAATTGCTTTTTGACTGGTGTAAAACTGATATTAGTAAAATATTGTGCTGTTTAGTTATTTTTTTTAACCATTTAGTCAATAAACTACTTTCTTTTTCATCATTTAAGTTTACCAATAAATCCAGTAGTCCGTCCACAATTAAAATAGCGCAGTCCTCGTTTAGTTCAAGATAACGTTCAATCATTTTACAAATTGCTTTACTACTATCCTCTCGCACTTGGTAAGCGTCAAAATAAGGTGGCAGTTCATTTAATTCGGCAAATCCTTTGATTTTATTTATAGTTCTGTAAAAATCATAATCGCTGCTTTCCGTATCAATTAAACATATTTTTTTGCGCCCTATTGGGGATTGCAATTTCATTGTAAAAATATCATAGGTATTAAATGCGCTACTTATCATAGCGCAAATAAAAGTTGATTTCCCGGCTTTTGTTACGGCAACCCCGAAAATATACAAAAGTTTTGGAGTGAGCCTATATGTTTACCACCAATGGTAAATATAATATTTTCCTTACTAGGTATAAAATTGGGGTTGTATTTGCGTTTTAAAAGTAATTCATCAATGCTTATTTTATAGTCAGTATTTTCCACATTTATAAATTTTGGTATAAAGCACATATTAGGAAAGCAGTAATTAATATTACTACGGCTTGTCCATTAGCGGTCAAAAATAGCCATTTGATTGCTTTTGTCATTGTTTAAATTTTTAATTTTTTCTTCTAATTTTTGTAAAAATGTAATAGCTTGTTCAATACTTACATCCATTAAAACAATATCAAATTCTTCTAAATTATTTATTATTTTAGTTTTGTAAATTTCAAGTGCAAAATGTTCAATTTTAGATATTCCCGGGATCGGCACAATTAAGCGTTGAAAATTATCTTGTAGTGGTACTACTGGATAAGCTGGTTGAGTTAAATTGTTCATAGTTTTATTTGGTTAAATAATCAATATGATGTTTAGCAGATGATAGGGTTATATGTTCGGACATATCAAGCGCAACAATATAAATACTTTTTTTATCGTCAACTATTATAATATAATTTTCATAAAATATTTTACGCATAATTATAAATTTTTTAAGTGTTGATTTAAACTAGCAATATCCTTATTGTACTGGTCAATACTATCCTCTAATATGTTAGCAATTTCATTAGGTAAATGAAAAGGCAGCATATCATTTGTTATCCATATTAATTCCTCATAATCATTTTTACCAGTTACAGATAAAAGAATAGAAACATTACGATAAGGTGTTTGCTGGTAAATTTGTACCAGCATATCCCTTTTATTTACAATTTTTTGAATTTCAAGTAATACAGCGTTGGTACTACTCAATGAGTTAAAGTGCATCATTTTTTAAATTTTATAGTCAGTAAAATAATATAACGATATAAAATAAATACTTATTATTGATATTACCAATAATATTTATTTTTAAAGGTCAAAAAAGTTAAAATAATAGTGTTTTTAGGGGTATTTCTATTTTATTTATTTTTCTAGTCGTTCGCTGTAAGCGAAGCGATAGCAAAAATAAATAAAAATAAAACAAGAATGTACATTTACCCGAATTTTTTTTCCACAATGCCCAAAATTTAACATTTTAGAGCATATTTTAGCCATTTTTAGGGTTAAAATAGCCATAACAAATAAATAATTTGTTTATTTCAATAATTGCAGTAATTTTATAGCAATTACAATTTATGGGCAAAAACTGGTGGATAATTCCAGCTTCAATAGTTGGTTATATACTTTACAAAAAATATGTTCTATCTAGGACATTTTCAGTTTTTTTTAAGACAATAGATTTTAGTGCTATGTCTTTTTTGAATCCCACTATTAATTTAGTAGTGCAAGTAAACAACCCTACTGATATTACAGCCGAAATACAAAATATTAAAGGGGATTTATTTATTGATAATAGCAAAGTTGGATATGTTATAGGCATTACGCCAACAACATTGGCAACTGGTAGTGCAATTTTAAGAATACCAGTAACATTGTCCTATACTGGTGTAGGTGATTTAATTAAAAATATTAATACTAAAGGTTTTAAATTAGTTTTTAAGGGAAGTATAATGATTGATTTAATTACATTACCATTAGAATTTGAGTATAATATATGATTAGTAAAAATGCGGTGCTACAAAAACTAGCACCATTTACCAATTTTAAAAAAATATTGATAGATGACCAAAATACTAACGATATTATACAAGGCATTTTAGATAATCACGATAATTATCAAAATGAATATGATAAGATAAGTGAGATGTTTATAGGTAGTAATGAAGTTGAAACGGCAAATAATGTTTTTGATTTTTTGAAACAAAATGTTCCGTACTACATTGAACCTATAGAAAAACAAACATTGCGTTCCCCCAGCGCAATTTTGTCAATGAAAATGGGCGCAGATTGTAAAAGTTATGCCAGTTTTATTATTGGCGTAATGAGTAGCTTAAATAGGAAAGGAATTTTTTTAGTACCACTAGCTTATAGATTTGCTAGTTATAGATATGATACAAAAGAACCTCAACACGTTTTTGCAGTATTATATCCGGGTACAAAAAATGAAATTTGGGTAGATCCAGTACTTGCCAAGTTTGACCAAAGGAAAGAACCAATATTTATAAAAGATAAAAAAATAAAAATGGCACTAATTGCAATGTCGGGAACGGCAACACAAACGGGAACATCACTACAAGAAATGGAAAGGTATAGGGATAAATTAGTTAATATGCGTGATAAATATCTAAATGCTGGAGTATTAACATATGGCAGCAGTAAAGAATTAGAATTTAAAGTAGCTATTAATAAAGTAACCGAAGCAATACAAAATGCAAGTATTAATGGTATAGGTCAAATTTCTCAAGAAGTAGGCGCAATAGATTGGAATAATATTTTTGGAAAGCTAATTGAAACAGCACCTAAATTTATACCACAAGGCGGTGGCGGACAGCAACAAAATTTTCCTACATCTAATTTACCACAGCCTAGTACTGGTTTAAGTACTAATACTTTGTTATTATTTGGTGTTGGTGGACTGGCTTTATATTTTATTTTAAGAAAAAAATAAATGCAATATTATAACAATTATATAGGTTATAAACAAGCTAGTAAGCAAATTGGTATTGTACCAATTACAGCAGCAACTGGTGGTGCTGCATTGCCAATTACTGCCATTATTGATGTTGCATTATTAGCTATACCTTTTTTAACTAAATTGTTTGAAAGTGATGCAGCTAGTTATAATAAATTTATTAATAATTTAAATAGTCAAATACAAAATCAAGACGCACGTCAAAGATTAGGTACAATCATTGCAACCGGAATAAAATTAAGTAATACTTTAAAAATAAAAATTTTTGCTGATGCTTTTATAGATAGAGTAGCTGATATATTTTTATGGTATAGACAAAATTACCCTAATGATTATCAAAGTTTACTAACACAAGACAAACAATATTATAATGATACTATATTATCTTTAAAAAATAGAATAGGAAGTGCAAGTGTTAAAGCAAAATACGATAAAGCAATGTTTACTAATACTGAAATAAATTATATATCAAGTCCATTACAAGGAGCTTCAAATATATTAAGTAATCTTACAAAAAGTCCTAGTAGTTTATTATTATATGGTGGTATTGGTTTAGGCTTATTATTATTATTAAAAAAATAAAAAAAATATGAAAAAACAGAATTTAATTTTTATTGCATTGGGTGTAGGAGCATTGTATTATTTTTTTATGCGAAATAAAAATACAACATCAACTGGTGCATCTAAATATCCAATGGGATTTAATGAAGGTGATTATGTAAAAGGACCTTTTGCTGAAGATGTATATGTACTACAAAATGGTACAAAGCGTGCTGTTGCAAATAGATGGTGGTTAAGAAATTTTGGTGATAATTATGAAAATGTAAAAGTAGTTAATCCAATATTACTTAGTCAAATTACTAGCGGCCCAGTTTTAGATATTTAACTTTTTTAACCTTTATAAAATATAACAATGACAGCGGCACAAAAAACAGCAAAGGATAAATTTAAAAAAGCTATTGCGTATAGACAAAAAACTGGCGTTTCTTTAAAAGAGGCTTTTGCACACATATACGGAAAGAAAAAAACAGCCGCAGTCAAAAAAAGAGTAGGAGCTTTACCAGTAGGATTTAAAGGTAGTATTTATGATATTGGTTTTAAGATAGTTAATCAATATGATATTTACAATGATGTAAGCGCAATAATGGAAGATAGCGATACTGGAAGTAGAATAGTTACATTTGACGGCAAAGGAAGTCCAAAAGATAAAGCAGAAGCTATTGTAAGTTATATAAGTAAAGCGACCAATGTACAAGGTGGATATAGAGATGACAAGCAATTATATAGCAGAATGTTAAAATTTGCTACTAATATGCAAAAAGAAGTAAAAGATTTTAACGCTGGTAAAAAGAAAACTATAAAAAAAGAACCATTAAAAATAATAGCACCTAAAACAAGTACTAAAATGCCTATTAAAAAGAAAGTAGTAAAAAAAGCAACACCTAAAAAGAAAGCAGTTAAAAAAGTAGTTCGTAAAGCAACACCTAAAAAGAAAGCAGTTAAAAAAGTTGTAAAGAAAAAATTAACTAGATTAGATTATGATAGGCGATATCAAGCTAAAAAACCGGGTAAGCGTACAAGTGCTAGTGGAAATACTTATTATGAAAGCAGACCAAATCGTAGTGATCGTGGCAAGTTATTAGGAATAGGAAAAATAAGTACACAATCTTTACAAGCTGTAAAAAGTGCAATTAGTAGATTAAATGAATATAAAACTAATTTAGAAAGAACTAATAATGCTATAAAAATGTCAAAAGAATATGGATTTAGTAAAAATTATGTATTACAATTAAGAAATAGCAAAAAAAGATATATGGATTTAATAAAAGAAACTAAAACTCACATAAGTCAATTAAAAAAACATATTTAATAACAATTTTCACAATAATTAAAAAACAAACAAAATGGCAAGAAGAAAAAAAGCAACTAAAAGACGCACAACTAGACGCAGAATGTCTGGTATTGGTGCAATGGGTAGTCAATTAACTAGTGCAGTTTATACAATCGCTGGTGCGGTTGCCGCTGGTGCAGTAGCTAAATTTTTACCTTCTACAATGAACGAAAAACTTAAAGCAGCAGTTCCAGTTGTAGTTGGTGTAATGTTACCTAAATATTTAAAAGGTAATATTGGCGCTGGACTTGGTGCTGGTATGGTAGCCGCTGGAGGTCTTAAATTAGTACAATCATTTGGTATCCTTAATGGTATTGGTGCTTATACTGGTTATCAAGTTCCTCAAGTAGCTGGTTATTATAACAATGCCGGAATGGTAGATACCAGTTATATGACACCAGCAATCGCTGGAATGGATGAGGAAGGATGTTAATTTAACTTTTTACACATTTAATAAAAAATAAAATATAATACAATGGCAACAGCAATGGGTTCAAGAATGGTATTTGAAAATGCAAAGGCATTAGTAAGATCCTTAGGATATGGCGTAGACCAAGCGGTTTTAACGCAATCTTATTTACGTAGTGAGGTAGCTTTATCTACTTCTATTGCAAATTATCATATACCAGTATTGGTAAATGATACTCAAAATGGTTCAGTTCGTGTAAACGAAAAACGTCTTAATTTACAAGATATTTTTGTAGCAAGTGAAATTTCAGTACAAATTGGAGTTGGTGCTGGTACATCTACTAAAGCACCTTTATATACTTACCCTAATGGTGTAGTATTTACTTCTGCAACTGATGATGATTTATGGAGTATTTACAATGGTTTTTTAAATTTAACAATAAATAATCAACAAGTATTACCAGCTTGGGATGTTTATCGTCATTATTGCGCGCCACAAACACAAGGTGGTGTTGGTATTACCGCTCAAACTATTTTCCCAGTTGACCAAAATGATGCAAGTGCAGATTCATTTTACCCAGTAGAGCCGGGTATTGTAATGAATGGTGCTGCAAATATTAATTTCCAATTAACTGCTAATGGTGCTCCAGCTACAGTTTTATCTAATAGCTTTATTTGTGTTATTCAACGTGGTATCTTATTACAAAACGTAACTACCGTTAAGTAAGAATATGCTTTTGCGAAGCTAAACGCAACTGCCAGCGGTCAGTAACTACCGCTATTTTTTAAATTTATAAAAATAAAGATATGCGTATCAAAAGATTTCAAGTAATTGAGGTGCCAGTACCAAGCGGAAGCACTTTGACATTCTTTTCTATACCTGACCAGCCACAGCTACGTAATGCTAAAATACAAGGTATTCAAGTTTATACGCCTACTGCAATTACAAAAACGCCATTAAGCGGAGCAACGCCAACAACTTTGGCTGACCTTAAGCAATCGTATTTGACATTGTATCAAGGTGATTTACAAATTTTGTATAGAATGCCATTATTATCATTAAACAATATTTCGGATTTAACAAGCCCTTTTGTGTTTGAATTACCCGAAATGAATGATATTGATATTAGCTGGACAAAAAGTAGTATTACAACATCTACTGCACTAGCAACAACTGGAGTAACGTATAGTTTTGGAGTTTATTATTATTTATAATATAGTTATATTATGGCAGTTCAAAAGGCAATGACAACTGGAACTAGCGGAGTAATGGATTGGTTTGACCGAAATGCAACCAGTCCTTACTATTCCGTTTGTGAAATTATCAGCCCAACAAAAAAGGAGTTATTATTTTCTTGTAATGAGGATAGCGTTGATAATGCTAGGCGCATACTTGAAGAAAATATATCAGCGTTTGAACAAAACGGAGTTAATACTTTATATGCTTTAATTTTACATCCAAAAAAGGATAAGACCGGATATATAACTATGAACACGCCTTCTCACGCTATGTTAAAATTCCGACCAGCAGAATTAGAGCAACCAGTTTACGGAGTAGGTGCTTATACTGGTGGCGGTAGCGGTAATAACAGCTACGCTATGGAAAAAATAATGGATAAATTAAATATGCTTGAAAGTAGATTAGCGGCAGCCGAAGAATTTGAAGAAATTGAACAACCGCCACAAAGTCCTATTAATGCTATGTTGAGCAATCCGCAAGTACAAGAGGCTTTAATTAGCGGCTTACTCGGTGTGGTAGGTAATATGTTAAATGGCGGTAAACCGATAAATGCAGTTGCTGGTATAGGTAGTATAAATGACGAAGCAATTATGATTTTAGATAGTTTAATGAAAAAAGGAGTTAGTATAGAACATTTGAAAAAATTAAATGCTATGACTGACAGCAAATTGCAAAATTTATTAATAATGTTATAATGGCAATAGATAAAGATACTCAAAAGCTTTTATTATACGCTGGTATTGGTGCTGGTGCTTATTTTTTAATACTAAAACCTTTATTAATAAAATTAGGTGTAGTAAAAAGTCCATTGGAGCAACAGCAAGAAAAATCACAAATAGAAAATATTGATAATTATATTAATAATTCTTTAAAAATACAAAATCCAACTAAATCAAAAGGAGAATGGCAAATTATAGCAAATCAAATATATAACGATCTTAAATTTAGTGGAATTGCCGATAATAAAGCAGATGCTGGTTACCAAGTATCAAGAGTTCAAAATGATGCCGATATTGCTGTATTAATACAAGTTTTTGGAATGAGGCAAGAAAGTTTTTTTGGTATCAATACTGGTGGTTTACAAAATTTACCACAATTTATAATTGGTAATTTAAGTAAAAACGATATTGCAAAAATTAACGATAATTATGCTCGTAAAGGCATTAAATTTAGATTTTAAATGTGTATAAATAAATAAGATTAAAAAAAAACTATGAAAAATAAAAATTTATTGTTATTACTAGGTGCTGGATTGGCATATTACCTTTTTTATAAAATGTATGCAAAAAAAACTACAACTAATGATGTTAAAAAACCAGTAATGTCACCAGTACTAAATAATTTAACTCCTAATGCAAATAATGTAATTAATGTTTTAAATTTACCAAGTCCGCCATATTTAGTAGATAATGTAAAGACAGCTGAATTAGATTATACACCTAATACATATCAAACCTTTTATGGAAAAATCAACGGACAAATTAACAAAGTTCCTAGTACTTGCTAACTTTTTTAACCTTTATAAAATAATACAATGGCTAATTTTAAATTAAGTGCTGGATATATAGAATATGATGTAAATTTTATTACTTATGACCAAAATGGTTTTATTACAAGTAGTTGTAATACAATTACATTTTTTAATCTAGGTAGTAATTTAGTTACAATAGAACAAGTACCTTTACAGCAAGGTCAAAGTTTTTCAATAGACGGAAATGCTGGAGAAATTATTAGAAAACAATTTTTGGCAACATTTACCGGTGCTGGTACTAATCAATTACTTACAATACAGAAAAATTATTTATAATGCCTATCAATAACGGGGTTACTAATCAAAAAGGTACTCCAGCTTTTTATAGTGATACATTTGCTAATCGACCAGCTTTCGGTTATGCTGGTAGAGTATTTATAAGTACTGATTCCGGTCAAATTTTTGAAGATACTGGTACAGCTTGGACTTTAATTGCAGATGCCGGTGTTGGTGGTGGTACGTTAAGTTCAGTTTGTTTAAATGGTAATACAACCGCATCCGGTATTGTTATTACTGCAAACGGATTGTCAAGTAATTCAATGACAAATACAAGTACAACTGCTGGTTCTATTTTATTTGCTGGTACAAGTGGTTTGCAAAGTCAAGATAATACAAATTTATTTTGGGATAATACAAATAAATATTTAGGTATTGGGCCTACTGGCGCACCAACGGCTCCATTAGATATACATAGTAGTACTGCAAACGTATTAGTACAATTAAATGCAACGGCTACAAATAATTCAAATTTAGCTTTTTTAAATGCGAATGTAGGTAAATGGCGTATTGGTAATCTTTATAATGCTGGTGCAAATAGTTTTCAAATTTTTGACGTATTAAACTCAACTGCAAGGCTTACAATATTAAATACTGGTGTAACTACTTTAAATGGAGATTTTAATGCTACAAGTGCTACTTTATCAAATAGATTAACTTTTGCTAATGCTGGAAATAATTATATTTATGGGGGAAATCAAAAATTTGCGTTTGCCGCTACTTCCGTAGCAAAAAATTACCTTTTTTCGGGTGGAGCCGGTGGTTTAGGAATATACAATCAAGCGGAAACAACTCAAATAGCAAGTATTACCGATAATGGTAATGCCTCTTTTGTAAATGTATTAGTTGCTAGTGCTGATATTACAAATACAACAGATCGTGGATTTGTTTTAAGTTATGGAGGCAGTTCTAGTTCTAGAAGTTGGAGAATCATAAATGATATTACAACTTATAACAATTTTCAAATACAACAATCAAATTCACAATTTGGTACTACATATACTACAAAATTTATTATTGATAGTACTGGCAATGTTGGAATTGGTACAAGTGCTCCTGATACTATTACTAATTATGGTGGTTTAACTATAAATGGTACTAATGGGGCATTTACATATTGGAATATTAATGGAACAGATACCGGTAGAATTATTACTGATAGTGCAAGTATGTATTTTGATAATTTAAGTACTGGTGATTTAGTTTTTAGAACTACTAGTGGTGCTACTGAACGAGCAAAAATTACATCAGGAGGCAATTTTGGAATTGGAACTGCTACTCCAAGTTATAAATTATCGGTACAAGGCCCAGTTTTAGGAACTGCAATATCTTGGACAGATGCAGCTAATAATACTGGTTATTTAAGTATTAGAGGTGGTGCTGCTGCTATTGGTGCAGATAATAATATAGTATTTGAAACTGCTGCTACTGAAAAAATGAGGTTAAGTACGACTGGAGTACTTACAATTACTAATATTGGAAGTGGAACTGTTACGGCAACAGCTGGTGTATTATCTGCTGTTTCTGATATGAATTTAAAAATAGAAGATGGTTTTGTAGAAAATGCTTTGGAAAAAGTAATGAATTTAAAGCCGAGATATTTTTTATGGAAAGAAGAAAGCAATTTACCTACTGATTTAAGACAATTAGGTTTCTATGCACAAGAGGTAAACGAAGCACTAGGAGAAGAAGC
>Ga0114974_10003245_pt1 | contig 12374 bp, 14 predicted proteins | sample S_130206_EF_Meta_FD_87318 | JGI IMG/M metagenome (GOLD analysis project Ga0114974, IMG submission 87318) | Freshwater microbial communities from Lake Simoncouche, Canada to study carbon cycling - S_130206_EF_MetaG | ecosystem: Environmental > Aquatic > Freshwater > Lake | place: Lake...
AAGGTGCAATATCACTACGACAAGGCGGTCTACAAAAAGCGCCACCTGGTCGAGAACATGTTCGCCAAAATCAAGGACTGGCGGCGCATCCACACCCGCTATGATCGGTGTGCACACGCCTTCTTGTCCGCCATCGCAATCGCTGCAACCGTCATATTTTGGCTGTGATCAATGAGTCCTGACCCTAGCACTGCGTCACTTTGGGTCAGGCCAAGCTTTTTCTTCAGAAAATTCTCGCGAACACGCGACAGTTCCTTGGGGTCGCTGAACGCGACCAGCGACGAATCGCGCTTTTGCAGGGCAATGCCGCAATAGCGGACAATTCCGGCGATGATTCCATCATCGGCATCTGGAACGTATTTCTTGACGTCTGCGGCCCAATCCTCAGCCATAGCTATGCTCCATTCCGTCTGGTTGCGTGCCCCCGGCGGCAGTGCGCTCGCCGTTTCGTGACGCAGGATTTCTATCGAAATGTCGGTCAATACTATTGCAAAATGAAGTCCGCCGATATTGGGATGAGTTGTGCAGCAGCGGCGATCAGTAGCAGTTCCGGAGCCCTCAGGGCGCGCGTCGCACGGGGATATAGACCTCGAATCGTTCCGTTCCGGCCATGGTTGCGCCTGAAAGGACATAATCGCGCTTCAGCGTGGATTCGACCATGGCACGGGAGGCCGGTTCAACGTCTTCGTCTGGATTGGCGCGGATGACGATAGCCGAGGGTCGGCTGTCCAGTACGCGGCGCAATTCGCCCATCTGGCTGACGCCGAGCGCATTTTCGAAGCGCGGCGAGGTGAGGTGTTGGGGGAAGAGATAGTGCGAGGGCAGGCAGCTCTGGGTCAGGTAATAAAGGATCGGCAGGTCCTCGTTGACATAGAGGCAGCCCGTTCCGAGATGCGGCTTGATCAGGGCGGCGAGGCGGTTCGCGTCACTGGCATTGCCCTTGAGCCACATGTCGACCCCCGAATGGCCAATCCCGCCAGCCAGGCCCAATCCGGCGATCACCGCGATGACGAGTCGCTGCCTTGCGAAGTGATCGAATGACATGGCCGCAACCAGGCTGAGCGGCGCAATCAGCGGCAGCACATAAAGATCGTACCACACACCGAATACCAGGAAGCCGCCGATGCTGACGGCAGTCCAGACCAGCGCCCAGATCACTTCGCGCTTGCCCTGGCTTGGATCGCCGCGCCAGCGCTGCCAGGCGAACCACGCACAAGTCAGGAACGGCACAAGGCCCAGGCTCAGCCCAGCTAGGCGGCCGAGTGCGGGCAGAAAATCGTTCCTGTCGAGCAGGATCGAGAGAAAATTGGCCTGAATGAATTCCGGGCCATGGCCCAGAGCCACATAGACCAGCCAGGACGCCAGTGTCGGGGCAAGTGCGAAGGCGATCCAGATGCATGCATCGAATGCCAGTCGCAGCCATGACCTGCCACGTTGCCAGCCGATCCACAGCAATGAGAGACCGAAGAACATGCCTTCGAACACCGCGCTGTATTTGATCTGCAAGGCGATGCCGACCAGCGCCATGATGCTGCAGCCGTGGCGGGTGAGGCGGGAATCGTCGCCTTGCGCCATCAGCACCACGATCCATGCCGCCGCGCCGAGCATCGGCAGGTTGTAGAATATCGGGGTTTGCCCGCCGATGCCGCCGAACACTGTCAGCCAGGCCGAATAGGCCGCCGCGCCTCCCAGCGATGCCGCAAAGGAACTGAGCCGGCGCGCGATACTGAATATCAGGCAGCCTGAAAGCGTGACCGATAGTGCTGCAACAAGCTGATAGCCGATGATCGGATCGGAGAAGATCCGGCAAAAGAAGGCGTAGAGCAGGAACAGGCCAAGCGGCTTGCGATCCCAGATGTCGACGTAGGGCAGCACGCCATGGAGCAGCCGGTCGCCGGTCAGGACATAGAACTGCTCATCGACATTGATCAGTGGATTGCCGAAGGTCCAGAAGCGCGTCGCCAGCGTGAAAGCGGCGAGGATTAGCCCGGCTTTCAGGATTTCCCGGGGCGCGGGCCACGCGCCGCTGCCACCCCGGCCGTTTTGGCCAGTCTTGCGGTCATTCACGGTAATCAGGCGGCCTGTCTCATCTCCAGGCGTTCCCAGATTTCGCAAAGCGCCTTGGTCAGTTCGACCATCATGGCTTCGCTGTGGGCGGGGCCTGGGGTGAAGCGGAGGCGCTCGGTGCCGCGGGGCACGGTGGGGAAGTTGATCGGCTGCACATAGACGCCGTATTCGGCGAGCAGGATGTCGCTGATCTGCTTGGCGCGGACCGGATCGCCGACCATCAGCGGCACGATGTGGGTGGTCGATGGCATCACCGGCAGGCCTGCCTCGGCGAAGCTCCGCTTGAGGAAAGCAGCAGCGGCCTGCTGGCCTTCGCGCTCCACGCTGGAGGCCTTGAGGTGGCGCACTGAGGCGAGCACGCCTGCGACCAGCACCGGGCTCAGCGAGGTGGTGAAGATGAAGCCGGGGGCGTAGCTGCGGATCACGTCGATGATCCTGGCGTCGGCCGCGATATAGCCGCCCATCACGCCGAAGGCCTTGCCGAGCGTGCCTTCGATGATGGTGATGCGGTGGGCTGCCTCATCGCGGTCGGTAATCCCGCCGCCGCGCGGGCCATACATGCCGACAGCGTGGACTTCGTCGATGTAGGTCAGCGCGTTGTACTTGTCGGCAAGATCGCAGATCGCGTGGATCGGGGCGACATCGCCGTCCATCGAATAGACGCTTTCGAAGGCGATCAGCTTGGGCAGGTCGGGATCGGTCTCGGCGAGCAGCTCTTCCAGATGCGCGACATCGTTGTGGCGGAACACCTTCTTGGCGGCGCCCGAATTGCGGATGCCGGCGATCATCGAGGCGTGGTTGAGCTCGTCCGAGAAGATCACGCAGCCGGGCAGGACCTTGGCGAGCGTCGAGAGCGTGGCATCGTTCGAGACATAGCCCGAAGTGAACAGCAGCGCGCTGTCCTTGCCATGCAGATCGGCGAGTTCGCGCTCGAGCTCAATGTGATAATGCGTGTTGCCGCCGATGTTGCGTGTACCGCCGGAACCCGCGCCGACATCATGCAGCGCCGCCTCCATCGCGCCGATCACCAGCGGGTGCTGGCCCATGGCGAGGTAGTCGTTGCTGCACCACACCGTGATGTCCTTGGGGCCATTGTGCCCGGCAAAGCACCGCGCATTGGGATAGGCGCCCCGGTTGCGCAATATGTCGATAAATACGCGGTAACGGCCTTCCGAATGGAGGCGGTCAATTGCTGCATCGAAAATCTGATCGTAGTTCACAAAGCCACCGCAGATGCCGTTTCGCCGCCCAATATACCAAGCCTCCTTGGTTGGCCAGCGGCTTGTTTCCCATGACCTGGATCAAAACACCGCAAGGTCATCGATCCCGAATTTTGCCAGCGCCGGGGCGAGCGAGGCCAGATCGTCGCCATCGCGGGTAAACAGCGCGCGGTCGCTCTGGCTGCGTTCAAATTCCTGGCCCTGGGTCAAATGGGCAATGCGGCGGGCGATGCCGCCCGCGCCATCGACGAAGCTGACACCGGGGCCGAATGCCCCTGCCAGTTCATCTTGTACCAGTGGAAAATGGGTGCAGGCGAGCACAACCGTGTCAATTTCGCCGCCGCCCTGCTGCGATCTGAGCCCGGCTGCGGCGCGGACATAGACCCCGGGGTCGACCACTATCCCGCGCAATTTGGCTTCGGCTGCCGTTACCAGTTCGGGCGTGGCGAAGCGCAGCAGGCGCTTGCCGGCAGCAAATTCCGCCTCGAGCCGGTCGACATAGCCCTGGCGGATGGTCGCTTCGGTGCCGAGCAGGCCGATCACCCCGGTCCGGGTCATGGCGGCTGCCGGTTTGATCGCGGGGACGGTGCCGACAATCGGAATCTGCAGCACGTCGCGCACCATGGCGAGTGCGATTGTCGAGGCAGTGTTGCAGGCAATGCAGATCAGGCGGGGGTGGAACCGTTCGGCCATGCGCCCCAGCAGGCCGCATACCCGCGCCGCGATCTCCGCCTCGCTCTTGCCGCCATAAGGCAGCCCGGCATTGTCAGCGGCATAGATCACCGGCGCGTCGGGCAGGAGCTTGCGCAATTCCGCCAGCACGGTCAGCCCGCCGACGCCTGAATCGAACAGCAGGATGGGGGATGCGGGATCGGGTCTGCCGGGAAACTGCGCCATATTGGTCGCATAGCAACTTTTCCGCTGCGTGAAAGCAAGCAGGCAGCTAAAGGGAGCAGACAAAAGGGGGACGGGATGGACACGACGGGTGTAATTCTGGCGCTGGCTGCAGGCTATGTCCTGGGCTCGATCCCCTTTGGGCTGATACTGACCCGGATCACCGGCGCAGGCGATCTACGCAGTATCGGCTCGGGCAACATCGGCGCGACCAATGTGCTGCGCACCGGGCGCAAGGGGCTGGCAGCGGCGACCTTGCTGCTCGATATGGGCAAGGGCTTTGCGGCGGTGTGGGTGACGGGGCATCTGCTGCATGGTCCGGTTGCGCTGGCAGGATTCGCCGCAATCATTGGCCATTGCTTTCCGGTCTGGCTGGGCTTCAAGGGCGGCAAGGGCGTGGCGACCCTGATGGGGGTATCGCTCGCTCTCGCATGGCCGATCGGCGCTGCCTATGCAGCAGTGTGGCTGGGCATGCTGGCCCTGACCCGCATCTCGTCGCTGGCAGGAATGAGCGCAGCGCTGGCCGCGCCGCTCGTCGCCCTCGCGATCGGGGCTTACGACTTCGCCGTGGTGCTGGCCCTGCTGGCAGCTCTGGTGGTCTTCCTCCACCGCGCCAATATTGCGCGCCTTCGCGCCGGTACCGAACCCAAAGTGGGCGGCTCCAAGGCGTGAGCGCACTTTCCCAGCAGGAAGCCTTCGCACGTATCCGGCTGCTTCGTTCTCCCAATGTCGGCCCGGTGAGCTATGCCCAGCTGCTGCGTCGCTTCGGCAATGCCGCGACGGCCGTGGAGGCGCTGCCCGGTCTGGCCGGGCGCGGCGGTGCGGCTTACCGGCCAGCGCCGGATGCGCGCATTGCCGAAGAAATCGCGGCAGTGAAGAAGGCGGGCGCGCGTTATCTGTTTCACGATTCATCCGACTATCCGCCGCTGCTCGCCCAGCTTGAGGGCGCGCCGCCACTCCTCGTTGTACGCGGCGATGCAGCCATCGCGGCTCGCCCGGCGGTGGCCATTGTCGGCGCGCGCAATGCGTCGGCGGCTGCAGTCAAGCTTGCCCGCATGTTCGCAGGCCAGCTCGCCGAGGCTGGACTTGCCGTGGTCTCGGGCCTTGCGCGCGGGATCGATGGCGCCGCGCACCAGGGCTCGCTGGCAGCGGGGTCGGAAAGTGGCGGCACGATCGGCGTCATCGCCAGCGGTATAGACATTGCCTATCCGCCTGAACATTCGGAGCTGCAGGAAGAGGTGGCCCAGCGCGGCCTGCTCATCACCGAACACCCGCCCGGTAGCGAACCGATTGCCCGCCACTTCCCCTCACGCAACCGCATCATCGCCGGGATTGCCGCAGGCACCCTGGTGGTCGAGGCCGCACCCAAATCCGGCTCGCTAATCACCGCGCGGCTGGCAGGCGAGGCGGGCCGCGAAGTCATGGCCATCCCCGGTTCCCCGCTCGACAGCCGCGCCCACGGCGGCAACCAGCTTATCCGCGACGGCGCGGTGCTGGTGCAATCGGCGGAAGATGTCATCGAGCTGCTCTCGGCCTTTGACGGAAGGCCGCGTTCGAGCTTTCGCGAAGAATCACCGGGCTGGCTGGTTGCAGACAACGAATTGGCCGACGAGCCTGCCGATCTCACTGCGCTGCTTACCACTGCCCCGGTCGCGATTGACGAGCTGATCCGGCAGTCAGGAGTTAGCCCGGCAGCGGTGCAACTAGCCTTGCTGGAACTGGAGCTCGCCGGGCGTCTGGTCCGCCATGCGGCGGGGCGAGTGTCGCTGGCGGGATAAGCTGCCCTACCTGCAGGCAGCCGCCTTGTCCCCCGCCGCGCAGAGCACCGTCCCGGCGATGAACTGTCGCCCCCAGCTCTGCGTTGCGGGAGTCGTGCCGCCGCGCCATGCCGCCTGTTTGACATGCATGTCGCTGCGTCCGGCAATGGCGAGCAGGATAAAGCTCTCCGGGCGTCCTCCAGCGCTGTGTGGGCAATCGACCTGGAAGCGCACTGCGGGGCGACCTGAAACAGTGAGGTTGGCGACAGGCGAGATGGCGGCGCCGGGACAGGCGCGGGGCAGGGGCGCCAGCACGGACTGGGCATAGGCCGCGGGGCTCGTGCGCTGGGCGAGGCCCATGAAGCGCTGGGTCGTCACCATCCGCGTCCAGGCCTCGACTGTTTCGCCGCGGGGAATTTCCTCGCGGATCGATTGCTGGGCGTTGCCTGCCGAATAGCCGATGACAAAGCCGGGCAGGGCGGGGGCAGCGAGACGCTCGGCGCTTTGGGCTGATGCAGCCGTTCCCGCTGCCAGCAACAACCCGGTCAGTCCAAGTGCCACTATCCGCATGACCCGTGCATCGCTCACACCATCTTGACGTATCGGGCCTCAGCCCGTCACCATCGCGCGTGTGCGTACACATACGCGTAAGGGGAATAGTTTCCACAATGCAATTAGTCATCGTCGAATCGCCTGCCAAGGCCAAGACCATCGAGAAATACCTGGGCTCGGACTACATGGTCCTCGCCTCCTATGGCCATGTCCGCGATCTGCCGCCCAAGGATGGCTCGGTCCACCCCGACGAAGACTTTGCAATGGACTGGGAACTTTATGGCGACAAGGCGCGGCAGGTCAAAGCCATCGCCGATGCGGTGAAGGGCGCCGACCGGCTGATTCTCGCAACCGACCCTGACCGCGAAGGCGAAGCCATCTCATGGCATGTCCGCGAGCTGCTCGCCAAGCGCAAGCTGCTGCCCAAGCATGTCGAGCGGGTCACGTTCAATGCCATCACCAAGGCGACTGTCACCGAGGCGATGAAGCACCCGCGCGAACTCGATCAGGATCTGATCGACGCCTATCTCGCCCGCCGCGCGCTCGATTACCTGTTCGGCTTCACCCTGTCGCCGGTACTGTGGCGCAAGCTGCCCGGGGCCAAGAGCGCAGGCCGGGTGCAGTCGGTGGCGCTGCGGCTGATTGTTGAGCGCGAGCGCGAAATCGAGCTGTTCCGCCCCCAGGAATACTGGTCGGTGATCGCCCGGATGGAGCAGAGCGGAACCGTGTTCCCGGCCCGGCTCGTCAAGTTCGACGGTGAAAAGCTGGAGCGGCTGGGCATCGGCGAGGAAGGCACTGCCATGCGCGCCAAGGCGGCGGTGGAAGGCGCAGTGTTCCGGGTCGAGGACGTCGATACCCGGCCGCAGAAGCGCAATCCCTATCCGCCGTTCACCACATCGACACTGCAACAGGAAGCCGCACGCAAGCTCGGCTTCTCGGCCAGTCATACCATGCGGGTTGCGCAGAACCTCTACGAATCTGGCGCGATCACGTACATGCGTACCGACGGCGTGCAGATGGATCCATCCGCGATTTCGGATGCGCGCAAGGCGATCAGTGACCGCTATAACGGCCACTATCTCCCCGAGAAGCCGCGCCACTATGAGACCAAGGCCAAAAACGCCCAGGAGTCCCACGAAGCCATCCGTCCGGTCGATTTCAGCAAGGACCGTTATGGTAGCGGTGATGAAGGCCGACTTTACGAGTTGATCTGGAAGCGTGCGCTGGCCAGCCAGATGGCCTCGGCCAATCTTGAGCGCACCACTGTCACCCTCCGCGATCCCGCCGGACTGCATGAATTGCGCGCCACCGGCCAGGTGGTGAAGTTCCCGGGCTTCCTCGCGGTCTACGAGGAAGATCGCGACAACAAGGCGGATGGTCCAGATGCCGAAGGGGAAGACGAAAGCGCGCTGCTTCCGGCCATGGCCAAGGGCGATACGCCGGCGAAAAAAGGCGTCGATGCTGCGCAGCATTTCACCCAGCCGCCGCCACGTTTTTCCGAAGCCTCGCTGGTCAAGCGGCTTGAGGAACTGGGCATTGGCCGTCCTTCGACCTATGCCGCGACACTGCAGGTCCTGAAGGATCGTAACTACGTCCGCACAGAGAAAAACCGCTTCTTTGCAGAGGAATCGGGGCGTTTGCTTACGGCATTTCTCGAACGTTTCTTCAGCCGCTATGTCGAATATGATTTTACAGCGGGCATGGAAGACGAGCTCGACGAAGTCTCCGGCGGCAGGGCTGTCTGGAAGTCAGTGCTCGAGGCTTTCTGGAAGGACTTCAAACCCAAGAGCGACGAAGTGATGGAGAAGAAACCCAGCGAAGTCACCGAGGCGCTGGATGAATTCCTGTCCGACTATCTGTTCCCCGCCAACGACGATGGCACGGACCCGCGCGTGTGTCCGAAGTGTGCGGTCGGCAGACTGTCGTTGCGCGGCGGGCGATTTGGCGCTTTCGTCGCCTGTTCAAACTATCCGGAGTGCAAGTTCACCCGCAAGTTCGCCCAGCCCGGTGGCAATGGTGCGGAAGGCGGCGATGATGCAGAGCTCGGCAAACATCCCGAAAGCGGCGAGAGCATCACCCGCCGGGTCGGGCGCTTCGGCCCTTATATTCAGCTTGGCGACGGCAAGGAAGCCAAGCGCAGCTCGATCCCCAAGGACATCCCCGAGCTCGATCTCGATTGGGCCGTCAAGCTGCTCAGCCTGCCGCGCGCCATCGGCGAACATCCGGAAACGCAGTTGCCGATCACGGCCAGCATCGGGCGCTATGGGCCCTATCTTGCCCACAACGGCAAGTACGCCAAGCTCCGCTCGACTTCCGAGGTGTTCGAGACCGGGATGAATGCCGCCGTGGTCAAGCTGGCGGAAGCAGCAGCAGGCGGGGGCAGGGGCGCGCGCACGGCTGCCGAGCCGCTCAAGACTTTCGGGCCGCATCCAACTTCGGGCGGCGAGATGAAGCTGATGGCGGGGCGCTATGGGCCCTATGTCACCGACGGCACGACAAACGCCACTCTGCCGCGCGACAAACAGCCCGAGGACCTCACCGCCGAACAGGCCGTGGTGCTGATCGACGAGAAGGCTGCCAAGGGCCCGGCGAAGGGCAAGCCGAAGCGCAAGACAGCGGCGAAAAAGGCGCCAGCCGCCAAGAAGAAGGCCGCGCCAAAAAAGGTGGCCGCCAAGAAGTGAGCGAACAATTCACCCGCCACCGCCAGCCGTGGAAGAGCGACGAAGTCGCCAAGCTCCATGTGTTGGCGGGCAAGGGCAAAGGCCTGAAGGAAATCGCCAAGGCGCTGAACCGCAGCGAGGAATCGACCAAGGACCGGGCTAAGGCAGACGGGATCGGGATCGCGAAATTGCGTTAGGTTTGCCGCGCTGGAGCCTCAATCTGCAAATAGTGCCCGGCCCACAAAACTCGCCGCGATTGCACCCGCCAATTGCGCCACAATGAATAGCGGCGCATCCGCTGGGGCGATACCTGAGAAAGTGTCCGTCAGGCTGCGCGCAATGGTGATGGCCGGGTTGGCGAAACTGGTCGACGAAGTGAACCAGTAGGCCGCGGTGATATAGAGCGCGACGCTCGCCGGGATCGCTTCAGGGCGATGCTTGGCGGTGCCAAGGATCGTGAAGAGCAGCCCGAAGGTGGCGATGAATTCGCCTGCCCATTGGCCAATGCCGGTGCGGGCATGGGTGGAGGCCTGCACAATCGGCAGGTCGAACATCAGGTGAGCTGCCCAGGCGCCCAGTATGCCGAATGCGATCTGCACGACCGTGTAGGCTGCCATGTCGCCCCATGTGATCTTGCCGCGCCCGGCCATGACCAGGCTGACCGCCGGGTTGAAATGCGCGCCCGAAATTGGCCCCAGCATGGAGATCAGCACGAACAGCATCGCTGCCGTAGCGATCGTATTGCCCAGCAGTGCCACCGCGATGTTCCCGCCTGCCAGCTTCTCGGCCATGATCCCCGAGCCGATAACAGTGGCGAACAGGAAGAACGAGCCGATCCCTTCGGCAAATAGACGGGCCTTCATGCTGCACCCTCCATTGCGCCAATTTCCGCCAGTGCGCGCTGGGTTGCCGCGCGGTCGGCACTGCCCAGATCGAGCTCAAGAAGCGCCTTGAAGCGCATTTCCAGCAGGCGCCAGGTCTCGGCGAAGGCAGCGTCAATCTCTTCCTCGCTGCCGCTGGCATCGGCAGGATCGGGCAAGCCCCAATGCGCCCGCAGCGCGTTCCCAGGAAACGCCGGGCAGGCCTCACCCGCCGCGTTGCCGCAGACTGTGATCACCAGATCACTCTGAGGCGCATCCGGCCCGGTGAACACATTCCAGCTTTTTGAGCTGAATTGGCTCAGGTCGAAGTGCTCACGTTCAAGAAGGCGAACTGCGCCCGGATTGACTGCGCCCTTGGGGAAGCTCCCGGCGGAAAAGGCTTTGAATCTGCCCGCGCCGATCCGGCCCAGCATGGCCTCGCCGAGGATAGAGCGCGCCGAGTTGCCGGTGCACAGGATCAGGACATTGTAGATTCGCTCGCTCATGCGGCGGGGCCGCAGCAGGAGGTCTTGGCCGGTTCTGCGGCCTTGGCCGGGGCGCAGGCGCTGGGCGACAGGCTCGGCGCACAGCATTGCCCATCTGCAGCATTGATCGATTCGAGCAGCGGTCGGTTGCCGTAGTCGGTTGCCTCGCCATTGGTGAGGAATGCTTCCCAGATCACGCCATCGGGATCGCTGATCCAGTTCTTCTCGCTTTCGGCATAGCAACAGGTCGTCGCGCCTTCTTCCAGCACCGGGCGACCCGCGCCGCGCAGGCGGTTATAGACTTCGGCCAGTTCGTCTGCTGTTTCAGCCTGAATGCCGATGTGTTCGATGCCCTTGGCCGTGTGATCGGTGTTCGATATCGCGAAGTTGATCCGGGGATCCTCGAGCATCCACTTGGCATAGTCGGATTTGACGACGCTTGGCTCTGCGGCAAACAGCGCCGAATAGAAGGCGGTCGAGGCATCGAGATCAGAGACGCCGACGTGCAGATGCATGCGTTTCATGCTGCATTCCTTTCAGGGGAGGGTATGGAGGTTTCGCAGGAGGCAGTGGGGGCGCAGGCCGCGCCGCCGCAGCAATTCTCGGTGAGATAGCCCAGCAGGGCATTCATCGCGGCATAGTCTGCGGTGTAGATCAGCGAGCGACTGTGCCGGGTCTGGTGGATCAGCCCCGCCCGGGTGAGGTGGGCGAGGTGGAATGACAGCGAGGAATTGGGTAGCGCCAGCGCCTCGGCAATTGCTCCTGCCGCCATGCCTTGCGCCCCTGCCTGGACCAGCAGGCGAAACAGCGCAAGGCGGGTTTCGTGGGCCATCGCGCCCAGCGCGAGGATGGTGCGTTCGGCGTCAAATCTGTCTGTCATTGCAGCGACTCACGTTTCGATATTTGTCGAAATATGACTGCGGAGTGCCAAGGTCAATCATATTTCCGGAAATATCGAAATAATGTGTCGGCGTCAGCGCCTTGCGTCCAACCACCCCAGCAAAATCTGCGAGAAGAGCTCCGGGTGCTCCACCATCGGGATATGGCGCGCATTGGCGATTTCCTGATAGCGCGCGCCGGGGACCAGCGCGGCGATTGTGCGGTTGCCTTCCGCCGGGGTGCCTGGATCGTCATCGCCGCAGACCACGAGGGTCTCCAACCGGACTGAAGGCAGGTGGTCCAGCACATCGAAATGGATGATTGCTTCTGCCCCGCCGACATAGCCTTCAGGCGAGGTGTTGGCGATCATGCTGCGCACCTGCTGCCAGCGGTTTTCGTGGGCGGGGCGGAAGCCTTCCGTGAACCAGCGGACCATGGTGGCATCGGCAATCGGCGCGACGGAACCGGCCTCGCGGATCGCGGCGAAGCGCTCGGGCCACATCTGCGGCGGGCCGGGCACGGCCTTGGGCGAAGTGCCGGTCAGCATCAGCGAATGCAGCCGGTCCGCATGATCCAGCGCCAGTTGCTGGCCAATCATCCCGCCAATCGAAAGGCCGACAAAATGCATTTTGGCAACACCGAGAAAATCGAGCACCGCGACCACATCGCCCGCCAGTTCTTCCATCGTGTATGGACCGGCCGGCGCCTCGCTGCCGCCGTGACCGCGCATATCGATCCGCAGTACCCGCCAGCCGGCGGCGAGCAGCGGTGGGACCTGTTCGGCCCAGATCCCGCTGTCCGACGACAGCGAATGGGCGAGGCAAACCACAGAGGCTTCATCGGGGCCCAGCAGATCGAAATGAATGCGGTGCGTTCCTGCGCTCATCAGCATCGTGTCACCCCTCCATCACCACCACATGCGTATCGTCCGTCGCCAAAATCGTCTTGGGCATTCGCATGACAAAGGCCAGCGGCAGCAAGGCCATCGAGATCAGGAACA
>Ga0114974_10003246_pt1 | contig 12368 bp, 6 predicted proteins | sample S_130206_EF_Meta_FD_87318 | JGI IMG/M metagenome (GOLD analysis project Ga0114974, IMG submission 87318) | Freshwater microbial communities from Lake Simoncouche, Canada to study carbon cycling - S_130206_EF_MetaG | ecosystem: Environmental > Aquatic > Freshwater > Lake | place: Lake...
CCCCATCAACCGCAGGCCCGCGGTCGCGGTGAAGAGGAGGATGAACGTGTCGAAGAGCCGCTGCGGAATCCGCTTCACGATCCACTTCCCGGCGAGCAAACCGACGAGCACCATCGGAGCGAGGAGGAGGTTGAGGCGGAGCGTGTCGGGAGTGATCAATCCCAACTGCCAGCTGAACGGCAACTTGAGGATGTTGAGGACGAGGAACAGCCACGCGGCCGTGGCAATGAGCACGTTCTTCGGGAGTGCCACCGCCAGAAGGTAGAGCGCGACCACCGGCCCGGCAGCATTGGCGAGCATCGTCGTCACGCCGGCGAAGCCCCCCAGCAGCCAGGCAAACCACGTCGCGTGCGGAAAGTGTCCGAACCAGGCCGGCCGCCAGAGACGGGCCACCTGAAGGGCGGTGAGGCCGAGGATGATGCCCCCCACCACCGGCTTGAGCGCGCGTTCATCGAGGCGGTCGAGGAGGAGCCAGCCGAGGAAGATCCCGGTGATCGACGGCGGGAGCAGCCGGGCCACCATCCGCCACTGCACCCCCTTCCCGACGAATATCACGGCGAGGATGTCGCCGAGGACGAGCAGCGGCAGGAGGATGCCGGTCGAGGCTCTAGCCCCGAACACCGCGGCGAAAATCACGATGTGGACCATTCCCAGGCCGGCCAGGCCGCTCTTCGACATCCCCACGCCGCCAGCCGCGAATGCCAGCAGCGCGAGCGTGGCCGGAGAGAGTTCGGGAAGGAGGCTGGCGTCGGGCACGAAGGGGAGCCGGGAAAGAGAAGGGGAGCCGGGAAAGAGAAGGGGAGCCGGGAAAGAGAAGGGGAGCCGGGGCGCGTGACAATACCACGCCCCTCCGTCCCGAAGAGTCTCCCATCCTCACTGGATTTTGACCTGCCGCGAACTATTGTCGAACAATTCTCGTACATGATCTCCCGAGGGACCGGCTTGCCCGGGTGTCCCCTTGCCCAGGTTTCCCATGGACCGGCCCGCTCATCACCACGCCACTCGAAGTGGAGAGGTTGCGATGGATCGCGAGACGCTCGAGACCCTCTGCCAGACGTTTGCCGCCCGGCAATCGATCAACCCCCTGAACTCCTCTGCAACCGGCGCTGACCCGGTGCCGGAGATCCTCCGCAGCTTCCGGCTTGCCGAGATCTCCGCGGCCGAGATGGAGTCGCTGCTCGGCTTGGTCACCGATGACGAGGCCAGCGCAGTCTCGGCCCCGGATGCCGGCCTCCTCTTGGCTCGATTCGATGGTGGCCTCGACGAACCGCCGGTGTTCGTCGATGATTTTCCCGACTGCGACGAGATCATCGCCGCAGGGATCGTCGACGACGACGAAGACGAGTTGCCGCTCCGCGGCGATGGCGTTGTCGAAATCCGGGTCTCGTCCGCCCGGCCTGGCGCCGAAGTGAGCCGCTCGAGCGGCCCCGGCGGATGACGTGGCGATCGGAGGCGGCGTGAGCGACCAACCGGCCAAGCTTCTCGAACGGTCGGGGGTCGTGGCGATCGCCAAGCCTTCGGGGCTTGCCACGCAGGCGCCCCCCGGCCTCCCTTCGGTCGAGGCGTGGCTTCGGGGCCTGCTCCCGGCCGGCGCTTACCTCGGGGTCCCCCACCGGCTCGACCGGGCGGTGTCGGGCGTCCTCCTCATGGCGACGACGCCCCGTGCCGCCCGCCAACTGTCGAGGCAGTTCGAGCGTCGCCAGATCACGAAGACGTACGTCGCGATTCTTGCCGCCGGAGCCGCCACGAACCCCGTGGCTGGAGCGGCCGTCGAATGGCGTGACCGGATCGCCAAGCGCCCCGATGTGGCCGAGGCCCACGTCGTCGATGCCGACGATCCAGCGGGCAGGGAAGCGGTGACGATCGCCCGGACGCTCGGCGAGGTGGCGTTAGGCCGGTGGCTTGTCGAACTTGCTCCCGTCACCGGACGGATGCACCAGTTGCGGGTTCAGGCCGCTGCCCGCGGGATGCCGGTCTGCGGGGATACGCTCTATGGTGGCCCGGCGCTTGGGGGTGGCCCGGCACTCGACGGCGTCGACACGGCCGACACTCGCCGGCAGCCGATCGCCCTCCATGCCCTTTCCATCCGCTTCCGCGATCCCGACGCGGACGGAGAGGTTGTCGTCACCGCAGCGCTTCCTCCGCATTGGCCCGCGGCCGCCGCCGCCCTCCTGCCGGCCGGATGATCGACCGTGGGGCCGGCGAATGCCTTAGCGCCGGGACAGGCTGCCGAGGTGATGCAGCCATTGCTCGATCCAAGGGGGCGACCAAGGGTTCCAGGTGGGGTAGGCCACCGACACCACCGACAGGCCGAGGAGGATCAGGGCCAGCAGTCGACCGGCCCGGTGGTGCGACAGGGCGTCGGCCGCCGGCACCGTGGCCACCGCCCACAGAGGGGCGAGCCAGAACACCCAGCGGAAGCCACTCGAGACGCCGCCATAGTTGCGGTCGATCTGGGAACGGGTGAGGTAGAAGAGAATCACGACGACAGAGACCACGAGGATGGCCAGGGCGAGGTGGGCCTGGCCCGGGGGGGCGTGCCGGCGGCGGGCCGCGATCATGATCACGAGTCCCCAGGGGACGAGGAGCCAGGCGGGGGTGAGGGAGAAGATCCCGTGGTGCCCGACGAGTGCGTGCCAGGCGTAGACGATCGGCGAAGGCTCCCCCCGATCGACCCCCTTCGGATCGCGCCAGTAGCTCGTCAGTTGCTTGCCGTTGGAGAGGGCGAGGGAATAGTCGTACCAGTTGTCGGGATTGGCCGCGGAGGTCCCGGCGACCGGGCGCACGACATCGGCTGGCGAGGTTTCCACCGCGGCCGCGACGTGGCGATGGGCGTAGGGGGGGAAGACCGAGCCGTGGGCCAGCCAGTTCGTCCCCAGGGCCACTCCAGCAACGAGGATCGCTGCCGGCGCGGCCGCGGCGAGCGTCCGCCGCGGATCGACGATCCCGAGCATGCCGAGGAGGGCCGCGCTCCAGGCGAGGGCGGGAAGTTCGAAGGCGGCGGCGAGGGCGGCGAGCCCCCCGGCGGCGGCGAAGGCGCCGGGGGAGCCGCCGTGGCCGACGATCCGCAACAGCCACCAGCCGCTCCACGCCGCCGCGGCCGCGGCCGGGAGGTGATTGGTGAGCGACACCGCAAAGGTCGAGAGGAGCGTGCCGAAGGAGATCAGCGCCAGGCCCCAAAAGCGCCCCCAGTCGGTGCTGCCAACCGCCTCGATCATCCGGGTGCTCGCCATCAAGAGGAGGGCAAACGGGATCAGACAGCAGACAACCAGGAGCATCCTGGCCATCTCGAACGGATGGCTGCCGAGCGTCCACCCGGTCATGTGGTGGAGGAGCCAGTACGGAGCGGCGCAGAGGATCGCGAGGAGTGGCGGCTTGCTCGAGTAGAGGCGGATCCGGCCGGTCGCATCCGCGTGCGCCACCGCGTCGATGGTGTCCCAGCCCGGCTCGACGACGATCTCGTCGATGGCGAACGTGCCCCGCTCCACGAGCGCCCGGACGGCGAGCCAACGGCTGCGATCGTTGGCTGAAAGGAACGGGCGCTGGAGGCGCCGCCCCCGCTCAATCGTGTCGGCGATCACCTCGGCATCGACCGCCGGCCCCCCGGCCGCCTCGGCGTCGCGGGCCTTGGCCACGGCCTCTGCCACCAGCCGCTTCTCGAGCGCGATCTTGTCGACGCTCGTCACGGCCCCGATCCGGCCGAGGAGGCCGCCGAGCGCCACCGCGGCGAGGATCATCGACAACTGTCGCCGTCGACGCGCCTGGGCCGTTGGCAGGATCGCACCGGCCACCGCGAGCCTGCGGCGGCGGATGTCGCCGGCGATCCGGGCGAGGTCGATCAGGCCGGTGAAGAACCGAGCGAAGCCGTACTTCGAGCGCCCCAGCGTCCGCGGTCGGTGGTGAACCGCCTTCTCGACGACCCGGTGGCCCTCCGCGGCGGCGAGCACGGTGATGAAGCGGTGCATGTCGTCGCCGAGTTGAAGCGACCGGGCAGCCGGGGCCCGAAACACCTTCAAGCCACAGTTGTGATCGTGGAGCCACAGACCACTGACCCAGCCGACGAGGAGGTTGAAGATCCGTGAGGGGAGCGTCTTGTGCCAGGGGTCGAGGCGCGGGGTCTTCCAGCCGTTGACCACGTCGGCGCCGGCCCGCCCGGTGGCGGGGTCGGCGAGGAGGGCGAGCATGGCGGGGATCTCCGCCGGATCGTCCTGGCCGTCGCCGTCGAGCATCACGATCCGCGGCGCCCTGCAGCGCGTAAATCCATCCATGAGGGCCGCTGACTTCCCGGCGCCCTGGCCCCGATGCACTCCCTCCACGCGGCGGTCAGCCGTCGCGGCGGTGCTGATCTCCTCCCAGGTCGAATCGCTCGAACCGTCGTCGATGACGAACAGTTCCCAGGCGAGGCCGGCGGCATCGAGGACAACCCGGATCTCGGCGATGAGTGGGCCGATGTTCCCCGCCTCGTTCCGCACAGGGACGACGAGCGAGACGTCCGGCGGCGTGGCAGCGGCGGCGTTCATGCATTCGGACCAGACGGTGGCCACCCTCCGAGGGGGCTGGGAGGGAGTGACTGGACGCATGGGGCGCCCGAGCGACAGCGGCCCGAGGGGGCCAGGCAAGCCGCCGAGAGGGGCAAAGAATACCCCGCGCGGGTCCTCTCCGCCATGCCGGAACGCCGCCGGCTGCCAGCGGGGGCGTGGATCCCTTTTTCCACGGAGCGGTACAATCGGTGCTTCGCCCCTGCATCTCCCCATGGAACCGTGGCCCCGCCGCGGCCTGGAATGCTCCTCGACAGCCTGATCCCTTCCGACACCCCGCCGAAACGGGTGGCGCGAATCGTTTCGTTCGGTGTCATCCTCGCGCTCGTCGCCATCTTCGGCCTCCTTTCCCTGAGGGTGATGTCGAGCTTCATGCTGCCGTTGCTCCTGGCGGCGATGCTCGTCGTGATCTTCGGCCCGCTCCATCGCTGGCTGCGCGATCGGATCATCGTTCCCGAAAAGGGGCCGGAGTGGATTCCCGCCCTCCTCACGACGCTGTTCGTGCTCCTCATCGTCCTCGTGCCGCTGTTTCTCCTCTGCGCCCGTGCCGGGGGAGATGCCATACGGATGCTCCGGGCGGAGAACGGATTGAAGCTCGAGCCGGCCGTGCTCGGCGAACTCGTCGAGCGGATCAACGACACCACAGGGATGCACCTCACTGCCGATTCGGTCAACGGCGAACTGCGGCGGATCGCCGAGGAATGGATCGGGCCGGTGGCGGCGCGGACCCCGGTCGTGATCGCCAAGGGGATCATCGGTTTGGTGGTGATGACGGTAGCGCTCTTCTATTTCCTCGCCGATGGCCGGCGGATGCTCGCTGCGGTCACGCGTTTGATCCCCCTCGATCACCGCTACCAGTGGCAACTCCTCCAGGAGTTCGAGGAGGTGAGCCGGGCGGTGGTCAGTTCGACCCTCCTGGCGGCGATCGTCCAGGCGGTGCTGGCGGGATTCGGCTTCTGGGTGGCGGGGCTCGGCAACGTCTTCCTCCTCACGCTCCTCACCTTCTTCGGAGCGCTGGTGCCCTTCGTCGGCGCTGCCGCCGTGTGGGGCTCCGCCAGCCTCTACCTGTTGTTCTTCGCCAAAAACACCTTCGTCGCCGCCGGTCTGGCCGTGTGGGGCATGGGGGTGGTCTCCACCGTCGACAACATCATCAAGCCAATCGTTCTCCACGGGCAGTCGAAGCTCCATCCGCTCCTGGCGCTTCTGAGCGTCCTCGGCGGTGTCGGGGCCCTCGGTCCGATCGGGATTTTCGTCGGCCCGATCGCCGTGGCCTTCCTTCAGGCGGCCCTGACGATGCTCCAGACCGAGCTCGACAGCCTCGATGTCGGGAATCCGACCCGGGATTCCGCCGCCGGACAGGCCGATTCTGCGGCAGTTGCACAAACCGCCGTCGAGAGGTTGAAATCCTCTTAACGCAGAGCCTGTTCACCGGAGACGTATTCGCATGCTGCTGGAAACCCTTGTCCTCCTCGCCGGCCTGCTCGCCATGGGGATCGAAGCCGCCTACGTGCCCGACCCAGGGGGGGGCGGGGATTACCTCGTCCGCGTCGAACCGGATCTGATCCGCAACGGCACCGTCGCCGGCCCGCTGACCAGCGATGTCCCGGCCGATGCCCGTGATGTTCGCAGGGTGAAGATCTTCGTCTCCGACACCTGGCCGGCCGGCGTCGACCGCCTCGTCTCCGAAGCGGCCAAGCGTCCGCGGACCACGCAGGCCACGTCGCTTCCCCTCGCCGCGTCGCGGCTCGGCGGGATTGCTGCTGGAGGGGAGACTGCCGCGGCGGTCACCGCTCGCCCCTGGCCGCTCCTCATCGGCAGCCTCCTGACGCTCTTCCTCTCGCTCGGGGCCAATGCCTACCTCGGCCTTCTCCTGGCGAGCATGCGGCAGCGGTACCTTCGCGATATCCAACAGGGCGTGGCCGTGAGGTAGGCGCCCTTGGGGAGGGCTGCCATCGCCGGTTTGTCTTCCTTCAAGGGCTGGTCATGCTGCCGTTCGCGCTGGCGATCTTCACCGGGGCCTTTCTCCTCTTCCTCGGTCAGCCGCTGGTGGGCAAATACATCCTCCCCTGGTACGGCGGCGGGCCCGGTGTCTGGACCACCTGCCTCCTGTTCTTCCAGGGGGTGTTGCTGGCTGGCTATGCCTACGCCCACGGCCTCACCACGTGGCTGTCGCCGCGCCGGCAGGTGATGGTGCATGTCGTCGGTCTCGTGCTGGCGCTCTGCTTTCTGCCGATCTCGCCGGGAGACCAATGGCGCCCGAGCGCCGGTGACGATCCGGTCCGCTCGATCCTCCTCCTTCTCACGGCCACGATCGGGCTGCCGTTCATCGTTCTCTCGGCCACCGGCCCGCTCCTCCAGAGGTGGTTCAGCCTCATTCACCCGGGCCTCTCGCCCTACCGTCTCTATGCCCTCTCCAATGCGGGATCGCTCCTCGCCCTGCTTGCCTATCCGGCGGTGGTCGAGCCACGGCTGACGCGGGCGGCCCAGGCTGGAGCCTGGTCGATCGGATTGGCCTGCTTCGCCACGGCCTGCATGGCCTGTGCGGTGCGCGTCTGGAGGGCCGATGGGCGTCTGGCCGGTGGAAAAGAAAGTGGCGACGGCAGCGTGGAAACAGGCGAGGAAGCTGGTGACGGCATCTTTTGGGTGGCGCTTCCGGCGATCGCGTCGGTGTTGCTCGTGTCGACGACGACGAGGCTCTGCCAAGACGTGGCGGCGATGCCCCTGTTGTGGGTGTTGCCGCTGGGGATCTACCTGGTGACGTTCATCGTCTCCTTCGATCATGCCGCCTGGTATGTCCGGGGGGCGTTCACGGCGCTTTCCGCCTTCGGCGTCGTTGTCACCTGGCAGCTCCTCGAAGCGGGCAACTCCGCCCCGCTCAAGCTCCAGTTGATCGGGCATCTGGGGACGCTGTTTGCGGCCTGCATGGTCTGCCACGGCGAGCTCTATAGGCTCAGGCCCCCGCCGCGCCATCTCACCGGATATTTTCTCGCCATCGCTGCTGGGGGGGCTCTTGGTGGGTTGGCCGTGGCGGTGGTGGCGCCGAGCTTGTTCAACGACGACTACGAGCTCCCCACAGGGCTGTGGATGCTGCTGGTGGCGCTCGGGGCCCTGTCGTTCCGACACCGCAGTCGGGCCATCCCGCTGGCCGCGGCCCTGGGAACGCTCATCGGGGTGGCGGCCGTGCCCGTGTTCCGGAGCCTCTGCAACCACGGTGGCTCGGTCGCGGCCGAGGCGGCCCGGTTCCTCCCCACCGCGGCGCCGTGGGTGGCCGGCTTCGTGATTCTCTTCGTGGCTTGCCTGTGCGATCCGTGGCGACGATCCCTTTCGCCACCGTGGCGACCGGCGGCGGGAGGATTCCTCATGCTCCTTGCCGGCGCCGCTGGCACGGCCTTCTTGCTGCTCGTCCAAAATCCTGCCGATCGCGCGATCGTCCGCAGTCGCAACTTCTACGGCACGCTCGAAGTGATCGAGCCCGCCGCGACGGAATCCCGCGAACGACACCGGCTCCTCGTCCACGGGGCGACGACCCACGGCCTCCAGCTCATCGACCCGGCGCGGACCCGGATCCCGACAACCTACTACGCCACGACCAGCGGGGTGGGGCGTGCCGTGGCGAGCCTGGGCGCGGGGGACGGCTGGCTCGAGCCACACTCCATCGGCCTGGTGGGGCTCGGTGTGGGAACGCTCGCGACGTACGCCCGGGAGGGGGATTCGCTCCGCATCTACGAGATCAACCCGGCCATCCGCGACCTCGCCAGGGATCGCTTCAGCTATCTCGACGAATGCCCGGCGACGGTGGAGGTGGTGATGGGGGACGCGCGGCTCTCGATGGAGCGGGAGCTCACGGCTGGCATCCCGCAGGCTTTCGATCTCCTCGCCCTCGATGCCTTCTCGAGCGACGCGATCCCGGTCCACCTCCTCACCCGCGAGGCCTTCGAGATCTATCTCGGGCATCTGGCGCCGGAAGGGATCCTCGCCATCCACATCTCCAACCGCTATCTCGATCTCGCCCCGGTCGTGGAGCGCCTCGCCGATCACTGCCAGCTCGAGGTCGTCTCGGTGAACGATTCCGGGGGGGATGAGTGGTGGATCTACAGCTCGACCTGGATGCTGCTTTCGCGCCATCGCTCAGCCCTCGAGCGGGAGGCGATCGCCGAGGCCTCCGATCCCTGTGGGAAGGGATCGGGGTGCGAACTGTGGACCGATGACTTCGCAAGCGTCTGGTCGATCCTGATGCCGTGACGAGCCCGCGAAGGACCCGCTCAGGCTCCCCGACCTCGCGACCGCTTGCCACGCGCAGCTGGCTTCGGGGCTGCCGGCTTCGGGGCTGCCGCCGGCTTCGTCTGCCGCCGCTGTCGGCCGGTATCGGCCTCGTCGTCATCGTGGTGGTCATCGGCCGTGTCGAAGTCGTCGTTCGCGTGAGACTGCTGGATCATCCCGGCGACCATCTCCATGTGGGGATGGCTCGTCCGCCCGTGGCCGACGCGCGGTACCGGCGTCGTTCCGACCGAGGTGGGGAAGGTGGCCGCGGCGGGGCCCGTCGCGGAGGGGGCCGTGACATACCCGACGTAGCCGAGCCCGGCGAGATGACCGGAGTGGATCACCGTGTGGGCCGGCGCGCGGTGGCTGCCGTGGAAGGGATATCCCAGGCCACCCTGCGAGTGCCGCGTCATGGCCATGGCGGCTCGAGGGGGAGCGGGCAGCGGGGGCGGGGGCGGCGCCACCGGCACGGCTGCCGGTGGCTGGTGTGACACAACCGCTGCCGGGGCGAGATGTTCGATGACGATCCGCGTCCGCGGAGCGGGGTCGACCGGCGGTGGCGGGGGAGCAACGGGCTGCGGCCGGCTGACTTCGACGCGGACTGTCTCCGGCTCCGCAGCCTTGACCGGCGCCGCGGTGACCGGCGGCGGCGGGAGGCTCGCCCCGGAGAGCGAACGGACCGACGCGCCGACGTCGTGGAAGATGCTTGCCACGTGGGCATGGCACGTGAGCACGAGCATCTGTCGCTCGCGGGGCTGATCGGCGACGAACTCCATCAGCACCTCGGCCGCGGCCCGGGCCCGGCTGTCGTCGAAGTTCACCAGCGCGTCGTCGATGACGATGGGGAGATGAACTCCATGCCGCTCCAGATCGCGGACGAGCGCCAGGCGGAGGGCGAGGAACACCTGCTCGCGCGTCCCGCGGCTGAGGCGGTCGGGATTCCAGGAGAGATCGTGGGTGTCGTGGACCTCGAGCCGGGCTTCGTGGATCGAGGTCGTGATCCGGGTGTAGTGCCCCTCGGTCAGCCGCACCAGCCAGCGCGAGGCCTCGCGGAGCACTGCCGGCTGATGATCGCGGGCGAAGGCGGCGCGCGTCGATTCGAGCATGTCCCGCGCCGTCTCCAGCGTCCGGCGGCGGTGGAGCTGCCGCTCGAGATCATGCTCGAGGGTGGCGATCTCCAGTTGCAGGCCCTCGGTGGAGTGATCCTTCGCCGCCGCCTCGACACGGCCGGCAGCGGCCTTCCGCGCCTCCCGCGCCCGGTCGAGCGCCTCGCGCGTGGCGACGGTGGCGAGGTGGGCCTCGGCGATCCGCTGGTCGAGCGTCACCTGCTTCGCCCCGGTCATCCACTGCTCGAGCTCGGGCAGATCGGCGAGCCTGCGGCGGGCGTCGATCCAGGCCCGTTCAGCGCCCTGGGCCTCGAGCCGCGCCTCCTCGACGAGGGGGCGACGATCGACGAGCGCCAGAAACTCCTTCTCCGTCTCGACGTTCCAGCGGGCGATGATCTCGCGCACCCTGCGCTCGGCGAGCTTCACCCGCGCCAGCGCCTCGCGGTGGCGGCGGCGGGCGCGGACGAGACGGGCGGTCATCTTGCCACGAAGGCGGTGGAAGGACGTCTCGCGATGGAGCCGCTCGCGAAGTTGCTGGAGCTGGTCGAGCGGCGTCCCCTCGGCGGCCATGTCGCACTCGACGAGGAGCTCCTCGACCTGATGCCCCATCGCCGCAAACTCCTCGCGGCGGAGCCTGGCCTCTTCCGAAGTCCGCTGACGCTCCTCGTCGAGGGCCAACAGCGCGGTCTGGTGCCTGGAGAGCTGGCGGATGTCGTTGGGGGAGAGGGTGGCGGGGAGGGCACGCGACTCGAGCGCCTTTCGCCAGCCGGCCCGGGCGGCCGCGCGACGCTGGAGCGCCCGGGCAAGATCCTGCTCGGCAGCTTCGAGCCGATCGGCGAGGAGATGGAGCGAGCCCTCGCGCGAGGCCAGGGCCTCGAGCCGTTCGATTTCGTTTTGGGCCGCGACGAGCCGGCGGTCGATCGTCGGGGAGTGTTCCCCCGGCCAGCGTTCCACCGATCCGCGGAGGGCTTCGAGTTTCTTGTCGAGAAGTCCGCACTGCGCCGCGGAGTCGTCGCGCTGCTTCCGCACCATCGTTACCTGTTGGCGGGCCGACTCGAGGCGATCGCTGGCGGCCCGGTCGAGCGACCAGGTCACCACCGACGCTAGCCCCGTGCCCACAAGCCCCAGCGCTGCCATGGCCCAGGCGAGCGACCCGGTGACGGCGGCCGGCAGAAAGAGCCCCGAGAGGATCATCGCTGCCCCGGTGACGAACATTGCGCCCAGCCCGAGGAGCCATTCGAACGGGATCAACTGCCCGCGGAGATGGAGGGCCACGTCGCGATCGAGGGCAGCGAGTGACTTCTCCAGTTCCACCACCTGCTCGCCGGAGGCGATCCGGTTGCGAAGGAGCGCGGCGCGCCCGGAGGCTTCTTCGATCGCGGCGGTGATCGACAGGCCGGCGGCCTGCGTCGCGGGGGACTTGAGGGAGCCACGTGTCGACTCGACCGCAGCCCGCGCGTCGGCCACGCCCTGCTTGGCAGCCTTGAGACCGCGCCCTGCGGCGGCGGCTTCGCGGGCCCGCCCGCGCAGGCTGGCGAAGGAGCGGGAGAACCCGCTCGGGAGCTGCATCTCCGAGAGCGTGTCGGGGGGGGTGCCGGGCTTTGCCTCGGCCACGAGCAGCCGGACGAGCCCCGCCGCCCCGAGCTGCTCGCCGAACCGGCGGGCCGCCTGTCGCGCCGTGGTGGCGGCCCGGGCCGACTCGGCCGCAAGGCGTTCGAGCCGGGGCTGCTCCTCGATCAGGGCCGCGACTGCGGCACGCTTCTTCCAGATCGTCTCGTCGGCGGCGTGCGACTTGATCTCCCGGGCAATCTTTCCCCGGATCCGCTTCCGCTTTGCCGCCGACCGGGCCAGAACGTCACGCCGCTTCGTGGCCAGCTGCCAGGCGTCGAGGTCGGGATGGATCAGCGGCGTGGCTTCGAGCTGAGTGAGATGATCGGTGGAGCGGCGCCACTGGCGGAAGAGCGGCTCGAGCGGGACGACCGCGCGGATCGTCTCCTCGGCGAGTTTGGCCTGGTGATGGGAGGCCTCGCAGGCGGTGATCTCGGCGTCGATCCGCGCAAGGTCGCTCCCCAGGGCGCCGGCGGCAACGGCCGGTGCGCCCATGCTCGCCAGACGCCCGAGCGCGGCGCTGCGGCGCTGGCGGAGCGACTCGATCGGCGACACCTCCGGATCGGAGGAATCGAGCCGCTCGATGGCCACCCGGAGACTGTCGAGGACCCGCGTCACGCGGCCCCGATCGAGGCCGCTGGCGAGCTCGTAGAGCCGGCTTCCGCAGCCCTCGGCCTCGAGGGTGTGGAGCTCCTGGAGCTCGTCGAGGCCGAAGGCCATGACGGCCGTGAAGGTGCGCTCGTCGATATCCCCCATGTAGTCCTGGAGGAAGAGCGTCGTCGCAGTGCCACCATCGGTGGTCGAGACGGTGAGGTGATCGGCCACCGGAAGATCCTTCTCGGCGGTGTAATCCTGC
>Ga0114974_10003250_pt1 | contig 12366 bp, 13 predicted proteins | sample S_130206_EF_Meta_FD_87318 | JGI IMG/M metagenome (GOLD analysis project Ga0114974, IMG submission 87318) | Freshwater microbial communities from Lake Simoncouche, Canada to study carbon cycling - S_130206_EF_MetaG | ecosystem: Environmental > Aquatic > Freshwater > Lake | place: Lake...
CCTCCTTCAAGTTGGAAAAAAGAATTTCACGAAACCTGGCAGACCGCCGATCCTAAGCTACAGGAATACGCCTGGCAGCGTGAAGAAGAAATGCGTAAGGGCGTTGAACCCCTTATCACCAAGGCCCAGTATGCCGATCAAGTGCAAAAAGCATTTGAGCCATATATGGACACCATTCGCGGCAATGGTTCCAATCCCATTGAAGCCATTAAGGGCCTTATGGAAGCGGATCGCGTTATGCGGTTTGGCAATCCACAAGAAAAGCAAAACTTCCTGCTTAGCCTAGCCAACAATTACGGTATCGATTTAAACGGCGCGGCACCGCTTCAAACAGGTCCGATTGACCCAAAGGTCATCGCGCTTCAGAACGAACTTAACAATATCCGTGGTGAAGTTTCCGGCTGGAAGCAACAACAGGAAGAAGCAGAAACACAAGGCTTGCTTTCGCAGATTGATCAATTTGCACAAAAAGCAGAATATTTCGAAGAAGCGCGGCCAACTATGATCCAGCTTCTCCAAAACGGTATTGTCAACACTCTAGAAGAAGCCTATGAAAAGGCTATCCGCCTTGACGACAATCTTTTTTCTGAAATTCAGCAAAGCCAACAAGCCAAACTGGAAGCGGAAAGAAGGGAATCGGCCAATCGGGCTGCGAAAGCGGCTAAGGCAGCAGCGGTCAGCGTTAGAAGTTCCACACCAGGAGTTCCCACGGCTACCAAAGCGCAAGACAGACGGGCAATGCTGTTTGAACAATTCAACAGTATGAATGACCGTCTTTGATTTAACTGGGAGAGATTAATATGGCATTCGCCAATTCCTCGATCAGCGACATCATTGCGACTAATATCCAAAGCCGCAGTGGTGAACTCGCTGACAACGTGACGAACAACAACGCCTTGCTCCGCCGTCTTAAGGACCGTGGTAACGTCAAGACGTTTTCCGGTGGTAACGTGATTTTGCAAGAAATCATGTACAACGATTCCACGACCAACAACACCAACAGCTATTCCGGCTATGAAGTGTTGAACGTGTCGCAAAACTCGCCAATCTCGGCGGCTCAATTCAGCATTACTCAATATGCTTCGGCTGTTACCATTTCCGGTCTGGAAATGATTCAAAACAGCGGCAAGGAAGCCATTATTGATTTGCTTGACGGTCGTATGAATGTGGCTGAAGCTCAATTGGCTAACCGTCTTGGCGGCGACATCTATCTTGATGGGACTGGCAACAGCGGCAAGAACATCACGGGTCTGGCTGCGGCTGTTCCTGACGCGCCTTCTTCCGGCACTTACGGCGGCATTAACCGCGCCTCGTTCTCCTTTTGGCGTTCGGTTAAGTATTCCGGCGTTACCGATGGTGGTTCGGCTGTTACGGCTTCCAACATTCAGCAGTATATGGATTCGCTTGCGGTCCAACTGATCCGTGGTACGGATAAGCCTGACCTGATTGTTGCCGACAGCAACTATTACCGCCTGTACCTTCAATCCTTGCAATCCATCCAGCGTATTTCGGATTCCGGTTCGACCGCCGCTGGCGCTGGCTTTGCCTCGCTGAAGTATTACGGTGCTGGTATGGCCTCGGACGTCGTGCTTGATGGTGGTATCGGTTCTGCCGCTACCGCGAACCACATGTGGTTCCTGAACACCAAGTATTTGATGTTCCGTCCTCACGTTGACCGTAACTTCGTTCCAATCGGCGGCGAACGTCAAGCCGTTAACCAAGATGCCATTGTGAAACTGATCGGCTGGGCGGGTAACTTGACCTGCTCCGGCGCTCAGTTCCAAGGCGTGTTGATCGCTTAATCAGGGAGATTTGAATCATGGCTAGTACTTTTGCTGCAACTCCTAGCATTGGCGTTACATTTACCGACCGCAATACCATTCCTGATTTTGCTGTTGGTACCCCTATGCTGGGCAACCAAAACGACACTTGGGTTTACGTTAAGGCTACGGAAGCGGTTGCCATTGGCGTATGCGGAGTTGACTCATCTTTTAACGTAACCGATGCCGGAACGGGCTATACTAGCCCCGTGGCTTTCCTTATTAACGAGTACGGTTGGGTTTATAAAACCACGTCGCCTCTTTAATAATTAATGGGGGGCGATCTTGAAAATTGCCCCCCGTTTTTTATCTCCCTCGGAAAGGGGTTTAACATGACTATTCCTTCTCGCGTCTTGGGTTCGGGTATCTCGCCCCTTGCTACGCAATCCATTACCGGAACGGCCACCGTTGGCCTTACGGCCACTGGTACCACTGCCGCTACCGCGCTTCAGCTTGAAACTTCATATAACGTCGTATCTACAACTACCGGCGCTTTACAAGGCGTTAAGTTGCTAAAGACCGAAAATGGCGCAAGTATGGTTGTTGCCAATAATGCTGCCACAAATACAATAGTGGTTTATCCTCCCACTGGTTCAACCATTGACGGTGCAGCATCAGTTCAAATTGCGACCACTAAGCGTCGCGTTTTCTGGGGAACCAGCGATACAACCTGGGTCTCCCTTCTCGGAGCGTAATGTATGAATTTGGATAGCGATGTTTCTAACGCCGACTCCTTCATGATGGTGGAGTTTTACGAAAACAATTATGACTCTGATTATCCGGGGTTAATTTTTGTTAGGATTATGAATCCAGGCGACAAGACAAACATTGTAGAACAGCCTCTGCGGGAAGATCATAAAACTCGGTTTGCCCGCCAATGGCTACATTTCCAATCTAAAAACTCCGGCGCTGCCTTTATCGGTACGCCTTTAGAAAAGTGGAATGAAGATCAACCCAAAGAATTTAACCATATGCAAATGTCTGAAATGCATATTCTTAAGTTCCAAACGGTGGAACAAATTGCTACTGCCTCGGACGCTCAAATGCAGCGTGTTGGTATGGGTGGCTTTGGTATGCGGGAACGGGCTAGGCAATATCTTTCGGCCAAGAATAGGACCGAAAGCAATTCCGAACTTGAAAAGACCCGCAGCGAACTTGATGAATTAAAGTCCCAAATGGCCCTGCTTATGGCTCAATTGCCTCAAGCCGCTAAGGCAGAAGAACCTCGTAGGCCAGGACGGCCAAAGAAGGAAGAAACAAATGCCGAGTACGATGCTCCAGTTGGTGACGCAGGTCACTAACGAACTTGGTATCCCAACGCCAGTTTCGGTCGCGGGAAACACCAATCAGGATGTTATCCAAATACTCGCATTGATGAACGCTAGTGGTTACGAATTATTGCGTAAAAGCGACTGGCGGGCACTCACGATGCCCAACAGTTTCTTTACGGAATATACGACAACCACAGGAACCTATGACACCGTAACGCGTCAGATCACTGGTATTCCAAGTACCAGTGGTCTTGACACCACCTACATGATTGTAGGCAACGGCTTCCCTAATGCCACATTCATTGAAAGCGTTGATTCCGCCACGCAAGTGACGGCTTCTACCTATTCGACTGAAACCGCTACGGATGGCGTCATTTATTTCCAAAAAGTAAAATACGACCTTCCAGATGATTATGATTCTATTGTGCCTCGCACTCAGTGGGACAAATCCAAACATTGGGAAATGCTTGGCCCTGAAGACGCCCAGCAATGGGAATGGCTGCTTAGCGGTTATATCAGCACTGGGCCGCGTATTCGGTGGCGTCTGTATGGCAATTATTTTCAAATCTGGCCTGGAACCTCTACCAACGAATATCTTGGATATGAGTATCGTAGCAAGGGCTGGGCACGGGCCGCTGGCGGAACCGTAAAGAATAGCTTTACGCTTGATACCGACACCTGCATCTATCCAGATCGGGTTATGGTCTTAAGCACCAAGCTTAAGTATTTCCAAGCCAAGGGCTTTGATACAACGGCGCTTTACCGAGATTATCTTACAGAGCTTGAAACGGCTATGGCGCAGGACACCAGTGCGGCCAACCTTTCGTTCGCGCCAAGACCGGGCAACATCCTTATCGGCTACGACAATATTCCTGATAGCGGTTTTGGCCGTTAAAATGAAAATGTTACGAATAAGCCCATCTTTTTTTGTTTTTAATGCGGCTTATGGTGTTGGCAGCAACGCCATAATCGACAGCAATTTCACGTTGAAGTCGGTTATCTTTTCGAATTTCAAAAACTTGTTGTTCCGTCAATTTTGCCGTACCACAACGCTCTCCGCGATTTGTAGTACCATGTTTAATTTTGTCGGCATGATTATTTTTGCTAGTGTCCCAACGAAGATTGCTCAAATTGTTATTTTGAGGATTTCCGTCATTATGGCAACATTCCATTCCATGCGGACGTTTTTCAACAAATGCTTCCAATACAAGAGTATGCGGTTTAACAATTTTTTGTTGGTTTTTGTTCCAAAGTCCCAAATATGGTCTACCATTGCTGCCAATGGTAAGATTTTTAATTTTTTCAGTATTTTTGGATCGAACACGGCCAAAATCAGACACCTCGTAAATGTCTTCAAATCCTACAACGGGCTTCCAGTTTTCCATAATGCCCATACTATACATATTGGGATGGAATAGCAATGGATACGCGCCGACTGGTCCAGCAAACTACTGCAAATGTTGCCTCGATTCCTGCGCCCATAGGCGGTTGGAACGCACGGGATTCGTTTGCAAATATGGACCCGGCAGACGCCGTTACCATGATCAATATGTTTCCTACCGTATCAAACCTTACGATGCGGGGCGGATACCAAAGGTACACGACTGGCCTAGACGGTCAGGTTCAAAGCCTGATGACGTATTCTGGCGGCACGACCTCAACGCTGTTTGCGGTAACGTCCACAGGCAAGCTTTACGACGTTAGCAATGGCGGTGCCGTAGGTGCGCCCAAGGTCACGGGCCTTAATGGCGGCATATGGAACTATATCAACGTATCTACATCCGGCGGCAATTATCTTTATGCCGTAAACATTGCTGCGCCTGATCAGCCCTTGCTTTATGATGGTACAACTTGGGTGCAAATTTCCGGTGTCGGGGCAATTAACATTACGGGCGTTACAACCACGAAACTGGGCAATATTTGCCTATTTAAGAATCGTGTCTGGTTCATCGACCGCAACACGCTAACAGCGTGGTATTTGCCAACGTCATCCGTAGGCGGCGCGGCTCAACAGCTTAACCTGCAATCCATCGCCCGCTTCGGCGGTCACATTGTTGCAATTGACACCTGGACGCTTGATGCGGGCTATGGCGTTGACGATAACTTAGCGTTCGTAACAAGCGAAGGCGAAGTCATTTTATATAGCGGCACGGATCCTGCAAGCGCGTCTACATGGTCGCTTATTGGTGTCTGGAAACTAGGCTCGCCCATTGGCGGTCGTAGCACCCTTAAATGGGGCGGCGACCTTCTCATTTTGACGTATGACGGCCTTATGCCTATGGCGGGGTCATTGCAGTCATCTAGGCTTGATCCCCGTGTAGCCCTCTCTGACAAGATTCAAGGGGCCATTACGGCGGCAACCACGTCTTACGGCGGCAACCATGCTGCGGTTGGCTGGCAAGTTTATTATATTGCCAAGAACAACGCGGTTTGGATCAACGTCCCCGTGGCCGACAATCAGCAAGAACAATATGTGATGAACACCATCACAAAGTCTTGGTGCCGATTCACGGGCTGGGGCGCGTTTTGTTGGGAAACCTTCTTTGACGATCCGTACTTTGGCGGCGATGGTTTTGTAGGCAAGGCTTGGACCAATACGTTTTCGGACAATGGTAGCAACATCGCCACCCAAACAATCCAAGCGTTTAACTATTTCGGCAATCGCGGCGTCAAGAAGTATTTTACCCGCGCTCGGCCCAGCCTTTATACCAATGGTTCGCCTAGCGTTTCGCTTGGCATGAACATCGACTTTGACGTTTCCGATACAACCGCGCCTATTGCGTTTACGCCAACTTCGTATGCAAGTTGGGACACGGCAACATGGGACAATAGTTATTGGGGTGCTGGCAATAGCGTTTCAAACGTCTGGCTTGGCATTACCGGAATAGGCTATTGCGGCGGCATCCAGTTTAAAACGCTAAGTTCTGGCATTGAGGTTCAATGGGCCTCAACCGACATAGTGTACCAACAAGGGTGGGCGGGCATATGATTTTTGCAAATGAAAAGTTTGCTGATTGCTCGACCGAATGTGCTATTTTTGTCACAATGCATTGGGAAGAACTTTTTGGTAAGAAAAAATTTAGGGCCAATTGGAAGGCTGTGGAAGCCTTGGAAAAAGCCGGGCAATTTGCCTATTACACTATGCGTGACGATCTAGGCAAACTATGCGGCCATGTTGGCTATAGGATTACCGATTGTCCGTTTTTTGGATGTTTGACGGCAACAGATTCATTCTTTTATGTGCTGCCTGAACATCGTGGGACGCATGAAATTAGCAACCTGCTAAAGTTCGCTGCAAAGCATTTACAGGCTTGCGGCATAGAGGATGTATTTGCGGCTCATCTTGTTGTAAACAATAAGTTGCCCGCCGCAATGGATCGCGCTGGTTATAGCTTGGTCAGCGCAATGTATAGATACGAGGGAGAATAAAATGTGTTTCCATAGCCCAAAAGCACCAGCAGCGCCCGATTATGCGGCGGCTGCACGGGAACAAGGCATTGCCAACGAAAAGGCGGCAACGCAAAGCAATGTCAGCAATAACCCTAATATCATCAGTCCTTACGGCAATCAGACCGTAACGTGGAATAGCACGGGTGCGCCAGGTAATGTTCCACAGGCCACTGTAACCCAAACGCTTACGCCTGAGGCCCAAGCCACGCTAGAGGCACAGCAGCGCGTTCAAAATCAATTTGCCAATCTTGGCGAAACTGGCATTGGAAATGCACAAGGCACCCTAAGCCAAGCGTTCAATCCCAACCTACCTAATCTACAAACGGGTCTTGATATGTCTGGCGTTGCGGCCATGCCTGTTAATGCAGGGATGACGGGTCAAGCGGCCATTATGTCTAGGCTTCAACCTCAGATTCAGCAACAGCAAGAGGCATTGGCACAACAGCTTGCCAACCAAGGCATTACGCCTGGTAGCGAGGCATACAACAATGCCATGCGTACCCAAGGCAATCAGCAAAACGATCTGTTGACCCAAGCGGCTTTGCAGGGCCTCAACCTTGATATGTCTGCTAATAACCAAGGCTATAACCAAGCCCTGCAATCTGGCCAGTTTGGCAACACGGCCTTGCAGCAGTCTTTGGCCCAGCAGACGGCTTTGCGTAATCAGCCTATCAATGAGGTTACGGCCCTCATGTCGGGATCGCAAATCCAGAACCCGCAGTTCCAACAATATACGGGCTCTAATGTTGCGGCGGCTCCCGTATTCCAAGGCGTCCAAGCCCAGAACCAAGCGGCTATGGATTTGTACGGTATCAAGCAGGGTGCTGCTAATGCCAACATGCAGGGGCTTACAAGCCTAGCGGGTGCTGGAGCAATGGCGTTTTAATGCTGGCATTGGCTTTCTCAGGCGGCAAGGATTCTTTGGCTTGTTGGTATTTGTACCGCAACCAGAACCCTGTTGTCATATGGGTTAATACAGGCAAATGTTATCCAGAAACGCTTGCGTTAATTGATGAAATCAGGCGCGAAACCAACAAGTTTGTAGAAGTTAATACAGATCAGCAGGGTCATATTGAAGCCAATGGAATCCCTTCTGACGTTGTTCCTATTGATTGGACTGGTCTGGGGCATGTTATTTCTGGTGATAAACCCGTAAAGGTCCAAAGCTATCTAGAATGTTGTGCAGATAACATTTCACGGCCATTGATGCGGGCGGCTAAGGAGTTGGGTGTATCTCAATTAATACGCGGTCAGCGTATTGACGATTCCCATAAGTCGCCAGCAAGGCATGGTACAGTTGTAGACGGGATTGAGTTCATTCAGCCCATCGAAAATTGGACCGAAAAACAAGTTTTTGATTTTGTAAAATCGCAACGCGGGTCTTTACCGGACCATTACAAAATTGAGCATACTAGTTTAGACTGTTATGACTGCACGGCTTATGTAGAACATTCTGCTGACCGTGTTGCTTGGATGAAAGAAACATATCCGGCGTATTACGAAAAGTATGCCGCCAATATGTGTGCATTAAAGTCTGTTCTGATGCCCATGCTGAAGAACTTGGAGCGTTATGATGTATAACCAGAACGTCAACCTTGCGGGCATGGCCCTTACGCCCGAAGAACAGGCTCGCTTGGGTCGCGCTCAGGCTATGCAGGACGCTGGTGCCGAGCCTATGCAGGTCCAGTCCTATAAAGGCATCCAAGCCCCCGTGTCGGGCGGCGAAGCCATTGCCAAGGTCTTGCAATCCTATATGGGCGCAAAGCAAAAGGACGCCATCCTGAACAGGGCTATGGGCAATACGGGTACGTCCGTTGGTGATGCGAACTATACGGGCGGTGGCGCGCTTGATGCCATTACCGGAAATCAAATCAACAAGCCAAAGCCTTCTATGGACTTTCTAAAAAACATGTTTGCAGGATCGTAAAATGCAAAATTCTATGATCGCCCTTACCGATACAGCGTCCCAGGTTGCCGAGCTCCAGCGCCGTCAGAAGCTTGCTGAGGCCCTTTCGGCTCAGGGTGCTGCACCTATTGAGGTCCAGTCCTACAAGGGCATCCAGGCCCCTATCTCGCCGTTCTCGGCCCTAGCCAAGGTGCTTCAAACCTACATGGGCGCGAAGCAAGCGGCTGATGCAATAAAGGGCGAGAAGGAAGCGCGTAAGACGGCGCGTGAGGAAGCGGTTGGCTACCTTGAGAGCATGAAGCGTACCCCAGACATTGGCAGGTTTGAAACTCCTGTGTCGGCGCAAGAGGCAAGGCAGCAAGCGGCCGTTCCTGCATTGACGCCTGTTGCGCCCGTTGGCCCTCCTGAAATGATGCAAGTGGGCGGCATTCCAGATATGCAAGGCAATGTTACGCCTACCGCATCTGTGCAAACGCCTATGCCGCAAGTGTATAACAATGCCCAGCCATCTACATATGCAGGGCCACAGGCTACGGTTATGCCTGGCCGGGAAACCACGCCGCAAGAACGTATGGCGTCCCTGCTTCAGGCTGGCATGAGCGGCAACCCAATCCTGGAACAAATGGCTCCTGCCATGTACGGCAAGATCGAGGGCCAAATTGAAGATCAAAACAAAGCCGATAAGCTAAAAGCAAAAATTGCTAGCATAACTGGCATAACCGATGATCAAAAATCAGCACTTAGCACAATGGCAGAGTTTAACCCGCAAGCAGCGGGTAATATGTTGAAAGACATTTTGACGCCTAAAGAAGTTAAGCCAGCAGAATATAGCCAAATTCGGGCCGAAGCTTTTGGGCGTAAGCAACGAGGTGAGCCGTCGCTGCCAGGCGATGATGTTTTGCTTTATGGCGCTCGTACTGGCGCACCCGCCCGCGCTCCTGTTGCTCGCGCACCGGGAAAAGCTTTGGCTCAAGGATTGGAACAAACAACGCCTAAGCCAGCGGCTGAACCAAAATTAACTGCGTTTCAAGAAAAAGAACTGACTAAAATTTCAAAAGCATCAAGTGCAATTAATCAGGCTTTGACAACGCTTGATACTGCGCCAAAAGATGCATTTAGTTTTGGACGGGGGCTTGCCACTCTTGGCGGCGAAATGGGCGAGTCTATGGCTTCTAGGGGCGATACGCCAGAAGCTAGAAATGCAAGATACTCGGTATTCAATAATGTTTCCAATATCATTAAAGAACGCGCTGGTACGGCTCAATCTAAATCCGAAAAAGAAACCCTAATGAAGTTTCTTCCAAACCAATTTGATAGTGAGCCTGTTATTCGCAGCAAACTTGAGGAATATCAAAATTATTTAGCGGGACAAGAGCAAGCGGTTAGAAATCCTAATGCCACAATAAAGCCTGTCTCTGCGCCCGCTGCAAAAACTACAAAAGCCCCCGCCGGGGTTGATCAAAAAACTTGGGACGCTATGACTCTTGAGGAACGAAAGTTATTTCAATGACAGAGTTCACAATTGAACAAAAGCGAGCCATTGCGTTAGCAAACGCTAGAGCAAGAATGGCGCAAGAACCCGAGGCTGCGCCCGCTGCGCCACGCGTTGCGCCTAAGCCTACGTTTGGTCAAACTATGGCTGACATTGCTCAATCTGCACCAACAAAATTGGCGCAGGGCGTTGCTGGTATGGTTGGATTGCCTGGGGATATTGCCCAAGGTGTAAAGGCCGCTCAATATGCTATTGACCCTAAATACCAAGAAGGAAGTTTTGAACCTTGGAATGTTTTACCTACATCAAAAAATGTAAATACAACATTAGCTAAAGCCCTTGGTGGGTATAAGGAACCGACCACTACCGCAGGACAATATACTGGGACGGCGCTTTCCTTTATACCAACAGCCGTGGCTGGCGCAGGATCGGTTGGTAAACGTGTTTTAGAATCCGCTGCGTCTGGACTTGCGTCTGAAGCGGGTGGTCAAATGGCTAAGGGAACGCCTCTTGAAGGCGTGGCTCGTTTGGCTGGTGCTTTATCAACTGGCGTTGGAGCCAATGTTGTTAAAAATGTAAACGCTGCTGCTAAAGCAAAAAAACTTATTCCATCCATTGAAAAAATTAAAGAAGTTTCTAGCGGCCTTTATGACGCTGCCGATAATGCAGGGTTAATCATAAACAGCAGCAAAATAACACAAGAAGCATCTAAATTAAAAAATATTCTTGCCAATGAAGGTATTGATAAAAATCTTCATCCAGCGGCTTTTGCTGCCATGAATCGTTTTCTAAAAACACAAGGCAATGTCACGCTAAAAGGCGTTGAGACATTACGCAGGATTGCTTCAGACGCAACGACTACGGCAAATAAGGCCGATAGGCGCATGGCAAGAATCATTGTTGATCATATTGATGATTTTGTGGGCAATCTTAAGTCAGCCGACACAATGGGTGTTAATCCAACAGCAGCAACTCAAATGCTTTCCACGGCCAGAGATTTGTGGAAGAAATCTGCAAAAGCCCAAACGGTAGAAGATTTAATTACAAAAGCCAAAAGCAACCCAGAAGGTGTTTTGGGTTTTGAAAATGCGGTTAAGGCTCAGTTTACCAAACTTGCAAACAATGCAAGGGGCATGGCTAGGTTTTCTCCAGAAGAACAAGCAGCTATTCAAAAAGTTGCTAAGGGGGAAACTATTCAAAATATACAACGCCTTATTGGTAAAATGGCACCAACAAATCCATTTGCAATTTTTGGTTCAATAGGGGCAACGGCAATAAATCCTGCCGCAGCAAGCGCACCAATTATAGGCTCTATTGCAAAAACGGCTTCTACCTTAACCGCCGCCAAAAATGCAAAAGCCGCAAGCCAATTGATTCGCGGCGGCGTTAAACCTACAAGAGTACCAGTTTTGGATAGACGCGCCTTATTGGCTGCTCAAATGGCAACACAGGATCAAGAACAATGAGTTTCAACGGCACTGGTACATTCAATATCAACACTAGCGGTCAGCCTGTTGTCACGGGCACGACCATTAGTTCGACCGTGTTCAACGCCCTTACGGCTGACCTTGGCAACGGCTTGACCAATACCTTGACCAAGGACGGGCAGTCTACCCCGACCAACAACATCAAGCTTGGAGGCTATAAGGTAACGGGCGTCGGCCAGGCCACGGTGTCGGGCGATGCGTTGGCTTATGGGCTTAACGCCACGCTGAACGACCTTACGATTACAGGCACCGTAACGCTTTCTGGCGGCATTACTGGCACGACCATTAATAGCACCACCATTGGAGCTACAACGCCTAGCACGGGCGCGTTCACGACCCTATCAGCGTCTAGCACGGTAAGCGGCGCAGGGTTCACGGCTTACTTTGCATCGCCTCCCGCCATTGGCGGTACGGCGGCTGCTGCCATTACTGGGACAACCATTACCGGAACGACCATTACCGGGACGACCATTACCGCCAATACGCGTTTCGTTGGCGCAATTGACGGCACGGTCGGTGCAACGACTGCGGCGGCTGGTTTGTTCACAACGCTTGGCGCTTCTGGCGTTACGACTATGGGCGCTGACGGCGTATTTACCGCCGCATATTCGCCTACGTCGGTTCGCAGCATTGGCTACCGGGGCGTTCCGCAGGTCGCTAAGACCGCTAGCTATACCTTGGACTTGGTTGATTCCGGTCATCATATTTATCTGACGGGCTCAACGGCTTCGCAGTCCATTACGATTCCGGATAATGGTTCTAAAGCCTTTCAAATTGGCACGACCATTTCCATCGTCAATGGCTCTAGCGTAACTTGGACGGTTCCAATAACAGCAGGATCACCAACCAACACCTTGACGCTTGCTGGTGGAACGACTTCAGGAACGCGAACATTGGCCGTGGGCGCGGTTGCGACCATTATCAAGGTTACGGCAACGGC